>Ga0180438_10005447_pt1 | contig 17664 bp, 22 predicted proteins | sample SS_ome_12_FD_132455 | JGI IMG/M metagenome (GOLD analysis project Ga0180438, IMG submission 132455) | Hypersaline lake sediment archaeal communities from the Salton Sea, California, USA - SS_3_D_2 metaG | ecosystem: Environmental > Aquatic > Non-marine Saline and Alkaline > Hypersaline >...
CCTGGGACCATTCGACGTTATAGCCCTCGTCCTCCATGTCAATGCAGGGCCTGGGGATCTCCAGTTCGTCCATGATCTGGACGGTTTTCAATTCGATGAACCGCCCCCCGGAAAGCCAGGCACAGACAATGTTCTGGGCCAACTGGGTATGGGGACCTGCCCCTGGTCCAATGGGAGTGGCCAGGTAATGGCCAAAAAGGTCTGGTATGGCGTAAGGGCTGTCGCCTTTAGGCGTGTAGAAGAGCGAGCGATGAATGCCAAAGACAGATTGGTTGCTTTCGTACTCTCTTAAAACCCAGTTGAGAAGCACTTCAAAGGGTTGAACTTTCATGGTGTCGGACATGGCTTACCTCCAGTGATCCATTACATCCCCGTGGGGATGTCCAGGAAGGTTGTCTCCAGGCCGAACTTTTTCCCCAGATGGCTGGACAGCGCCTTCAGGCCCAGCGTCTCGGTGGCGTAGTGGCCTCCATAGATGACGTTCAGGCCATACTCAGCAGCGTTGTGAAAGTAACCGTGGCTGGTCTCGCCCGTGACAAAGGTGTCGAAACCGGCGTCGGCGACCTGGTCCATCAGAGGGGCTGCCCCACCGGAGATGCATCCCACCTGGGACGCCTCCGCCGGTCCGTGGGCCAAGACGCGCACGGGAGACTGGCCGGTGGCTCGCGCCAACCGCTGGACCAGTACGTCCAGTGGGATGGGTGGGTCCAGCGCGCCGCCGAGGCCGACCTGGTTGCCGTGGTGCTCACCGAAGGCGCGGGGTTCCTTCAATTCCAGCAGGCGGGCCAGTTCGGCGTTGTTGCCCACCTCGGGGTGAAAGTCCAGCGGCAAATGAGCGGCGTAGAGGCCACATCCGCCCTCGATGAGCATCTTCACCCGTCGGAAGAGAGGGCCGACCAGCCGGAGCGGCTTGTCCCAGAAGAGCCCGTGGTGGACGATGAGCAGTTGTGCCCCGGCCGCGACCGCCCGCTCGAAGGCAGTCTGGCAACTGTCTACGGCCAGGGCGACCTTTGTCACCTCTTCTGGCCCCTCCACCTGGAGGCCGTTCTGGGAACTATCTTCGATCTCTTTGACGCGCAGATAGTCGTTGAGATAGGTGATCAATTCATCCCGTTTCATCTTGCACCAACCTATACATCATTCCTGAGCAAATCCTCGTAGCTCTCCCGGCGGCGAATGAGCCGTGCCTGACCCTCCTTGACCAGGACGATCGCCGGACGGAGGGCCAGGTTGTAGTTGCTGGCCAGGCTCAGGCAGTAGGCCCCGCAGGCCGGGACCGCCAGCAGGTCGCCAGCGGCCAGAGGTGGCAGCGCGATTTCTTTGATCAGGATGTCACCCGACTCACAGTACTTTCCGGCGACGGTCACCGTTTCCGCAGCGGGATCGCCAGCCTTGTTGGCCACGACAGCCTCATAGCGGGCCCCGTAGAGGGCCGGGCGGATGTTGTCGGCCAAGCCGCCATCCACAAAGACGTAGGTGCGAAAGCCAGGGACCTCCTTGCGCCCTCCCACGCTGTAGAGGGCCACCCCGGCTGGTCCCACGATGGAGCGCCCCGGCTCAACCACCAATTTCGGCAAGGGGAGCCGATGGCGGGTCAGCTCCCCCTGCAATGTCCTCACCACCGTCTCGGCGATTTCCTCAAGCTGCGGGGGCTCGTCGGACTGGGTGTAACGGATGGCCCAGCCACCCCCGGGCGAGAACTCGGCCATCTGAAAGCCATACCTCTCCATCATGGCTGCGGCAAACTCCAAGACAATGCGCACCGTATCCCGGTAGGGCTCCAGCTCAAAGATTTGCGAGCCGATGTGAGTGTGGAGGCCCACCAGGCGCAGGCCGGGGGAGGTCAGGGCCTCCTTCAAGGCTGCCTCTGCCTGGCCTGTGACGATGGGGAAGCCGAACTTGGAATCCACAATCCCTGTAGTATTGTAAGCGTGAGTATGAGGGTCCACTCCTGGCGAGAGGCGCAGCAGGATCTCGGCCACCTGCCCCTTTTCCAGGGCCAGACGGTTGAGAAGCTCCAGTTCGTGGAAATTGTCCACCACGATCCGCCCCACACCCCAGTCCAGGGCCATAGCCAGTTCCTCGGCCGATTTGTTGTTGCCATGGAAATAGACCTGGCCCAGGGGAAAGCCGGATTTTTGGGCCACATAGAGCTCCCCGCCGGAAACCACGTCCAACCCTAGCCCTTCTTCTCTGAAAATGGCGGCCAGGGCTGGATGGAGGAAGGCCTTGCTGGCATAGAGGACAAGCACATCGGCGTAGCGCCGACCAAAGGCTTCCCGATAGGCCCGGCACTGGTGGCGCAGGGTCACTTCGTCAAAGATATAAAGCGGGGTGCCGAACTCCTGGGCCAGGTCCAGGCAGTCGCACCCACCGATTTCCAGGTGGTTTCTGGCGTTGACTTGGGCTGTAAGGGGTAGATTAGACATATTTTAGGTTGGGATCCTCCCAGATGTAGGCCAGGCGTGCTCCCAGGTAGGGCAAAGGTTCCAGGCTGTGCCAGGCCCGCAACAAGTGATAGGCCGGAGAGGTCAGCAGGCGACAGGCGTCTACCGCCTCCCGCCATTCTGGACGGCGGATTTCCGCTACGGTCTCCGGGTAGGGCAACACCCCAAAGTCCCACGCCGCGCACAGCCGCGATAAAAAGTCCACCCGGTCGGCCAGGGTCTCCAGTGTTTCGGGAGGTTCTGTATCGGGATACAGGGTACCGTCAATCCATGAGGACATTCAAAAACTCCTCCCCAAACCAGGTGCGCACCCGTTCAGCCGCCGTCCGTTCGGTCGGATCGGCAATCTGCTCCAGGGGGCGGTGCAAAGCGATGCGGGCCAGGTGGGTCTGCACGGCCAGGCGGGCGCGGGCTGTATCGGTATCGCTGCCGGCCAGCTGCTGCCGCCGTCGCCACAGCGCCCAGCACTGCTCGGCGGTCGTCACGCCAGCCTGACACAGCGTGTAGATGTCCCGAAAATCGCGCGGCGCTCCCCGTTCCACCAGAGCTACCATCTTGGCGGCTACCAGATCCGGGAAACTGTCGAGCCAGGCATCCGTCCAGGGGATAGGTCGGGGCGATGCCAGTTGGGCCGACCGGTGGGCCACCTGGAAGCTGAACACCGTTCGCTCCCCCTGCCGCAACTCCACGCTGACCACGTCACCCCACGTCCGTACCTGCACCGGGCCAAAGGGCCGCAGCACGTCTTGAATGGCCTCAACCACCCGTCGCTGTTCCTCTGGCGTCGCTTCCGGCATCCACCAGGCGTCCACGTCGTGGGTCGGACGGTATTCGTAATAGTGCGCTAGGCCGAGCGCGCCGCCCAGAGAGATTTTCCTGCCCAGCCCCCGGGCTGAGAGCGCCAAGAGACAGGTCTCGGCGTACCCGGAAATCTGTTGTGGACGGTGGGGCTGAAGCGTTTCGCCAGTGTTCATCTTTTCCAGCACCTTACGTAACTGTTCCTCAGGGGGAAAGATCCAAGTAGAGCTTCAGAGCTTTCTCAATATCGGGCATCCGCTCAGCTTTGATGGCAGAGAGTTTCCGCAGCAGACGTTCCTTGGCCACCGTCCGGAGTTGGCCGCCGAGCAAGAGCGAGTCAACCTTGAGACCAGTGTCAGCGCGTGGTAGCATGACATTAATAGGGAATTTCTGGCCAGACAAGTTGCTCGTGAGCGGCACAACGCAGACCGTTGGGGCGTATTGGTTTGTGACGTCATTGCTGACAACCACACAGGGGCGGACACCGCGTTGCTCACTACCCCGGATTGGGTTGAGGTCAACCAGCCAGATGTCGCCGCGTTTCACTCCCACCACGTTGCTTCATCCTCACCAGCGAACTCGGTGATAACGTCCGGTTGCCCTTGCAGGCCTTCCTCGGCCAGAGCGATTTCGTCCCTGCGTTCCTGTGTTGACATCACCCGATAGGCAGATTCCAGTTCACGCAGCAAGTGGGTGCGTTCTTCCGAGACCGTCATAATACATACGAGTATACGCTGTCCGACTACCTGAGGCAGGGGAGTTTGAAGCTCCAGATGAGTAGCATCCAAGGCTATTGCTTCTATCATAGTCATTGGTCTTCCCTTTCAAATCGTGTGCCTGCTTTGCAAACATATTGAAATTTCACGGACCGTCAAACTGGGGTCGTCTGTGTTGCCAGCTGATACCGGAAGTAGTACCTCACCACGGTGAAATGGCTGGTGGTTCGTCCCGTCGAGGACAGAAATCCCCGTGCCAACGATGGCGTCGTCGGATAGGCGATGGATCTGCACGGTAAAGTCGCGCAGGTTCTGCAGCCGAACTCCACTGTTGTTCATGGTTTGTCTCCCCCAGGTGCGACGCACTTCCTTGTCGGCCGTTGCCTGCTAATAGGATGAGATGGCCAGCGCGATCCGGCCGTTTTAGTGGCTCTCAAGTGCGTCGCACCTGCCAGTGGTTTGTAGTATCAATCGGCCGGACCTTTGTAAAAGATGGGCACAAAGAACGTCCAGGCCAGCACGAGGAGCGAGCCTATGTAGGGCACTGCCAGGCCCTGGGCCTCGAACGGACCACCCAATGAATACACCCAAATCACAAACGCGACGGAAGAGATCGCCACGTGCACCCAGTCGGGCGGCTTTTTCCCCACGGGGTCCGTTGTCCCATAGGCCCGCACTGCGACCACGCCGATCAGGCAGACAACCGCCCAGATGGTCAGCACAAGGGTCTGACCCTCAGGAATGAAGCCGCTCCCCACCAGGTAGAGGCTTACCACTTCAGCCGGGATCATCTTCAACAACCTGTCCAGGTAGAAATTGAAACTCTCCGCTCGTTCGACGGCCGCGGCCTTAATCCCCGCGTCCGGTCTTTTGATTCGAAATGGTGCTGCCATCGGAACCTCCTATTGTTGAATGATCTGCAAATCTGCAATGTGTTGACCACAACGGTAGGGGTTAGCTGGACATACTGCACCTCCTTTAAAAGCATCCGATTTCACCTCTCACGAAAGAAGGCCCATCTCACGCGCCACGTCCAACTCGTTGGGCAGTGGCTCCTGCCACAGCCACTCGGCCCGCAGCCAGAAGCCAGGCAGGACCTGGGAGCGGTGGACGCCCTCCTCGGCTGGCACGGCCTGGTAGCGGCTCTGCTCATCCAGCCGGTAGACGGCCAGCCGCTGGTACTCCAGGTCCACCACCCAGTATTCGCCCACACCGGCCGTTTGATATTCCAAATACTTCTCCCGCCAGTCGCGCTCCACACTGTCGGGCGAGACGACTTCCACGATCAGGTCTGGCGCACCCTCGACCAGGGTAGGCTGGATCCTATCGGCCTGCTCCTTGGCCACGAAGAGGAGATCGGGCACGCGGCGCAACCCTGGCCGCAGGCGGACCTGCACTTCCGGTCCCAAAACACGTCCCAGATCACGTTGCTGGACGATGAGTCTCATCAAACCCGCCAGAAACAGTACAATGTCGCTATGTCGCGTCGAAACGGGCGAATGCACGATCACCTCCCCATCCACATACTCGGCTTTGACGTCCTCATCGCACCAGGCCTCGAACTCTTCCTCGGTCATCGCGGCCGACGTGACGGTCACCGACTGTAATTCCATCACTGCTTCCATTGACCATTCTCCTTCTAACCGAGGACAAGTTGCCAACTTGTCCTACAGCTCAAAACCCTGTTCCCGCAGGAAGGCCTCCATACGCGCCACGAACCGTTCGGCTTCGGCCAGACGATCGGTGGCAAATTCTTCATTGTCCAGGATCTCAGGGCCGTAATCGCTGTCTTCTCTCCCCTCTCGCAGTCTGTTATAGATGTCCTTGTATTCCGCCTCGACGAACCTCGGCCGGACCAGGAACTTGCTTAGCGCGGCCTGAACCCCCGAGTGCTTGCTGCGCACCACATTCAGTGCATACAGCGTGGCCGTTAGTGCGTAGAAAGCAGCGTAATATGCCTGTGAGACGGCAACGCCCAGGAATCCATCTGCTTTGTTCTTTCGGCTGGCTCGTAAGCTGTGGTGAGCTCTGTTCAGATAAATGCTGATGGTCTCTCTTGTCGCCTGGTCCATTGGCCGTCTCCCTCCTTCCACGAAATCCAGTGGGACTCTCCGCTGCTCAGCTTTCCATTGGGCCTCATCCCATAATTCGATGCCATCACGGCGCAGGTTGACATATATTGGTAGGCAAAGTTGCTGGTAACGTTGGTATTCAGCAGTAGAGATGACCAAGGTGGAAAGGGGCATACTGTCATCCAGAGTGGCGCGATGGGCCAGGTCACCGATGCGTTCTCTGTCCTCATCGGCTACAATCAGCAAGTCAACATCGGATTCGGCGTCGTGGTCGCCCCGCGCCCTGGAGCCAAAGAGCACCACCCGCTGCACCCGGTCACCACACTCGGTCTCCAACCGCTCCAGGAAATGAGCCAAGCTCTCCCGTTCCTGGTCGGTCAGATATGGGACACGCTCTTCCGTGAGCGCTCTATCTGCTCTCGTTTTGCCCTTCTCCATGTTCCAAGTCGTCTTGTTCTTCGTCACCCGTTGCCTCGTTGGCTGCTTCCGCCTCAGCCACGTCCCGCTCCACCTCCACCGCAGCGGTGGCGATGGCCCAACTGACCAGCCCCCAAGTGCCACCGGAGATGATGATGGCCATGATGAGGGAGCGGGCGGTGAGAGGGGCGGTGGCCGAGCCCCTGACCAGTCCCACTACGGCCATCACGATGGCCAGACCCCCGAAAAAGAGGCCGATCTTGACCGGACCGTTGAGACGATTCCAGATGTCCTTTACCATTGTTCCCTCCCAATCTCTAATTTCCAATATCCAGCTTACAACCTCCGCCAGAGCTTGCCTGCCAACTCTTGCGACTTGGCGCAGATTTCGCCCTCGTCCAGGGTCAGGAGCTCCCTGTTCCGCATCAGCACCCGGCCGCCGACGATGGTCGTGTCCACCCCCGTGCCGTCCACGCCAAAGATGATGTGCCAGGGCAAGTTGCCCTCGGTCAAAGGCGTGGTGGGCACGTAATCCACCAGGATGACGTCGGCCAGGGCCCCCACAGCAAGCTCGCCCAGCAGGCCGGGGAAGAAAAGCCCGGCCGTGCGGGCATTATGGGCAAAGGCCATCTGCATGACCTGGTCAGCGCCCATCACCCGCGGATCGCCCTTGCCGAGTTTGTGCACCAGGTAGGCGACGTGCATTTCGGTGAACATGTTGTTGGAAAAGCCGTCGTTGCCCAGACCCACCTCGATGCCGCGCTTGAGCATGGTCAATACGTCGGCCGTGCCCACAGCGTTGTTCATGTTGGAGCGAGGGTTGTGCACCACCCGCGTGCCTGTCTCGCGCAGGGTGTCTATCTCATAGGCATCCACGTGCACGCAATGGCCGGCGATGGTTTTGGGACCCAGGATGCCCAATTTGTTCAGCCGCTCGACCACCCGCAGGCCAGACTTTTTGAGGCTGTCCTTGACATCAGCCTTGTCCTCGGCCACGTGGACGTGAAAGCCAATGTCCAGGTCTCTGGCCGCCGCGATGCACTCGCTTAGGGTCTCATCGGACAGGGTCAGAGAAGCGTGCAGGCCAAAGGTGCTGGCCAGCAGCGGGTCAGCCCGCTGCCGGGCCTCGGCGACGAAACGGGCGTTCTCAGCGATGCCGGCCCTGGCCTTGTCCGGCCCATCGCGGTCGGTGGTCTCGTAGCACAGGCAAGCCCGCACCCCGGCCTGAAGGGTGGCCTCGGCGATGATGTCCAGCGAGCCAGCGATGACATTGGGCGAGGCATGGTGGTCAATGAGGGTGGTCGTGCCGTGGCGGATGGCGTCAATCAGGCACACCAGGGCGCTGTAGCGGACGTCGTCCGACCAGAGAGCTTTGTCCAGCCGCCACCACAGGCTCTCCAGGATCTCAGTAAAGTTCTGGGGCGCTTGGCCGGGGATGGCCATGCCCCGGGCGAAAGCGCCGTAGAAATGGGTGTGGGCACAGATCAGCCCGGGCATGACCAGCTTGCCCCTGGCGTCCAGCCGTTCTTCATCGGGGTATCTGGCGGCCAACTCTGCCGTCGGCCCCAGGTCAGCGATACGGTCGCCTTTGATGAGGAGGGCGCCATCGGTTATGACAGCATTGGCCTGGCCAAAAGTAATGACAGTTCCGCCTGCAATCAGCATGGGCTTCTCCTTTCAACGTAATCCTCCAGCACCAGCACATCGAGCTCGTTGACCCGTTTCAGCCCGGTGTCATTGGTGACAAAAGCCTGAGCGCCGTTCAAAATGGCCGTGGCCACATGGATGGCATCCGGGGTCTTGAGACCATAGGCCGCCCGCAGGTCCGACATTTTCTCCATCACTCGCATATCTGCATCGTGGACAAATAGGTGAGGCAAGGTGCTGAAAATGTGGCGATACCGCAGGATCATCTCCTGATTCCCCGCTTTTTTAACGCCTGTTAATACCTCTCCGGCTACCAGAACCGAAATCACCGCTGAAACTTTTCCTGCTTGAATGTGCGCAAAAAGAGCCTTGGTTATCGGACCAAAATGAGGCTTTTTCTCAAAGTGATAGATAAAGCTCATGGCATCAAGCCCCACAATTTCATAGGCGTTTAGTGCCGTGCGAAATTCATCTATTCCCATGAAGCCCGCTCCTCTGCGAGGAATTCGTCGCCTCCCCCCAGAGCTTCCCAGACCTCTTTTCCCAGGCCATACATGTATTCACTATAGTCCTTTGGCTTGGGGAACATGCGCACGCTGTCGCCTTCCAACACAAAAAAGACCGTATCGCCAGCCTCAAGTCCCATGGCCTGTCTGATCTCCTTGGGAATGACCATCTGGCCACGGCTGCTCAGCCTGGCAGTAGCAGTTTTCATCTTACTCTACCTCCATATATCTTAACGACTGCTATTCTCTTTTACAGTATACCACAGGATAAGAAAAAGTTCAAAGCGCCCCCTTTCGCCTCCCACAGCGACCGCTATTCGCTAAACGTACCACAACAGGCGATTGCCCTCGATCTTGAAGGCGATTTCGCCTCGGTTGTGCAGGTGGCTCAGGTGCGAATAGATGGTGGGATGAAGGAGGAAAAACTCCTGAACCTTGTGCAGTTGAAGGCCAAAGTGTTCGCAGACGGCGACCATGACGTCGCTGGCTTCGGCTGGCTGCCGGGAGAGGTAATCTACGATAAAAGCCAGGGTTTCTTCGACCCGCTGGCGATTCAACTCGACGAGTTCGCTGATATCGCGCCGTAAGTCACCGTGAGCCAGCAAGTAATAGTCGCAGTGGGAGTTGCAGAGTTTCTGCAAGGTGTCCAGACGCAGGGTCACGCTGTAGCCGTAGGGGATTCCCGAGTTCTCCAGTTCCTGCTCGCTGCAGAGGGCGTCGCCCAGGAAAAACACACCAGAGGCGATGTAGCCGGTGTGGGTGCCGGTGTGCCCTGGCAAGGCTACCGCTTCGACGGTCACACCCGCCACCGCCAGCTCTCCCTCCGTGACGATGACATCCACCGGAGAAGGCCGCATGGAGAAGCGTGGGATAGCCAGCTCATGGATCGGGTCGGCCCCGGCGAACAGGCAGAGGGTGCTCCACACAGGTTGGCGCAGGACCATGGCATCGTAAAGGGGGGCGTAAACTTTTACCCCAGCCTGCTCGACCAGATAGGCGTTGCCCCCGCTGTGGTCGCCGTGGCAATGGGTATTGAGCACGGCCACAGGTCTCAATCCTTCGACTTCTAGAGCCTGCAGGATCCGCCGCCCGGAGCGGTCGCCGAGGCCCGAGTCAATCAGGATGGCCTGCCCGTCCTCACCCACCACTACGCCGATGTTGATAATCCATGAAAGATAATAGACATTGTCCTTGATATGTTCAAGCTCCATTGACGATTCCTCGAATCGAAAATCCTGGTAGCAGCGGCTTTAGCCATTTCGGAAGCGACAGAAGCCGCTACTACAAAGACGAGTTTACCTCCGCCTTTGCCAAGACTAACGTGAACTGGGCTGCCTCTGACTGCGCCACCACCAGATGAGGACCCCACCGAAATAAGCCACTGCCAAAATGACCACGCACGCCAGGTAAATTCCAAAGTAGGTCAAAATGTCCAACAGGCCCTGAGCAGGTGCCGGGTTGCCCATGGCGGGTTTTGCCGTTGGCATCGGCGTGGGGACAGGCGTCGCGCTGGGCAGGGGCGTGTCGGTTGGCACCGGCGTCCAGGTGGGTGTCTCGGTGGGAGATGGTGTAGCCGTGTCTGTTATGAGAGGTGTGGGAGTATCAGTGGGTAATGGGGTGGGTGGAGAAGGGATGAGAGAACCACGCGCCGCCACAGGTCCCTCCTCAACCAGCAGGAGGGGGCTGCCGGGAATGATGCATCCAGGGTCGCTGCACACTGCCCCGGCCAGTTCCAGAGTGTAGAGACCACCTACAGCAGATACGGTCTCTGTGCGGCCCTCTTTGTCCACCAGCAGGGCCTGAGGGGCGATGGCCGGTATGATCCCCTTCTGGGGCGCGGGGGAGCGGTTCCAGATGACAGTGGTCGTCCGTTCTCCCTGGACCAGGGTGACTTGATCGAGGTTCGTGCTGCGATCCAGAAAGGCCCCCTGTGTCCCGGCAAAGTAGGTGGTGACCACCTGATAGGTGGCCAAGGCGGGGCGGGGGCTGCCGTCATCGCGCAGCAGTCCATAGGGCTCGACGGCGTCGGCTGGCTTGGGCCAGTCAATCATCTTGTAGACGGCGATGCGCTCAGCCCCGGCAGCCAGGCCCAGAGCAAAGGCCTGGATGATGAACGATGCTTGCTCGTCGAGGGTCACCACAAAGCGGGGGTCCGCTACCGGGTCTTGAGGGTCCTCAGAAGGGGGAGCGTTGGTCTCGTTGATCCAGATGGGTTTCTCCAAGCCGTGCTGGCGCATGGTCTGGCGGAAAAAGGTGACGATATCATAGACCGACTGGGTCCTGAAATAGATGTGGAGGGTGACCACGTCAAAGTAATAGTTGTGGTCTGGGGCTGTGGGGTCCTGAGCCACCACGTTGAGGAAGCGGTTGAAATACTGCTCACGATGGTGCTCTGCATCCCACCAATAGGTCAGGCCGGCCAGGTGGATAGTGCATTGCGGGTTGGCTTCTTTGGCTGCCAGATAGCCCACTTTCAGCAGTTGGTAGTAATCCTCTACCGAGCCGGCCCAGGTATAGCCAGGGTGACCGGGGTCCCAAACGTCGGGTTCGTTCCAGATGATCCAGTGGTCAATGCGGCCTTTGTAGAGCGATACGATGCGATGCACGAATTGGCCCCACAGGTTGTTGGCGTCGTTGTGGGGCAGATAGAGCCCTTGAGGCATGCCAGCTGTCCCCTGGCCGCCATTGGCCCAATCTGGCGTGTTGGCCAGCATACCGACGATTTCGCGACCCTGAGCTCGCTCTTCGTTGAGGACCCCATCGGGGAAGTAGTAGATGTCCCACTGGTGGGGACCATCAGGCTGCAAGCCCCGCCACCAGAAGAGCACCCGTTCCCATCCTACCCCAGCCTGAGCGGCTGCCTCCGGGGCGTAGAAGGCTTCCACGGCCCCGAAACGGGGGTCAGGCCCGAGGGGCGGCTGAGCTGAGATGAGCGGATGGCTCACCAGGGGCGCGGCCAGGAGACCGGCACAAAACAGGATGCAGATGGCTATCTTGTGATTTGTCATCATTAATGTGGCAAAATACTAAACAGGTCGCAGGTCTTTGACATTCAACTGGAGGCGCTTTTGTTCGTTCCATTCGTTCACTTCCAGGGTGTAGACGACGTCAATACGGCGGGACAGTTTTCCCGCCCAGCCCCCTTGGCGGAAGGCGATGGCATCCCACACCCCCCTTTTCGCTGTTGCGCGCCCATCGCTGAGGGTCATCTTGAGATGGTCCTCGCCCACTACGCGCGCGTCGCGCACGACGACTTCTCGGCTCAGAAACAGAGGGACGGGGTTGCCGTAGCCAAAAGGTTCCATTTGCTCCAACAGGGCGTGGGTAGCCCAGTTCATTTCGGAGAGGTCCACCTCGGCGTCAATGGACAGGGTCGGGAGTAATTCCTGACCCTCCAATCGGTGCGTAGCAATCTGCCGCAAGCGCTGTTGAAGGGGCTCCAAATTGGCGTTGTCCACGGTAAAGCCAGCCGCGGCGGAGTGGCCTCCGTATCTGACCAAAAGGTCGCTGCACTCATCCAGGGCGGAAGTGATGTTGAACTCGGGGATGCTGCGGGCTGAGCCCCGGCTCCGCTCCGGGCCCAGCTTGACTACCACCGAGGGACGGTAGAACTCTTCTGTCAGGCGCTGGGCTACCAGCCCCACGATGCCCGGCAAGTAATCCTCGGCTGCCACGAAGAAAAGTCTCTCCTCTTCGCCCATGGCCAACACCTGTTCCCTGGCCCTCTCCATGGTGTCTACCGTCAGCCGTTGGCGTTCGCGGTTTGCCTCCTCCAACTCGACAGCCAGTCTCCTGGCCTCATTGAACGAGTCGCTGGTGAGGAGATTGTAGCTGGCCATGGCCGTGTCCAGGCGCCCAGCGGCGTTGAGGCGAGGGCCCAGAACGTAGCCGATGGTGTTGGCTGTGATTTGACCCGGCCGCACCCCAGACTGGGAGATCAGAGCTTGCAGGCCCAGGCGTTGGGGTTGATTCAGCCTCTCCAACCCCCGTATGACCAGGGCGCGGTTCTCTCCCCAGAGAGGGGCCAGGTCGGCCACCGTGCCCAAAGCCACCAGATCCAGCAGGTCCTCTTCATCGAGGTTCACTTTGCCCCTGGCGACGGGCGTCTGGCGGTTGGCACGGAGAAGGGCCTGAGCCAATTTGAAGGCCAGGCCAACGCCCGCCAACTTTTTGAAGGGATAGCGGCAATCAGCCTGCTTGGGGTTGATGGCTGCGGTGGCCGGAGGCAATTCCCCACTTGGTGCATGGTGGTCGGTGACGATGATGTCCAAACCCAGGCCGCGTCCGTAGGCTACCTCATCGGTGGAGCGGATGCCACAATCCACGGTGACCACGACTTTGACGCCCCGCTGGGCCAGCTCGCGCAGAGCACTCTTGTTGAGCCCATACCCTTCACCCACGCGGTGGGGGATATAGGGTTCGGCCTGGGCTCCCAGAGCAGAAAGGGTCTCTACCAGGAGAGCAGTGGCCGTAACGCCGTCAGCGTCGAAATCGCCATAGACGGCGACGGGCTCCTGCTGGCGGATGGCCTGACGCAGGCGGGTGACGGCCTCGTTCATGCCCCTGAGTCGGAAGGGATTATCCTCTGGCCAATCACCTTTCAGGAACGCCTGGACCCCGGATGGCGTATCAAAGCCCCGGTTATGGAGCAATTGAACGATGAGAGGAGAGAGACCCGGGAAGCGAGCCACGTGGCCAGGGGGCAGAGGTGGCGCCACCTGCCAGCGCTTGGGTTTTATGGTCAACGTCTTTCCTCCTTGATGAGGGCTTTCACTAGCCTGCAATTATAGACCACTTGGCTCAGAATGGCAAGAGGCCTCACTTGTAATTTCCCTCTCATCTATGGTATAATTCAATTGCGTCGCACCTCTTCTCGAAACGGCCAGCAACTCATTGAAGCCAAGTGGATGAATGCCCAAACGTAATGCTACGTTAGACACTTCCTTCTGGATTAATGCTTCCAGGGCCAGTATCATCGGATTCTTGAGCGACTATTTTGACCTGTTTGTCTGCCAGGCGGTCATTGATGAGGTCCTGTACTCAATCAATGTGCTGGGGTCTCCAGCGGAGGGAGCGTTATTATTTCAACGGTGGTTACAAGCTGGCCGTATGACGCGGATGGAACCCCAGGAGCCAGTGGACTGGTTTGACCCAGGTGAGAATCAGGCGGCTACTTTGGCCATTGAACAGGGCTATCTCCTGCTTATTGACGACAGGTATGCCTACCATTTTGCCAAGTCACGAGGAGTGACGGTGTTTTCCACGCCAGCATTCGTTGTCTGGCTCTATCGAGATCAACGACTGGATTATGTTCAGGCCTGCCTGGCTTTGGGCAGGCTTCAGGCGGAGAAGAAGCTACGGCGCGCCGCACTGGTTGCGCTGTACCAGATGGCCAGAGCGCGAGGAGATGTCTGATGAGCCAAACAGAGGTAGTGATAGAAACAATCAAACTCACTCCAAAGGAACAAGACGATCTGCATCGGGCCAGCCGAGAAGCGCAACTCTCACCATCGGCACTGGCCAAAAAGTTCGTTCTGGACGGACTGGCCCATTGGTATCTGGAACGAGCCGTTCGGCTCTACGTTGAGGGTAAAGCCTCTCTCAGTGGCGCTGCTCACTATGCTCGCATCGGCGTTGAGCAGATGATGGACGAACTGCGTCAACGGGGTATAGCCTTCACTCCATCGGCCGATGACTTTTTCGACGAACTGAACTCTCTGGCCGATCTCTTCAAGGCCCCTGACCTGCGGAAAGTCGCTACCGAGCTACGCGAGCACCCCGAATTGTGGGAGACGGATGATACTCCATGATCAATCCCAGTTATCCGATGGCTGGGCCAATAGCCTACAGGTTGGCCTCAAGCCAGCTAATCCCAATTTTGAGCCCGACAGTTTGCTTGTCGGGCTTTTTTCCTGCTGATAGAAAGTCACCGGAGAGCTCTGTGGAAACACCCCAAAGGAAACAGACAAGCGAAAGCCCCTCACCTCGTTTTGAGGGGAGGGGCTTCAGTTTGCCTTTTACTACCCACTTGATAGCAAGGCTTGCATCTATAACCTGCTCGGCCATATCTGCTCATCTCGCTCCTGGCGCATCTGCCGGATCTCTTCAGCAGCATCGAACTCGCCTCTCCACATCTCCGCTGCCGCATCGCACAAAACTAAGAGTGCATCGGCCTCTCTATCTCTGCCGTTGTAGCGATTCCTCATCTGCTACCATCAGCATAGATAGCGGTATAGTACTCAGTCGCTCGGAGATATGCGCCACCAGTTTGAGTTGCTCCTGCGGCGGGAGTTGAGCTACTTGCTGCTCTAGCTGCTCTAAAGTCGCTGGGTTGGACACCGCGTTGTTCACCTCCCCATCCACCTATTTTTCATGTATCTGCGCTTCTCTGTTCTTACGCCCAGCCCTGGTTGCGCACAAAGTCGCTGATGACCGGCACCTCGACCCACTCGCCACCGTAGGACTTGATGCCCAGGTAGAGGGCATAGAACCACACCAGGATACCGATGCAGAACCAACTGAGTATGATCACGAGGACCCCCAAGATAATAGACACCCAGGCGTTGTACTTGATGAACGGACGGTTCTTCTTGTCTTCAAGCAGCAACACGATGATGCCAATGAGTGGACAGAAAATGTAGCTGAGCAAAGCCCACAGCTTATCGTCCTGGGTTACCTCTCCACCCGGCATAGCTCCCATCTCTTCAGCCATTCTCCTTTTCACCTCCTTTCCGTTCGGCGGTAACAACACCTCGCCAGCCGATGATTCTTGTCATACCCTATTTTAACACATGTTCCTACAAAATGTCAATGAGGGAGCCTTTTTGGCGATCTCGGGGTTGGGTGCTGCATTTGTCGGCAACCCCGAAATGTGATAGAATCAGGGCAGAAAGACATGCCATGCTTGTGCAGCGGGAGGTAGAAGTGAAACGTCTGCTCTTCATGGGCACGCCTGAATTCGCCGTGCCGGTTTTGGAGGCGCTGCTTGAGCAATATCAGATCGCGGCCGTCGTCACCCAACCCGACCGGGCCGCCGGGCGAGGGCGGAGGTTAGAGCCCTCGCCGGTCAAAAAGACGGCTCTAGCTCACGATCTGCCCCTCTTGCAGCCCCCGTCGTTGCGTCGGCCTGAGATTGCAGCAGAGCTAAAGGAACTGGCCCCCGATGTGATCGTCGTGGCCGCTTTCGGCCAGATTCTGCCCCCTGAAGTGCTGGCTGTCCCTCCCCACGGTTGTCTCAACGTCCACGCCTCCCTTTTGCCGCTCCATCGGGGAGCTGCTCCCATCGCTGCTGCCATCCTGGCCGGGGAGGAGCAAACGGGCGTCACCCTCATGCTCATGGACGAGGGAATGGACACTGGCCCGATCCTGGCTCAGGCCGAGTGCAAAATTGAGCCCCAGGACACAACCGGATCGCTGAGCGTCAAGTTGGCCCACCTGGGGGCCGATCTGTTGATTGAGGCTCTGCCCCACTGGTTAGACGGCCGGATTGTCCCCCAACCCCAGGACGACAGCTTGGCCACTTATTGCCAGACGATAACCAAGAAAGATGGCCTCATAGACTGGGCGTTGCCTGCCACCGACCTTTGGCTCCGCGTGCGGGCCTATCACCCCTGGCCTGGCACTTACACCTACTGGCGGGGTAAGCCCCTCAAAGTTTTGCGCGCCCGACCAGTGGCAATAGGACCAAGCCGTGAAGAGCCCGGCCGGGTGATCAGCATAGAGGACGGAGTGGCCGTGGTCACCGGCACAGATGCCCTTCTGTTGGAAGAGATACAAATGGCCGGGAAAAAGGCTCTGACGGCCCAGGAATTCATCCGGGGGCAGCGGGATTTCATCGGTTCTGCCCTGGGGTCATGAGATAAGAATCCAGAAAAAGGAATCGCCCATGCTCACCATCAGCGGCATCGTGCTGGCCGGAGGTCAGAGCTCGCGCCTGGGTACGGACAAGTCTTTTGTCACTGTGAAAGGCAAGCCTCTGATCGAGCAGATCGTAGCCAAGCTGGCCAGGTTGAGCGACGACGTGATCATTGTCACCGATTCTCCGGAGAGGTACAACCACCTGGAGGCAAGACGGGTGGGTGACATCTATCCCGGCAAAGGGGCACTGGGCGGCGTCTATTCTGGTCTCAGAGCGGCCGCAAATGATTACAGCTTGGTGGTGGCTTGTGACATGCCCTTTCTCAACCTCAATCTCCTCCGTTACATGATCCTCCTGGCCCGTGAGCACGATGTGGTCATTCCGAGGATAGGAGGGCTTTTGGAGCCTTTGCACGCCGTCTACTCCAAAAGCTGCCTGGAGCCCATTGAGCGCCTTTTGGCCCGGGGAGGGCTCAGGATCATTGACTTTTTCTCCGAGGTACAGGTGCGCTACGTTGAGGAAGACGAAATAGACATCTTTGATCCCCAGCACCTCTCCTTGTTCAACGTGAATACACCAAGCGATTTGGAAGAGATGAAAAAGCGGGTCAGAAAAGGCAAAAGGAACTAGTCCCCGCCCCTGGTTTTGATGAGACTGCGGCGCACCATATCCAGGGCCGCGTTGGAGGCCCAGCTTTGGACCAACTCGCTGGTTCCACCGTATTTGTAAGCTCTTCGGGCTGTGCCCTCCGCTGTGCTCAAAGCGATATGGGTCTCTCCGGCGCTTTCTGCAAACAATCCTTGTCTTTCTTCCATGCTCCCGAACACAGCCAGGCCAATGTCCGCCTTTGTCTCCTCCCGCAGGTGCTCCGCTGTTGCCATGGCGACCCGGGCGCTGACAAGGCCGTGCTCCTCGATGAGAGAGCGAATGGAACTCGCCATTTCGACCGCATCCACCGAGCGGCTGATGACAGAGCCCTCTCTCAAGATCGGCCGATCTTGAGAGGTGTTCTCCAGCCGCCGGGCGATGAGGCCCTGGGTGTTGGTTTCTACGATGGCGACGCTCAGGCCTCGTTCGGCTACCATAGAGGCCACAGCCTCCTCTAGCCTCTGCTCTTCAGTGCCATAGACCACATCACCCAGTCGCTCCCGCAATTCCTCTTCCATCCCGGCGATCAGACGGTCGGCCTGGGCCTCGTTCTCG
>Ga0180438_10005448_pt1 | contig 17664 bp, 15 predicted proteins | sample SS_ome_12_FD_132455 | JGI IMG/M metagenome (GOLD analysis project Ga0180438, IMG submission 132455) | Hypersaline lake sediment archaeal communities from the Salton Sea, California, USA - SS_3_D_2 metaG | ecosystem: Environmental > Aquatic > Non-marine Saline and Alkaline > Hypersaline >...
AAACAGGAAAACCAAATTCCACATCCAGGTCCTGCATGTCTCTATTGTAATAAATGGCAAAGGGAGGACCTGCAGGCTGCTCCTTCATCTTGCCGAGATACTGAGCAATATCGCCATACCCTTTTCCTAAAACCTGTGGCAATTCCTGTACCGCCGTTCTCATACGAATCGACAGCGCGGGCTGGGAGGCAAGCTCCACGAGCTCACAATTAGATAACATCGTACTACCTCCTTTATTTGCCCTCGGTATGAGTAATCTCCGCTTTACAACAGGCTGAATTGTGCCTTCGCAACGTCCGGAGGGTGCGAGATTGCGTCATATCAGCTGTTCTATTGGACACTGATTGAAGCTTTTTCAATATCTGTAATTATTTTATCGAAGGCTTGCTCACTCTCCCCATAAACAGGATACTTTCTGGCAGATTCTGTCGAATCTGCAAGAAAAAGGGATGATCGGCCCGGAATAGTATGGGTTCCGGAGCTATGCCTCCTTTGTTATGAACCAAAACACCTCTCTGATGGATCGTGTAGTTGTGTTAGCCCTCGACATCGAGGTTATACACTTCAGTCTTTTCATGCCTGCTGGATATATTCGTGATGATCAAACCCTCGCCGCTCTTGTCCCTGAGCACGTCACCCTCTTTGAGGTCACGGGCTGCAACCCAGCGACCGGCCTTTCGCGTAATTTCTTGCTCCACTCTTTTATACTCTCCACTGTAAGGTTCTCTTCCAGGTTCTCGAGGTCGTCTATCTCTCTGGGCAATGCAATCACCATCGAGAGCTCATCTCCATCGTACGGCATTTCAATTACTTGTAAAATATCATCTTCGCCGTAGTTGAGATCGCATGTTTGGTGCATCGTTGGTACTTCAATTGATTCATTCTCGTTCAGATAGAAGGGCATTTCTTTTGTCGCAGATTCTTTAAATCGGCTGACCCATTCACCTTTGAAATACACAGCATTTGCAAGGATGAGGCGCGTTTCGGGATCTGGGGGTTCAGACATAATATCTTTGATTTTATTATTGGTTTTTTCTTCTATCCATATATTCACTTTCTGTCGGGCATCCTCTGGATTTGCTTTGTAATTAACAGGATTTATCTCTGACCGGTAATATTTCTTGGCGAATTCCAGGTACTCCTTCAGAAAGGAGTACCTCTCCTGTGGCCAGAGGGAGTTCGCAATGTGCAGTTGTATCTTTTCCTCTTGCGGTATTGCGTTCAATCGGGATTGTATATCTGCAAATGCTGAATGAAGCTCTTCATTTTCCAATGAGAGGTGAAGAACAGCAGCCATTTGTTTCGCGGTTTCCCCACGTGCACCGCCATAGGTTAAAGCGTGTGCAGTAGAGATGCTGTAGGGTGAGAAAAATACATTTCCTTCTTCTATTTTGATTTTATTATAAAGATCAATTGCAAGCTGAGTGTTGCTTTGTACAACTTTTTCTGTATTTGGATGATTTTCTGTAAACGCGTGAGGGGTAGACAAAGCAATGAATAGGAAAAAAGAAAATCCGGAGAACGAGATGGAGCGCCCCATGCACTGCTCCTTTATGGTGAGTTATCCGTCGAATTTACTCATACTTTACCAACTCTGCTTCATTTATGCAAGGTGATTGAAACGCACTCTGTACTTTTGCTCTTTATTCACAGACATTGGAATTTCTCTCAGCCTCTTTTCCAGTCCATGCTCCTTGAGTACTCCTCAGCAATTTTCCTGAGAGAGAAATATAGGTGCGTTATTTCCTCGTCCGTCCAGGTTTCATTCAGCCAGACAAAAGGAATCCCCACGACATCAGGGGCGAGGACATTCGCGATTTCCTCAAATGCGCGAAGTATCTCATCCGAGCTTTCGCCGTTGTCGAACATAAACTCGACAATTCCCTTTCCTCTGAACGCCTCTTTTATATCGAGCATATCGCCTTTCGTGTACCTGTAAGAGCAATTCAATCCGTTAATCTCTGGATCGTGATGGAGATACAGGTTTATGGAAGGATTCGGTCCGCAATTATGTATTCTCCCTCCTCTCCATCTCTGGAAGATTGCATTATTGTGATACATACTGAATTCTTTAAACAACTCGGGGGAGATTGTTGCGCATACGTCGTCTGATACGAACCCTTTCCTCCCTTCAGGTGCCCAGAAGGGATCAAAGTCGATACAGGTCAATCGATTGAGGTCTCCCACCGCCTCGATTATCTCCTCGTAGCAGCGTATCTGTAGCTCTGTAGCCATTTTAAGAAAGTGGTGATACTCTACAGGACTATCATAAAAAGCGGTATAGAGAAGATTTGTGGAAAAAAGATCTTTTGCCGTATTTAAAGCGCCCCCGAGATCGATGCCGGTCAAATGGACCTGTTCTGGAAATTTTTCTCTAAAATACCGCAGCCATCGTAAATTGAACGGCATGAGACCATCCTCTCTTGCATTCGGCATTTTCAACTTGTAGATGTCTTTAATATTTTCAATGATATGCTGTGTCACTCCCGGCGATTGATTGGGGTCGTCACTCCAGTGGATCTCGATTCCAAACATAGTAGCGATCGTCATGTATCCTGGCCACACCCGTGCCACTGGTATATAGTCATCGGGGATTACTCTGAGAAGCCTGTCGATATTTTTGAAGTTCATCTCAAACTGAAGCTGCCCGTCCTGGCAGAGTTCTTTCAGAGAGTACACACTCAGGTCGTCGATGAAGAAACCAATAGGGATATGGTCCACACTCCGATAGCTCCAGGCTCTTCGAATTCGCTCCTTACGCAACTCTATTTTCTTGGAATCAATATCTCCGATACTGTTCATGACTCCTCCTTTATGATCCGTCATTAACCCTGACAATTTGCATTATTCGAACGAATAGGATTGCCAAGGGTATTTATAATATATGCAATAGGTTGAAGGCAAAGCAAATAACATTCACGGGACCATATGTGCTTCTCCTCATAATAAATGTTTTTTCCTTGACAAAATAAATTGACTCTGGGAAACTTAATCAGCTGGCTTTCAATCTATATTTTGGACCATATATATGAATTCCCGGGAACGGATGCGCGCTGCGCTGAACTGTGGAGATATTGATTATATCCCCTGCTCATTCATGCTATTCACCAATCTATACAATCAGTGCACGACTGAGCGTGAATACATCGAGGAGCAGCTAAAGATGGGTATCGATGCCTTTGTGCACGTCGGGCATTTGAACCATACCATGCATGAGAAGGGCATTCTTCATCCAGAAGCAAGGACAAGTGAATGGATCGAGGAGGAAAATGGGATAAGGTACTTCTGCCGCAGGATTGATACCCCCAAGGGACCACTTACGAGCAGGATAAGACAGCGGGATGGGTGGCCCACTGAAAAGGATTTTCCAATTATGAAAGACTGGATCATCCCGCGATCAGAAGAGTTTTTAGTAAAGCCTGAAGAGGACCTCGAAAAAATACGATATCTCTTCGGGCCGTTTAAGGATTCAGACATAGAGAGATTGAGAGTAGAAGCAGAGGAAGCGAAGAGAATTGCGGATGAGCATGGTCTGTTTCTATTAGGAGGATGGAAAGGATATGTGCGTCCAAATCTGCAGGTCGATCCCGGAGTGATGGGTGCTGACGCTATGTCGTGGCTCTCAGGATATGAGGAAGTGATGGTGCTTTCGATAACAAAACCTTGGATTATCAATGAATATGTAAATATCATCCATGAGTGGAATATGAAGCAGCTCGAAATCTATCTCGATGTGACCGATGCTGAGCTGTTAATTCGCCGATCATGGTACGAAACCACCGATTTCTGGAGCCCCAAGACCTTCCGGGAATTACTGGTTCCAGCTCTAAAAAAAGAAGCTGAGCTTGTCCATCAGTGCGATAAGAAATACGGATACATTGTGACGAGCGCTTTTGCACCACTGGTTGATGATATCCTGAATGCGGGAATCGATGTGCTGATTGGGCTCGATCCGAAAGAGGGAAAAATCGAAGACCTAGGTGCGATAAAGAAAAAGTTTTTGAGTAAAAAGAAAGCGATATGGGGTGGAGTGAGCGGTGCGATAACCGTTGAGCTCGGAACAGAAAAAGAAACAGAAGAGGCTGTCGTAGAGGCGCTCTCTGTTTTGGGGAAGAAAGGCGGCTTTATTCTCTCTCCAGTAGATAATGTACGCGAAGATACGGGTAACGCATGGCGAAATACGAAAACCTTTGTTCAGACCTGGAAGAATTATAGAGGGAAATTTCTGTAATGAGTGACAGAAAATCAAGATGATTTGTTGGATCATTGTTTCATTCTAATGATTGGGAAGAGCGTTGCTCTTTACCGAAGGAATAAAAAAAATGGAGGTTGATATGAAGAGAAACAGAATTGTATTCTTTGGAGTGGTTTTTGTTCTCCTCGTTTTCCCTTTGACTTTCGTATTTCCCGGAAGTGGGAAGAAGGGTGAAGCTGAGGGGAAAGCCGCAGCACCGATAACTCTGAGAATCTGGTTCTGGGGTGAGGATGAGGCACCAGGGTTGAAAGCGTGGCTCGATGAGACCGGCAGCATGTACACGGAAAAGCACCCAAATATTACCGTTGAATCAGAAATTCTTGAGATTGATGCGATTTATCCACGCTTCCTAGCAGCGGTGGCTGCGGGAGATCCTCCAGATTTGCATATGTTATGGGGAGGAGTTTTAGGGCTTGAACAGTGCTGGGCGGGAAATGTGACACCGATCAGTGATTATTGGACGGAGGAAGATTTGTCAAAAATATATTCCGGAACGAGAGGTGAATGTTATTGGAATGGGGAGCAGTGGGCTGTGCCGCTGTATATCGATCCGTGGTTAGCGGCAATCAACAAAGACGTGTGGAGAAAATCCGGGCTTGATCCTGATAATCCACCAACAGAATGGGATGATTTTGTGAGAGCCCTCGAAAAGATCAAGGCTGCTGGTTTTCTTCCCTGGGCGGTAGGTATGAAGGACGGTTATTATGGAGCCTGGTTCCCATCCCTCATGCAATACCAGTACTGGGATTCGTTTACTGAACTTCATAAGGCAGTGGTTGGTGAACAAAAGCTCACAGATCCAAACCACTCCGGGTGGTGGTATGCGATTCAGGAGCTCCGAGACAAGGGTTTATTCAACAGTGATGCAACCTCGATTACCCTTTCTGAGGGAAACGACAAGTTCCTAGTGGGAAATGTTGGGTTTGTGCTCGGTGTTCAGCCCCTCATTGCCTATTATCTCAAGGAAATGGGAACGGACAAGGTGGGTGTAATGATTGCACCTTCTCCAGGAAATGGAAAGCTCAAGGGGTATCTGCCGGTTCCTGCGGGTGCTGAGCTTTATATACCCATAAATGCGAAGTACAAAAAGGAAGCAGCTGATTTTCTCAAGTTCATGTACACAAGGGAAAGACAGAATGCCCTTCATGTACAGACAGGGGCATTCGGGGGAAGCAATACACTTGATCCAGATGTCATAGAGTATCCTCAAAACAAGCAAATTTTTGAATGGATGATTGAGAAACCAACTGGTACCTATAACTTCAATTACCCAGGGGCATTTGAGGAGGCTCTTTACTCAATCGGACAGCTCTTCATGGCAGATGAGGTCGATGCAAAGGAGGCTGCACAGATGTATGAGGAAGAGGCCGCAAAATGGCGAAAAGACAATCCGGAGCAGGTAAAAAACTTTAAAATTTGGATCGATAAGCCTTTTCAGCCGTAATATCAAGATAGAGTGGTGTCGTTTTCATAAGACACCACTCTTTTTCTTTAGAAGTAACATTCAGCAGAAGGCTCTAGATGAAAAATAGGATAAAGGAAAACATAGAGGGATATTTATACATCCTGCCTGCTCTCATGGTGGTAATATTCATCTATGCCTTTCCAATTATTAAAAACATTCAATATAGCTTCCTTGATTTGAGTCAGCAGGGTGCCCCCTTCGTTGGATTTCGTAACTATAGAGTAGCTTTCACCGATAAGACATTTTTTATATCGATTAAAAACAATTTCACTTTGTTTCTCCTTATTCCTCTTCTTGTGATCTTTTCTCTCCTCTTTTCCGCACTGCTCTATGAAAGGTTACGTGGATGGAAGTTTTATCGAACGGTGATATTTTTGCCTTACGTGCTTTCCATAACCGTGGTGGGGATCTTTTTCTCCTTCTTCTTTCAGGGAAACGGAGTTTTGAATATGGTTCTCAGAAAAATAGGACTTGAGTTTCTTGCGCTCAATTGGCTGGGAAGCACGAAACTTGCACTTCCAACGGTGATGATTGTTATTCTGTGGAAAGAATTCGGGTATGGGGTTGTACTTTTTCTTGCACGGCTTATGACAGTACAGGAAGTTCTGTACGACGCTGCAGAGATAGACGGGGCTGGATGGTTCCAGAAGTTATGGTACATAACAATTCCTCAGCTTGCAACTGTCATCGAGTTTTATATCTTCCTTGCACTTATAACGATGTTGAGCTGGGTTTTCAACTATATATATGTCATCACATTCGGAGGGCCAGCCCAAAGGACCTATGTGAGTGAATTTTACATTTACATACAGGCCTTTCGACAGAATAGCATAGGTGTTTCCGCCGTTGTCGCCCTGTTTCTTTTTTTCATTACAGGACTACTCGCAATTTTTTCTTATAGAATCCGAAGGAGATTGTACGCAGAGTATGAATAAAGGATATTCAATTGTAATATGCCTAAAGAGGGTACTCTCAACTGCGCTCAGGCAACTACTCATGATATGCATGGCGGTTGCGGTAATTTATCCAGTGTATTTCATGATCACTACGTCTCTCAAAACGAAGATGGATTATGTCGGGAACAAGCTCGGACTTCCTCAGCACATCGTTTTTTCGAACTACATCACCGTTTTCGGTGGAAGCATTATTCTTCGGTGGCTCTTGAATTCCTTCGTAGTGACGCTTGGAGGAGTTATTGTGAGCACAGGCATCTCTGCCCTGGCCGCTTATTCTTTCAGCAGATTTAATTTCGTGGGTAAGGAAAAAATATTCAACGCGCTCATTACATTGATGGTCATCCCACCGGTTGTAATGGCAATACCACTTTTTATTACCATGGTAAAGGTGCATCTCGTAAATACCTATATAAGCGCGATTCTGGTCTACTCAGGGCTTCTGATTCCCTTTTCCATTTACCTGCTGCGAAACTTTTTTATAACGGTCCCAAAAGCAATCGTTGACTCTGCGCTGATTGATGGTTGTACGAGGTTTAAGGCATTCGTGAAGATAATACTGCCACTTAGCGCGCCCGCACTTATGACACTCGTGATTGTGAATGCTCTCTGGATCTGGAATGAGCTCCTCATCGCACTTATTTTTCTGCAAAAAACAGAGTTGCGGACACTCATGGTAGGGCTCACGGTATTTCGCGGACGCTTCAAGATCGACCAGCCCGTGATCATGGCAGGGCTTTTTCTCGCGTCAATGCCCATGATCCTTCTCTATTTGTTTGGACAAAGATTTTTCATAAGAGGAATGGTAACTGGCTCACTCAAGGGGGAGTAGTGTGAGATTTTATCACGGAGTCGTGCGTTGAATAGTAGGGAAAGGGTATTAACTGCACTGCGACACGAAGAGCCGGACAGGATTCCTGTCTATAACTCTTTCACCCCTGAGGTGAGGGAGGCACTTTCTGAATCCTACAACATTGATAAAAGTGAGATTGATTTCTATCTTTGCCATGACTGTTTTTTAGTTGAACTCGGTGTTTTCAATGGCTTTTATCTGGATTTTACAAAGGAGGATTACAAGGATAGATGGGGGATTCAATGGAAAAGGATTAAGAATAATTACGGTTTTTACATGGAAATAGATACACCACCTCTGCATGCAGCAAAGGATGTATACGATTACCGATTTCCTTATGTAGATGGGGAGCCTTTTTATGAGGAACTCCTGCACATCTGTAGGCGGTACGGGCATGATTTTGCAATAATAGGGGGTAGTGTCTCAATATTTGAAAATTCATGGTATCTGCGCGGGTTCCAGAACTTCTTAGAAGATCTCATATGCAACAAAGACGAGGCTCATTTCCTTGTTGACCACGTGATGGAGTACAACCTCGCGCTTGGTTTCAAGATCATAGACGCGGGTGTTGACATCCTCTATATTGGTGATGACTTCGGTATGCAGACCGGTCTTATAATCTCTCCTCAGATCTGGAAGGAATTCTTCCTGCCCCGTTGGGAAAAATTAATTGCAAACTTTAAGAAGAGAAAACCTGGATTGATTATCGCCTATCATAGTGATGGAAATATTCTCCCTATTTTAGATGATCTGGTGGAACTTGGTGTTGATGTACTGAATCCAGTGCAACCCGATTGCATGGATCCTGAGTTACTGAAAAGACGGTATGGAAGGAGGCTTGCTTTTTGGGGCACCATTGATGTTCAGCATACACTCTTCCTGGGTACACAAGATGACGTGAGAAATGAAGTGATAAAAAGATTGAAGACCATTGCCCCTGGCGGAGGTTTGCTCCTTGGTTCTACCCATAATGTGCAGATGTCCGAAAATGCCATCGACAATCTGCGCGAGTTTTATGAGACTGTCAGGACTTTTGGTTCATACCCAATTACTGTCTGAATCCAAAGATCTGTCCAGGATGAATATCCAACCGGGATCCCGAATAGCAGAATATTTCAACCATAAGAGGAAAATAGAGATGATCCCAAAGAACAGAAAATATTCTCTGGTGGGAGGATTGACCAATGATGATATGGACAGGATGCATACAGCTGCCCTCGATATCATTGCGACAGTGGGTATGAAGGTACCGCACGAGGGTATTCTCAATTTGATAAGGGATACCAAAGGTGTAAAAGTAAATGGAGAAGTTGTTACCTTCAGCTTCGATCTCGTGGAGAAGGCAATTTCTGATATGCAGTATCCTGATTATGCAGTGAATGCAGATTATCTGATAAACGGCGGTGCGTATGAATTGAATATAATCGATATAGAAAGCGGGAGCATCAGGCAACCGCTTACGAAGGACCTCATCGAGATGGTTAAGCTTATGGATTCCTACGGTATGTTTGGTTCTGCGCCCGTGCGTCCCTCAGATATTAAGCACAATGAGCTTCAGGAAATCGCAATGTATAAATACTGTTGGGAAAATAGCCCGCGGATCGCGAACAGTATCTTCGAAGCGAACGAGAAATCAACACTGCGTGTTGCGGAGTACGTGTATGAAATGTCCCAGGCAGCCGGGAAGCAATTTTCCCTCGGTTTCTGGATTAAAAGCCCGTTCAGGATCGATTTTACAGAACTGGATATCATCTATCGCTTTCTAAAAAAGGGTATTTTACTTTGGACTGCAACAATGCCCATTGCTGGCGCATCCGCTCCTCTTTACTTTCCAGGTGCCTATGTGCAAAGTATGGCAGAGCTTTTCGGAGGGCTTACGCTGCTGAATCTGATAAATATAGGTGAAAGTGCGCCGGTTTGTCTTATTATTGATTCTATACGGGCATACCCCTTTGACTTTAAATACGCGAGTTTTGTCTACGGCTCTCCTGAGGACATAATCGGTACCCTTTTTCAGATCCAGCTCAACAGGCGCTATGGAATACCGGTTGTTGCAAAAAGCCTGCTGACATCCTCGAATGCGATAGATGTGCAGTTGAGCGCAGAAATGATGGCCCACACACTAACCGCAGCGTTTGCGGGAGCTCGGATTTTCACCGGTGCCGGATTTTTGGCCGTTGATGAGGTGTTTGCAGCTGAAAAATTGGTTATCGATTATGAGGTGGTGCAATATGTAAAAAATGTTGTGGAGGGATTCCGATTTTCCAATGAACAGATTGCAACAGGTATTATCAAAGAAGTCGGAATTGGTGGAGAATTCCTCTCTCATGAAACGACTTTGCGGGATTACCGAGAAATAAACTGGATGCCTGAAGTCTTTGAGCATATCATGCTCAGGAAATGGAAAGATATTGGTGAGCCGGATTTACGAGACAAGTGTCGGAAGATTGCAAAGGAGAGGATACGGGCCCATGAGTATTCTTTGCCTGACCATGTAAGAAGAGAGTTGAACAGAATATATCGGAGGGCTGAAAAGGATATTTTTTCAACATAGAACTTGGATGTATACTTTACAGTCAAACGGTAGATCCTTTTTTGTTTAAAAAGTGTGAACATTGTGTCGATGATCGGAATTTTATTAAAAAGTCGGTAACTAAGCTCCAGGAGATCACCATGAAAAGGTTTTTAGGCGAACTCTCGATACTGCATCAGCAAGAAATAGAGGAAATTCATCGAACATCGATGCGAATTCTCAGAGAAATAGGCATGCACATTCCCGATAAAGATATTCTTCGACTCCTTGAGGAGAATGGGGCAACCGTTGACCGACAGAGAATGATTGTAAAAATTTCAGAATCAATGGTAGAAAGGGCACTTGTGGGTATAAAAAAGGACTTTAAAGAAGCAGCTGCATATTTTGGAAGGCACCTGGAACTCGGTAAAGGCGAGTTTATTTTATGGATGTGCAGTATGCCTGAGGTGATTGATCTAACGCAGAACAAAAAACGTCGCGGTACTCATGAGGATATGATGAAGGGAATCACAGTCGGGAACGTACTGAAAAACGTCGGAGTGATCGAGCCGCATGGTATACCTGGTGAGGCACCTCCTCATGCTGCCGACGTATACTGTTACCGATATCTTTACGCTTATTCGCTGAAACCCTGCTCCACATGGATATATTCAGATAGAACTGCTGAGTATATAGTGGAAATGGCAAAGGTGATCGCAGGGGAAAGAGATGAAAATTATCTTCCGCTATTTTACTTCGCAGAAACGGTCAGTCCACTTCGATATGCGGAACACACAATAAAGATAATGAAGAGAATGGCAGCAAATAAAGTTCCGATATACATCGGACCTCTTGTGACTGCGGGTGGGTCCGGTCCTGTTACCCTTGCCGGGACGATTGCTCTTGCAAATGCCGAAGTGCTTTCCGGAATAATACTTGTGTGGCTTCTTAATCCGGAACAGGCTCTGGTATATCCCGGTCTCTCATCGATATTAGATCTCAGGAACGCTTTAATATCTTACGGCTCACCAGAGCAAGCACTCCTTTCGATTGCCGCTGTTCAAATGGCGAAATACTACGGAATGGGGTGCTGCTGTAATGTGCATCTATCTGATTCGAATCTCTGTGATTTTCAGAGGGGATACGAAGCTGCAGCGACCGCTGCATTTGCGCTCGCCTCTGGTGTCGAAATGCTGGGAATCGTTGGGTATGCCGCTGCAGGTTTCCTGTGCTGCAATCCGGGATGCCAGTCTCTTGAGCAGCTCATTATCGATGATGAATGTGCAGAATACATGAAGCGAATCCTGAGGGGATTTGAGGTAAACGATGTAACTCTGGCCTTTGATGTGATTAGAGAGGTGGGCATCGGGGGAACGTTTATCGATAGTGATCATACGGTGAGATTCATGCGGAAGGAGCATTACTTCCCGCAGCTCTTGAACCGTGATTCCTATGAAGTCTGGCAGCACAAGGGTAGGCTCTCTATAGCGGATAGAGCGCGCATACGGCTTTTGGAGATACTTAATGAGCATTATCCACCCGATCCGGTAATCGACAGCAAGACGGATAAAGAACTAAATCTCATTTTGAAGCGAGCGATTTCGGATGATTGAAGGACGATGTATTGTTTGGCAAGCAGATAATAAGACATGCGTATACTCATTCAATCTTAATTAAAAAGGAAATTTCAGAAAATGCAAAAAAGAAGACTCGGCCGTACTGAGCATATGAGTACCCTCATTGTTTTTGGCGCGGCAGCGTTCATGAGGAAATCTCAAGAAGAAGCTGACCGTGCAATGGAGTTTGTTATTAAAAAGGGGATAAATCAGATAGACGTAGCTCCTGAATATGAGGTTGCAGAGCAAAGAGTCGGAAAATGGATGGAAAACCACAGACAATGTTTCTTCTTGGGCTGTAAAACACTCATGCGGAAGAGAGAAGAGGTGCACGAGGAGATTCACAGATCGCTGGAAAGGTTGCGAACCGACCATTTCGATCTTTATCAGTTGCATTCGGTTGATACAGAGAATGAGCTTGAAATTATCCTCGGTTACGGCGGTGCGATGGAGGAGATACTCGAAGCCCGCTCTCGAGGGCTTCTTAAGTTTATCGGAATCACAAGCCACAGCCTCTCATTACTGACGATCGCTTTACGACGATTTAACTTCGATACGGTTATGTTTCCCTTTAACTTTGTGTTCTACGCTGACAGGGAGTACAGGTCTGATTACGATGCATTAATGAAGCTTGTAAAAGAGCGTGATGCTGGTGTCCTGGTGATCAAATCCATTGCAAAGGGCAATTGGGAGAAAAAATACCACAACACGCCAGTATGGGAACTTCCCTATGCCACCTGGTATGAGCCATTCAATACCCCTGAGGATATCGATCGGTCCCTCAAATTTGCACTTTCTCAAAATATTACCGCAGCAGTGAGTGCGAGTGATATTGGTCTCATGAAACTCATGGTAGAGTCTGCCGCGCGATTCACCCCAATGAATAAAAATCTTCAGGATGAACTTTGTGAGGATTCAGCGCACTACAGACCACTTCGATTTACCTTTTCGCCATGAGAGATCAAATGCACTGTTAAAAAAATTTTCCCAAAAAAACCGTGAGATGAATTGTCCCATGAATTGGTGGGGCGATTGGTCATCTCAGGCCAAGATTTTTCTAGACTGTGGAAATAAGCGCATTAGATTTATGTATAGCTGTCACCAGATTTGGAAAAAAGCGAAAGGAGAATGAGAATTATGAAAAATCAAAAGATGCTCATGGTTTTATCCAGGGGCGGGCGAGTGTTTGTGCTTCTCACTGCCCTGTCCGCAATCATCCTCAGTGCTCTTTTCATCGGTGGCTGCGCAACGAATCCTGCGACCGGAAAGAAAACCCTCAGTCTCATCAGCGAATCGCAGGAGATCAATATGGGGAAACAGTCAGACAAGGAAATTAGCGCTTCTTTGGGCGTATATCCTGATCAGGATCTAGAGCAGTACATAAGCGAGCTCGGAAAAAGGCTTGCAGCAACCTCTGAGCGTCCCAATCTTCCCTGGACATTCCGCGTGCTGGATGATCCTACAGTCAATGCATTTGCCCTGCCTGGCGGGTATATCTACGTCACGCGTGGTATTCTTACGTACTTGAACGATGAAGCAGAGCTCGCAGGCGTGATCGGCCATGAAATAGGCCACGTCACTGCGATGCACGCGGTGCAGAGGATAAGCTCGCAGCAGCTTTTACAGCTCGGTCTTGGGATCGGTATGGTGGTGGCTCCAGAGCTTCAGCAGTACGGACAGTTCATAGGAGCAGGGCTGGGGGTTCTGTTTCTCAAGTTCAGCCGTGACGATGAGAACCAGGCAGACTCCCTGGGACTGCGATACATGGGAAAGGCGGGATATGACCCGCGTCAGATGACCCAGGTGATGGCCATGCTCGACAGGGTGAGCAAATCTGAGGGTGGCGGGAGAATACCTGAATGGCTCTCAACACACCCTGATCCAGGGAACAGAGAGGATAAGATACAAACGCAGGTCGCTCGCATGAACATAAACTTCGAGGAGTCGGTCGTGAGCAGAGAGAGGTATCTTGATGTGATCGACGGAATCGTATTCGGGAACAATCCCAGAGAGGGAATTTTCCGTAAAAACGTGTTCTACCATCCAGACCTGCAGTTCCTCTATGTTTTTCCCGAAAACTGGAAAATGAGCAACATGAAGCAGGCCGTCATGGCGGTGAGCCCCAATCAGGACGCCGTCATTCAGATCACAATTTCCAAAGAAACCAGCCATGAAGCCGCTGCAGACAAATTCTTCACGCAGCAGGGCGTTACCGCGGAAAATGTGAAAAAAGGGGAAATCAACCGTCTTCCGTCAGTGACTGGCGGTTTTCGAGTGAAGACCGATCAGGGGATTTTGAGCGGATCAGTGGCTTTTGTTGCATACGGAGGTGACGTGTATCAGATACTGGGATACAGCACTCTTCAGGCCTGGCCCGGTTACCAGCAGGCAGTGGATCGCTCGATGTACAGCTTTGAACAGCTTACCGATGGGGAGATACTTTCAGTCCAGCCGATGCGGATAAGAATCGTGGCTCTGGAACGCGACATGACGATTGAAGAATTTGCTGACAGCTACTCCTCTCCTGTGTCTGTTGATACACTCGCGCTGATCAATCAGGTAAACCGGGACACAGTCCTCACTGAAGGGCAGAAGATAAAACAGGTGGTGGGCAAAAAAGTCCAGTGACAGGATGCGGGAAATGAATCAGGAGGTGGAAGAAAAGGTTTGAAAAAGAGAACTACCGCAGTGATTGTCGAAGGGGGAAAACGTACAAAACAGCCTTCATGTCAAAGTTGTTCGTTGAATAGACGTTCATATTCACGTTCTCTTTCCATCACCTTCACCATATAGGAACCGGCGCCCTTTGTGTAGAGCCCATTGTAATGAATGACAGCTTCCCCCCAGGTGACATATTTCTTCTTGAGCCACAGAAGATACTCACACCCGAGCTTGAGGTTCGTGTCTATGTTGTACAGCTGCTCACTGGAATATTTCTTGAATGTACGGCTGTTCAGGGACATGAGTCCGTAATCGTAGGTACCGTTTGAGTTCTTGTTTAATGCTTTTGGATTGAACTCGCTTTCCACAGAAATTATGCTGAACAGGAGGCTCACTGGCACCTCATAAGTCAGCGCAAAATCAATTATCCTTGCAGCGAGTGAGGCATCGCCGGTGACAGTGCTGTAAAGGTCTATGACTTGTTGCATCTTCTCCGTTACGATGATTTCCTTCAATTCCTTGTTAATCTCTTCCCGCTGCAGATATGTTTTTCTCTGGCGTGGCCGTTCATTCTGCGTGAAATCGGACTGGTGCACGTTGAGATACATATTCACGGAAAGCATTCCAATGACGATCACCAAGAGCACCCATAAGAGTATTTTCCCTTTTTTGCTCACCACTCGACTCCTAAATCCTTGAAAATTACCCCATTATGAAAAATATCATTCGTTATCATTGTTTAACCCGGTATGAAGGAGGGGTAAATCTGTCTGAGATGAAAGAATCAGTCGCCTTCCCGATTCTTCACACACTTTTTACAATATGAATCTCCCAATAATATAATCAAATATTCCCAGAGAGTGAACAGTAATTTTTCCACCCAGAGAGTACCCTTCAGTGTAACGATGGTCATTTTCACAGGGCATTGTTGATCGTCGTGTTGTATCCTGTCGGTTTTGAGCTCATCCGCGCGGTATTCTCTCCGACGTTTTTCTTCAATCTGCCCCGGATTCCCCGGCCTTTTTTTTCTTTCTGTACCCGATGCTCCGTACAACCCAGCCGAGCAGGATTCCCACCGCAAACACGATGAGTATCATCAATGCACGGGAGATCGTTACCGACCACGTGAGGAATTTTATATCCACGACCTGGACATTCTGAACCATGAAAACAATGACCAGCGCCCCGATTATGATACCCAGGATAAATTTCATCAATTCCTCCTTTGCCGTTTGTTGTTGTGTGCAAAAAGCACATAGTGTAATATAAATACAATATACAGAATTCACGAAATGAGAACAACGGAAAACCTTTCGGAAAGAAACGGGCGTGCGGAGAACATGGATGTCTTTTTACCGGCGTATACCATATTTATTACTCATTTTGCTGCTGCTCTTTCTTGTGCCGATCTCGCAGGGGCGAGGAGAGGAAAATGCAGACTCTCAAACCGATGAGACCAAGGCTGATGTTCGGGTCACAGAGCTGAGGGCGCGTATCAGCCCCCAGCTCGAGATTGTGCTTCCAAGCGGCAACATCTACGAACATTTTGTCATAAACTTCAACAATCTGGAGCTGACTTTCAATTTGAGCTTCAGCGTGCTTGGAAATACCCTCGGAGGAGATATTACCTTCGCCTACCCCTCATTTCTGCTCTCTCCATATGTGACCTTCTATCAGAGTCTTGATTTTGAAAGTTATTTTGCCCCACAGATTAGCGGGGATGACATTGTGCTCGTACCCACAACCAAATATATTACACGAAAGCGCGGTGTCGACCTCGGTCTGCGGTACGTGCTCTTCTCGAATTTTTCACTGGTGCCATCCCTCCTCATCAGTGATACCTTCAAGGGGAGCCTCACGGAAAACAGGGTGCTGGAAGACGGGGTCGATCTTACTCCCCAGTTTGGGCTTGTATATGACTCCGTACGTGCAGAAGATACTGATACGAAGCCCATATTCACCGGTCTGTACTGGGAAACGACCTTCGGAGTTCGCTACAGAAACGACTTCAACACCCCTGTTGAGCTCAACAGCGAGACCATGTTTCTCCTGTACCACAACATACGGGAAAAATGGTTTTTCGAAGAAAGGCTCAGTCTCATTTCCCCATTGAAGATCTGGGAGAAGCGGCTCGCAAGCATTTATTCCCTCGGAGGATTCGACTCAATCCGGGGATATGAGGAAGGCTCAATAAACGCATTGCGGTTTCTATCGCTTTCGACGAACATAGAGCGGGAGATTTTTGATGGAAGGGAACTTCGCCTGCGTATGTTCAAACGCTTCGTGCGGTTACACCAGTACAGGATTTTCTTCCTCAGCGACGTCCTTTTCACGCAGGATAGGCTGCGGTTAGAGAATCCGATAGAAGAGTACTGCAGTGTCGGTGCCGGTATCGCGTTCAGTCTTTCCGGAAGGGAAAAGACCCACTTTCAGATTCGTCTTTCTGCAGCCCAGGCATTGACTGAAGCCTTCGCACCTATAGTCTATTTCCGGACTTCGCTCTTTAAATTTGAAACATCGTTATAGTTGATTATTTTCCTGCAACATACAGACCAGCTTGACGAAGCTCTTCACGAACGTTCTGGATTATATCATTTTTTTACTCTTCATCCTTGAGATCGTCGCAGGCTTTCTGATCGACAGCCAGCGGCTGAAAGATTTCAGCAAGTACGTCATCATCTTGAGAAACGTATTCGTGTTCATCAAGGTGTTCGCACGGGTGAAGAAGTTCAATGCACTTATCAATCGAATCGCGGGTCATCCGGCTCAGACGATCGTGTTCAGCTTCATCGTTGTGATCATTATTGGAACGCTGTTTCTCATGATGCCCTTTTCCACGGCTGACCGATCCCGGCTCGTTTTCGTGGCTTCTCTGTTCACCGCAACCTCGGCTGTATGTGTCACAGGTTTAATTGTGGTGGATACGGCCACTCGGTTCTCTATCTGTTGCCTACCCTCAGGGACACATCGCAATAGGGTAAGGAAACTGATATGCACAGGAGCAGATCAGCATGAAAAAGGAAAAAGCGTTTGCGGTCTTCGGGCTCGGGACCTTCGGTTTCGAGGTGTGCAGGGTTCTGTCAGAAAAGGGTGGAAAGGTCATCGCAATCGATGAGGACCCAAAGCTCATAGAAAAGGTAAAAGAAATCGCGACCCAGGCAATTCTCATCGACAGCACCGATGAGGAGTCTCTTAAGAACGCCCCGCTTGCCGACATCGATGTGGCGATTGTTGCCATAGGCGATGATAGAGAAGCGAGCATATTGACCACTGCAATCCTCAAAAACATCGGCATCCCCCATATCATTTCCCGTGCAGTTTCCGACATCCATGCCCAGGTGTTGAAGCA
>Ga0180438_10005449_pt1 | contig 17663 bp, 34 predicted proteins | sample SS_ome_12_FD_132455 | JGI IMG/M metagenome (GOLD analysis project Ga0180438, IMG submission 132455) | Hypersaline lake sediment archaeal communities from the Salton Sea, California, USA - SS_3_D_2 metaG | ecosystem: Environmental > Aquatic > Non-marine Saline and Alkaline > Hypersaline >...
ACGAGCGACCGTGGATTCGTGTGCAGACTGAACCCGGAGTGCGATTATGCCATACAGTGCATACTTCGTCATTATATTCTGTTCTGTGTTCGCCCTCTTTCTCATTTGGACGGCTTACGACAGAGAAATCAAGGCGTTTCTTGAAAGGTGGAAGAAGATGACAAGTGGACAAAAACTAGACCGCATGATGAAGGGTGGTTTCTTGGTAATAGTGTTTGCTTTCATTGGCCTCTTAGGGATTACGGCGGCTTGCAGCTACAGCCAGATAGGGTTCCAAGCTACGGCCAAACCCAAACCCAAACCACCTACACATCAGGCCGTCGATATACCTTCTTATGACGAAGTCATTGGTACAGCCACCAAAGTTGAAGAGGTGATCGAAAGGGGCCCGAATAGGAAGCTTGTGCGACTGACCCTGGTACATTTTGCCCACGATGAAGGGCACGATGAAGTGCTTTGTATGCACCCCAATACCCAGCCTTGGCCGGAATCGGGTGGGCACTACATTATGCAAGTCCATGCGACAGAAAAGCACCTTGGCTATCCTATGATTCTCGAAGTCGTGCAATGCGATCTTCGACTCAGCGAAAACCAAAGTGGAATCAAGATCGAGGTGGATTAGTCGCCTTCCAACGGCCTGCGCTGGAACTCGGCTTGCTCTGCGTCCCGCATCCGACGAGCTAGATGTTCCTCACTACTCTCACCCGGCTTAGGACCGGGCCTGGAACCAGGGTTACCCGTTGGCTTTTCCTCTTCAAATTCCTTCGGGGGATTCGAGCCGAAGTCAAACATGTCGAGTGTCTTTATGATGGCATCCCGGTAACCCTGGAAGGGGAAGATTACTCTCTTCGGGCCTGACGTATAACCACTGGTGCGTTGAGTAGTCGGCATAGTAAACCCCACCCCCACTTCGTTGTCACCTTTCAACTCTCGAAGCCGCTCACCTAACTCCTCATCCTCGAAGTACACATCGATGTTGTAACGGGCCATGCATTCGTGGTAAGATCGGAAACCCGTAAACTCGCTAACAACCTGGGCCTTAGCCTGGACCAGCGACCCTTCGATCTCCGGAGGCAATTCGGTATACCAAAGGTCCCAATCCAAACTGTCATGACAGTCCCTAGCTGGTGACTCCGTATCGCCCATGCGGAACGCACGGACGCCGGAAGTGTAGGAATAAGCACTGGCGATCTCGAAGGCATAGTACTTTTCCTCCTGCTCCAACCACGTCCGGAAGCTCTCGGCCATGGGCGGCGTGTAGAACCACTCGTATTCGTCGGTCCCGGCCCAGGATACGTGTTCTGCCGGGACTTCCCTGCTAATGACCTTGTTGGACCCCCTCGCCTCGGCATGCTGCTTGGCGTAGCTCCGATAGAGCGACACCCAGTCCCCAGGCTTGATCTCGTCGACCGGATCATCGGCCCAGGAGCCACCGTGGTAGATGGTAACCATCTTGTTCCCATAGTACGGAACATTGCGCATACGGGCCGCAGGAATGAGCCTGTGGACGTTAGGGAGCGTGTGATCGGGTGTAAAGGGTCTTAATGCCATGTTCCTTATATCTATGGGTCCTCTTTAAGACTTCTCCAGGTTTTTGGGGTACCCCTCTGAAGTTGTTTTGCCTGAAAAATGTTACAGCATTCGAGCGAAAAGCCGTAGAAGCCACTGGGGGCCCCCTACCCCCCTATTTTTGGGGTTTGTTTTCTGCGATTATTTAATTACCCCCCGAAAGTGTTACGCTCTAATGGGTGGTGTGTAAGACACGGTGTCTTACATACACCCCATTGGTGGGGGCGTGTCTTACATACACCCCATAGGTATGGGTGCGGCAACTGACGGTTGTCTTAAAGGCTCGGTTGTCTTATACGTCGGTTACCTTAAAGGCAACTGACGGTTGTCTTAATGAGCCACGGTTACCTTAAGGACAGCGCATAAGCTAACCCCCGGTGGTGGCCGGGGGTTTTCTCGTTGGGGTCCGTTGTGTGTGTGCCTACAGTAGGTCACGCTCGACGGCCAACCTGTGGGCGACGGTCAGCGGGCCGTGCTCCAAGTGGGCGACAACGTAGGCGGGCATGCTGCTGTAGTCAGGTCCATCATCGCCGTAGCGAGCCACCAGCGAGCCCTCACGGGGGCAGTAGTAGAGATCAGCGTCCTTGTCCTGCCCCAGCAACACGCAACACTCGCAGTCGTGGGCGTAACGGGCGACAGGGGTGGCGGCGACGGGTGTAACGACCATGGTGGTATCTCCGATAGGGTTAAACGGTTGTCCGACCTTAATACAACCGTCAGTTACCGCACCTCTCTATCCGGGTAAAAATAAACCCCGGCGCTGGGCCGGGGTCTTTCTTGTCGGGGTCCTGTGGGCCACTATACCCTAACGTACTGCCCGTGCCGCTTGCGCCGTGCTGCGAGCGACCGCTGCCGCTCTTCCTCAATACCGGCCTCTCCGAGGAAGGCGGTTCCCTTAGCGTTGAGACGCCAAGGCTTGGCTCCTGGTTTCGGCTGTCTACCTTTAAGACAACCGTCAGTTGCCGTGGTAATAAGGGGTGCAAAGCCACCACCTCCCGGCGATACGCCGGGAGGTGGTGGCTTGGTCCTAGGCCACCTCCTCGAAAATCACGGGGGTTTCGGTGGTAATCCCCAACAGGCGGGATTCACCCAACGGCAGCGTCCGAACATCCGCCGTGGCGTGCTGGTCGTCCCACCTCTTGCTGATCGCCATCAGGCGATACATGAACTCGATGTCCAACGTAGGATGCAGGACGACCTCGCCGGTGCGCCAATTCTTCAGAATGATTCGGCGTGAAAACATGGCTCTTGCTCCTGGTTTCGGTTGTCTACCTTTAAGACAACCGTCAGTTGCCGTGCTTGCGATAGAGGTATAAAGAAACCGCCCACTAGGGGCGGTTTAGGGGTGGGAATAGCTCCGAGGGCAACGGAGCGGCAGGTCACCTTTAAGACAACCGTCAGTTACCTTTTTGTATGACTAGGGTGTATCAGTGGGTGAGGGCATGAAAAAAGCCCGGCGTAGCCGGGCGGTGGTGGTGGGTGTGTCTCACCGTCCCATCTGCTTCAGGCAACACTTCATGTGGTACACCCGGCAATGGGTGAACGGCGTGGACCCCTTTGGGAGTTCGAGGCGACCCTTGCCGCATATCGAACAGGGGCGGTACACCTTGCCCGTGCGCCAGTATGTGAGTAGTGCTCTTAGCATGGTAGATCAAAGCTCCCATCTTCGGTCACCGGAACAGTTCGCAGGACCTCGCAGGACAGCAGGCCGAGTTGCCGCTGGCGTTGGAGTCGCTGGCGACGGGCCGCTTGGTGGCGGTCCCGCTCGGCTTGTTTCTTCTTCTTGCGGGCTCGTTTCTTCTGGTTCATGGTCGTCCTCCACCCTTTAAGACAACCGTCAGTCTCCGTGGTTCGGGTCGGCGCAAAGAACGGCCCCCCGGTAACCAGCCGGGGGGCCTAGGGGACAACCGTCAACCGTTATCTCTGCGTATCACAACACCGGTACATCGTTGTACGTTGTCCTCAACCCGTCCGAGGTTGAAGTCTTGACCGACAAAGTAGCGTCGTATCTCTTCATCGGTGCAGCTACCATTGACTGACGTTGTGTAATTGTATTGCGTGTCGGCAAATTGAACATCGACGGCGATCATGGTTTTTCCGGTTGTTTGGTTGTTGGTTGTTCTGACCTTTAGACTACCGTCAGTTGCCTTACGTGCGTGTGCTTGCACAGGCGTTACACAGGGGTTGCACAGGCGTTACACAGTCCTTTCACAGGGGTTTCACAGCTTCCCGTAGAACCCGTGTAACTTCTTCCGGCACCTTGCCGTGGGGGTCCACAATGCGGCGCTCTCGCCAGTTGACATGGTGGCACCAGTTCGCCCCACCGGGGCCATTCAGTGCCTCTTGGATGGTTTTGACGGCTTCATCGCCCTCGTAATCAATCACTTCACGGGGGGCGAGTCGTGGGTGGCTCTTGCGCTCGCTGGCGATCATCCAAGCCTCAACCCGGATACCGATCTCACTCACGCCCGGCAGTCGGCGGGAGTTGAATTGCCAAGAGAACAGATGGTCAGTTTCGATCTCAACCCAAGTACCTTGGATTTGCTCCAGCACCTTCTCCCATTCCGGGTTGTTGGTAGCCTTGCGAAGGTTTACCCGGCTTCGGAAGATACTGACGAGGTTGTCGGCTAGCAGAATTTTCATTGGTTTTCTCCGGTTGGCGGTTTCCCTTAATACAACCGTCAGTTGCCTTACGCCAGTGCCCCCTCCTCGGTAAGTTGGTCCTCATAAGCGAGGTAGTGGGCAATAGCGTGGCAGGTCCCCCAGTGTTTGACTTCGGCCTCCCCGTTCTCATTCAGGAGTCTCTTCGGGAAATGACAGCCGGGGGCAAACCAGACGTGCAGGGTGCCTATGACGTGGATGCTGTCCTCTTCGATCATCTTGGGGTCGTCGAGCGTATAGCGATAGCTACGGCCCTCCAGGGTAACGTGGTCGGCGTCGATGCGCTCAATGGGGGCGACAAGGCACCAGTGGGTATTGACTTGAGCAACCCGCCACCCTCTTTCTCGCAGGTGCTTAGCCCACTTCGTTTTGAGGTAAGCGGTGCAATCGCCACGGGTCACGGGGATGCTGTTGGCCTGACCCTCTTCGTCCTGCCAACAGAAATGTAACGCCCCGTCTCCGCTGGCGTAGCAACTCAGATAGCCCTTCTTACTGCGAAACATCTCTCTCATGATTTTGCTCCGGTTGGTTGGTTGTTCTACCTTTAAGACAACCGTCAGTCCCCGCACTTCAGAGTCACCACCCACCACCTCCCGCCCGTGGCGGGAGGTGGTGGCCCGGCCCTTCGCCGGTTAGGGGTTACGGTGTGGTATGACAATCTCGCCATCCTCGTTCCGGTATTTGTCCACTTGTTCCCGTGGGAAGCTGTGGGAGATGGTGACGAGGTTCGGCTCTCGCAGGGTGGTGTTGCGGGGGTTGCTACTGTCGCCCCCGGTCCATTCGCTTTGGACGTGGAACAGAGACGGGGCGAGGGTTTGGGTAGCGTCCCATGCCCGATCATGGACTTTAAGCAGAAGCTCGACCTCGGCCTTGTTCTCGGCTTTGTGGTGCTCGGTGACCAGTTCGGTGGCGGTGTTCATAAGCTCTTGCAGCACCCGCCCGGCTTCCCTAGCTTTCTCTTCCAGGGTAAGCCATTGCTTCAGCGTGATTTTCACGGTCGGTTCTCCGGTTGGTTGTGGTTGTTCTGCCCTTAAGACAACCGTCAGTTGCCTTGCTCCACCTTGTCGCCGTCAGCGTCATAGTAGCAGGTGCGGTTGAAGTTACCACCACCAGCACCCTCGGAATAGGGGGTGGATAGCTTGGCCTCAACCAGCATGCGCCCATGCTTGCGGACAATCTTGGCGGACTTACAATCCGGGTCCTTGGCGAGTCGGGCTCGAACTTCTTGCAGCGACATGGTTTTTTCTCCGGTTTTTGGTTGATCCGCCTTTAAGACAACCGTCAGTTGCCTTACCTCACCACCTCCCCATAGGCGACCTTGGTATGGTGTTCACAAGGGGCTTCGTGGGGGTAGTCGCAGACGACACCGGGCACCACGTTGGTCTCATGGATAGCCTGCGCTTTCACCTGTTCGTCGGTTGCCCCTTCCGGCAGTCTGACAGAGTGAACGGGTTTCCCGTGGCGGTATATCCAGTAGGTTTTGTTGGCCATTTTTTTGTCCTCCTGCCCTTAAGACAACCGTCAGTTGCCTTACGGCATCCCGTTGACCACGAACCCCTCTGCCCGTAGGTTCTCGACAAGATCACCCGCCACGTTGGCATCACAGTGGAACCCCGTCTCCCCCATACGCATGAAGTCGGGCACGTCGATATGCTCATCGGTGAACTCGACGGCCCTATCGGTGAACGTGTAGAAGGTCCAGATGGAGCCGTTGTTGGCTACCCGGAAGTCGCTCTCTTCGGTTGCTGGCATGGTTTTGGTCCTTTCACCTTTAAGACAACCGTCAGTTGCCTTACAAGCAGTTCCTTTCGATCCAGTCGAAGGCTTCCTCTTTACCATACTCGCTGGGCTGTACTATGTGCAAGCACCCATGCACACCCTTGCGGTAGATACGGAAGGGTGCGTTTTGGTCGGGCCAATCGGGCCCAACCCTAATGACAAGGTACACACCACCCCGCCAGTCAACAATCCACTTGTTCCCGTCAAGCTCGGTAGCTTGCAAGCGTGTTGCGGGCGGCGGTTGTGAGTTTTCCCAGGTCATGTGTCTCTCGTGCGTATGCGTGTTGCACAGGCGCTTGCACAGGCGCTTGCACAGACTTGCACAGGCGCTTGCACAGGTTTAGTCGAAGTAAATGGTCAGCTTCTCGATTTCGTTGGGGTGTTCTTCCCGATAGACTTTGATCCAGTCCCACAAACCGTCCAGCGACGGGTTATCGGTCAGGTAGTTACCAATCTGGTAATCATGTTCGGGTCCTTTCACCTTTAAGACAACCGTCAGTTGCCTTACTGTGCCTCTCCGCTGTCGATGGCATCGAGCAACGTGAACAGGTCGGGGTCAAGCTGACGGGCTTCTTCTTCGGTGACCTCTCGCATCTTCGCCAAATCAGAGACGAGAAACCATTGGATGCAGTCAGTGGTGAGGTACTCATTACCTTGACGGTCCTCAAATGCCAAGGTGTCCTCATTGTCGCCGTGGTAGCATTGGAACTCCCACCCCTCACCATCTTCACTTTCCTGGCCGATTTCATCGGCCCAGCCTTGCGGTGCAAAAACAATGTGGCCGTTCCCATCGTCGAAGTACAAAGAACGCTTGCGGTTTTCTTCTCGAATGTTCATTTGGGTCCTTTCACCCTTAAGACAACCGTCAGTTACCTTGCTTCGCTTCCTCTTCGGTCTGCTTCGCTATAGCCTTCGCTAGTGCGCCCATGTGCTGAATGAACGGGCCGACACGATCATCGTCGGCGTTTAGCCGTCCGAAGTGTTCCAACTGCTCGAAGTTCGGGTATTGAGCAATAGCACTTTCCAGGGCCATATTGCCGGGTAGCATGTCTTTAAGTGCCCCGGTCTGGGCGGCAATCATGGTATTCCACTCGCCTACCTCTTTCGCTAGCTTGGCGGGGTCGTGGTAACCTTCGTGAGGCACGTAGACACGTTCCCGGCCCTCTTCGTCGGCTTCTCGCCAGTCGGGGCAAGACTCGTGTGGGCCATACTCCCCTTCGTCGCCAATCTCGACTTTGATCGTGGGCAGGGCGGCGATACGTTCCAGCGCCGTCACGGTGCTGATATGAGCGGCTAGGAAATTGGGGATACCACCACAACGGGGGTCGCTGGCGTATTGCGTCTTGCAGAAGCTAGACCAGTACCACCGGCTGCCTATGCCGGTCTTGATCTTTCGCTTTTCCTTGTGGCAATCACTTCCGGACCAATAGCGCTCGTCGCCCGGCCACCACCCTTGTCTACGGCGGTAGCGGTTCCACTTGTCATAATCCAACCCATACCCATAGAAACCGTGTCGGTCGCCAAACGAGCGGAATCGGGCATCATCTTCTGGGCTGTACTCCCGCTCAATCTCGGCGGGGTATTTGCAGAGCCCTACATTCATTGGCTCACTACCAGCCAGACCCCAGACGTTGCAAGCAATAACGTGGGTGGGCGATACGCTAGTGCTGGCTTCCCCTATCCGGTTGCGCTCCAGCTTGCCGTGGCGGTTCTCTCGGTACTTGTCCCTGCCCCGGTTTTTCGACCAAGGAATATCAATGGATTGCATGGACTGAATGAGCAACCAGCGTAGAGCTTCGTGCTTGTCCTTGCACCGCTTGTCCTTGGGAGGGTCGTACTTGGGGTTGTTGTAGTCGCAATCAGCGCCGTGGAGTTCGATTACGTCGTGAACCTTGTAGAAAGCCAAGTCCATGCAGACCTGGCGCATCTTCTCGACAAGCTCCCTCGCCCGCTCGACCTTGCGTGCCGTTGACGTAATGCTGTATTGTACGGTGAGTCCCATATTTCGGTTCCTTTCACCCTTTAAGACAACCGTCAGTTGCCGCCCTCGTTTTCGGGGCCTGGAGTGAACTCAACCAATTCGGTCTCGGCTATATTCGGATGAGTCTCGCCAGTTACCACAGCCTCAACGATTTCTTGAATCGCTGTACCCTCCGCTTCAATGTCGGAGTTGAGGTAAACTTTAACGTTGACTTCAAGTGTTCCAATCATGGTTTGATTTCCTTTCACTCTTTAAGACAACCGTCAGTTGCCGACAATATCATTCTTCGATTCGTTGAACGGGAGCAACCGACCGCTCACGTCCCAAGTCTCGGGAACCCCATCGCTGTATCGTCCGGTGGCGAACCGTCCAACCGTGTCGATGGTGACAGTCTCGCCGCAACGAGTCCTGTACTCGCCGGGCCCGGTGATGATCGTCGGCAGAACAATGTGGCTTGCGTGTCTCATTTTTTGGTCCTCCACCCTTTAAGACAACCGTCAGTTACCTTACTCCGGTGCGTAAAACCGCCCACCACCGGCGTCGTCACGCCGGTGGTGGGCTTGTATCGGACACGTCCAGCGCCTTAGCGGCTAAAGAAAGCCTTGCGGCTCAGTTCGCTTGTTCCGGGGACTTCGGCGCTCTTGGACGTGTCGTAGGGGTGTGGGGTTCCGTCGCACTTCAACCAGCACCAGTAAGGGCGGTGATCGGAGGGTAGCAGTAGCTACGCAAACGCAGCCAACCAGTAACACGGCGACAGAAAGAATCGCAACTGGTAGCATCTTGCATCCTCCATAGAGTGAACTTTTCACCTTTTAGACAACCGTCAGTTTCCTTACTTTAGGCCCTAAAAGCAAGCCACCCGCTCCCCTGGGGGGAGCGGGTGGTGGTGGTGTCGTACTCGATCTCGACCGGCGCTGATATTGCTACAAATTCGTTCGGGTGTATGTGCGTTTCACGGCTACACTTCCTCCTGTTAGGGTAATGAAAAACCAGGGGGCGGGAGGTGGCCGTACCACCTCCCAACCCCCATGCGGGCTCGAATCTGACTTTTAGACTACCGTCAGTTGCCGTGGAAGTCAATCCCAGTTTCGGCAAGCTCGGCGGTCCTCATGGCGGCGACGTTTCTTGTCCCGCTTCTTTTCCTTGTGGGCACCGCAACCGGTGAGGTGGGCCGTGTGGCCGGTGGAAGCGTGCAGGAGCAAGTCAATGCCCTTGATCGTTCCAACGTGTTCGGTCTTTTTGCGGCGGCTCATGGTTCCCTCGTGTGTATATATATGCGTTACACAGTTAAGACAACCGTCAGTCGCCGTACCCGTTCTCGTATGGATCGTCACCAGTCCACAGAACCTCGACAACGTAGGTCTCGCCGTCCTCTCCAAGGAACTCCATCTTGTCGTCGAAGGCTTCCAGCGGTTCGGCATCGTAGACCACCTCTTGCTTGTGGCTGATCGTTGCCCCGCCGTAGTAGTTGCCTTGACCGCTGCACAGGTCGATCACGAGAACAGCCCCATTCGGGAACTTGGTGGCGACGGTGCGGGCGTCGTCATAGTGCGGTTCCGGGTCGATGTTGCCCCGGTGGTTGTGATTCTCAGAGTACACAGGGTGGAGGGTATCCAGCACAACGGTGCCGTCCGGACCATCCTCGAAAACGGTCTCGACCAACCGCTTCCACACTGACGGGATTTCGATTTTTGTTGTTTGCATGTCTACTCCAGTAGGTTTCCGTCTTTGTCGTATCGCTCATCCACATTGTAGCTAACGATATGACACGGGTTATGACCGGTGATACGCTGGAATATAGCGTGAACTGACTCTTCCTCATCGCCGGGGTATTGCCGAATCAGGAACTCAGACAGGTACACAAACTGCCCTACGCCACTGTAGTTGCCACCATAGTAGGCCAAGTCATATTCGACCTGGATATGGACACAGGCACAACGGCCCTCTTCGTCGTTTGGATTGGGGTCTCGTTCCGGGTGCCCCGCCCAACCAACTGGGCAGTAGGGGTAGTGGTCACTGAATGGGCACGTCTCATCCCTGCACAGTCCGTTATCAAGTCCGCTCCCACACCGCTCACAGGTGAGAATGTCCAGTGGATCGGGCTGACTTAGCGCTTCCTTGGCGTGGTGGTACGTCACGAGTAGATCGGGCCACTCCTGATTCAGTCGCTCGAATGATGGGTACGCTACCTCTATGTCCTGTACGAACTCCAACAGCACCTTGCGGTAGGCGTCCTTTTGGGAGTCGTTCAGTTCGCACTTGCGGCATCCGGCATCGGCATCGTACACCATGCTATAGGGACAAATAGTGCCTATCTCCAACTGTTCTGGGTTTTCGTTGTTGGGCACGATAACCTGACCCTCTCCATAAGGATTGTTGGGTTGCTCTTCGTCGGCAAGCTGTTCGAGGTATGCACCATCGAACCCTACCAACGCCCCACCCTCAAGGCGGCGAATCTCGACCGTCTCACCAGACAGCAGTTCAACGGTGGCAACGTGTTCGCTCTTCGTGTCGCTCATAGTTCGGTCCTTTCACCTTTAAGACAACCGTCAGTTGCCGCCCTCCTCTACTCCCGCCCATTCCAGCAAGAGTACGTCGTCCTTGTCGATCTCGTCAGCTAGCCCTTGCAACTCCGCAATCTCGGCATAACTGATGCGCTCTGCCAGAATCTCCCCCCTCAGGTATTCCAGCCGCTCTTTAACCGTGTTGACCTCGACACCGTATGTCTCTCGCAACAGAACAAGTTGCTCTTCGGTGAGGTTGCGCCATTCAGGGATTCCGTGGGCCTCGAAGAAGGTCTCGACCGCCATTTCCATATCGACCTCGAAGGGGCCGTTATGGGCTTGGCGCTCAGGCAAGTCATCGGCCATGTAGTCTGAGTCGTAGTTGTTGAACTTGAAGTCCTTGATCTTTTGCAGAGACAAACTCAGGAACTTCTCAGTAATGTCGAACTGGACGTTCTTGCCAGTGTCAGTGGCGTAGTCGTTGATCCATGCTTGGGGGCGGAAGGTCGCTTTGATTCGTGGTTTGTCGCTCATTTTGGGTCTCCTCACCTTTAAGACAACCGTCAGTTACCTTACTTGGCGTCGTGATAGGAAACCACCACCGGTTCCATCGGAACCGGTGGTGGTGGGAGGGAGTGGCTTAATCGTCCTCTTCTCGTGGCTTGACTGCCCCCACCCGGTTGATCGTGGTGGCTTCGGGCACTTCGATACCGTTGGCTTCGGCGGTTTTCTTCCAGTCGATCTGGTTCCAGGTGGCTCGTACTCGTGAGGGCGTCCAGGTGCTTCCCTGGTGATTCTTATCTTCGAGTAGCCAGGACCTACGCTTGCGCTCTTCCGGGTCAGTCAGATAGAACGGCCCACTCTTCTCGCCGTACTTGTAACCGTAGCCAAGGTGAACTTCCAAGTCCTTCTTAGCGGCCTTACGGCAGAGAAAAGGGGCAAGGACACCCTTGAAGTCGTCCTTACGATCATACTCGAACAGGTCGAACCCGAAACCCCGCTCTTTGCACTCGGCAGGGGGCAGGGCACTCTCGGCCAGTTTGCGGAGTTTCTTTTGGCTGTAGTCGATATGGGTATGGACCTGCACCCGTAGCCAATCGGTCCAACCGTTGTGGGTTCCACCGCTCACGCTGAAACGATAGGGCGTCCCGTCGATCAAGGCAGGGATATAGCTGTAGCCTCTATCGTTCTTGACCAGTTCGATGCGCTCAACGGGAACAACGAAGTAGAAGTCACGCCCGGCGTGGCAATACCACTTCTTGCGACCATCGGGCCAATAGGCACGAGTCTCGAATACCTTATCGGCGGCGGCGGCAAGGTTTGGGTGGTCGAATCGGGTGCCAGCTTTCGGATAGCACGCACCACCCATGACAACCAGAAACCCTTTGTGTTCGGGAATCTCGACGTTGTAGTTGCCTTGGTAATCCTTGCCCTCTTCCGGTCCCGCCAGGACTACGGTTGAGCCAGGGGTGAGGTCAGACAACTTGACGGTTTCAACAGCAGTTTCCATGTTTTTGGTCCTTTCACCTTTAAGACAACCGTCAGTTGCCTTACTCCACCGGGTTGCCGTGTTCGTCAAGCTGGAAAAACTCAGGGTCACTACCCTGCGCCATGAGTAGCTTCGCCATAGTCGGTCCATCGACCTCTTCGCTGTTTCCGAAGTCCACCTTGCCGCTACAATCGCCGGTGGTGATAGCGTGGTGCAAGTCGTCAAGATCGTCAACCTTTAGAGGCTGTTCGCTTAGGACCTCGACTGTAACGATAGTGCGATAGAACTTGCTCATACCGTCCTCCAAGAGGTTGTGAGAAACTTGCCGTCTCGCATGACGCCCTTCACCTCGATGGTCTCGCCAATCTCCGGGTGCCGGTGGTCCTCTCCCAGACCTAGCGTAACGAAGTCGTGGTAACCCTCGATGATAGCGTTGCGATAAGAGCCCATGCCCTTGCGGCTGAAACGCTTGACTTTGCCGGTGATGGTTTTCGGTTCGGTCATTTTGGTCCTCCTACCTTTAAGACAACCGTCAGTTACCGTGTTTCGAGCAAAAAGTCCCGCCCCCACCCGGCGTTGCCGGGTGGGGGCGGTGTTGCGGAGGACAACGGACACACTATGCGGGTATGAGTTGCTCCCCCCATTGTTCGGCGGCAAGCGCCAGAGCTTCGATTTCGTCGATGCTCGGCGTCTTGAGCCGATACCAACTGCCGCTGATCTTCATGTAGAGGATGTTTTCCAGACGGCAGTTGACGGGGAAGCTCTTTTGTTTGGCCTCTTCTTCCGGGGTTTCCGGTTTCTTCTTCTTCTTCACGAAGGGGGCAATCAGGGCATCGTCGATTTTGACGCCATCGACGTAGTACCCGGTTTCCCCTTCCATTTCGAGGAAGTCAGACGGCTTGAATTTGCCATGCAGTCGCTTGACTCCATCGCTCTTGTGTTCGTGGATGATAAATGGGGTACGGGGCACCCGGTTGTCCTTGATACCGCCAACGTGGCTACCCCACTTACGGCCTTGATACTCGACGTTGCTGGAATCGTAGCCGTTCCGTTCCAATTCCCGCTCGACGGAATTGGGGTAGCTATAGTTGTTCCGCACCAAGCAGTTGTAGACCTTTTCGATGTTCTGACCCCAGAAGGGATTGGGGATCAATTCGTAGACCGGCTTGAGGTCGTGGTGGGGGTGCTTGTCGCAACGGTCGGCAGCATTGTCGCTGGTGAATTGACACCGGCGCTGGGGGCACTTGTAATGCGTGATTATGCCCTTGTTGTTCTTGCGAACCTCCCTGTTGCGGTTGGAACAGACCACCAATTCCTCGAAGTGGTGCTGATCCAAGTAAATGAGGGTGGCAAGCTCACCCAAAGAGATCATCTTGGCAACCCCGGCCATACTCGGTAGTGTGCGTGGCATCTGTGTGTCCTCAAAAAAGAGTTTAGTGTGTGTCCGACTTTAAGACAACTGTCAGTTACCTTACTTCCCCGCTGTGACACGTTTGGTCAATCAGGGCGTCGATTCCCGCAGCCCACTCCTCGTAAGAGGGGGGTATCTCACCCACCACTTCGAGGGAAAAGCCCATTTCGCTGACCTTGGCAAGCACTTCATCGTATTGGGATACGGCAAAGTAGGTCGGGCAGTTCACGCTGCGCAATATCTTGTGGTCGTCCATCGTTCTAGGCCCAAGTTTCCGCAACTTGTCCTTCCACTCAACTGATACGCACGGTGCAAGAAAGTTTTTCATTTTTTCAGTCCTCCGCTTTTAAGACAACCGTCAGTTGCCTTTATCCACGAACCACCGGAAGATGATAGTGTCAAGTAGCTCATTGTCGTCAACATGGATAGGGGCGTCGTCAAACTCCCTGCCAAGCACCTTTCCGGCGTGTTCGAGGGCGGTGGAGTAGTTGTCCCAAAGTCCAACCCCGTGGCCGAAGCACCCCATCAGGAGGTAGTGAAGGGCGTCCTCTTTCTCATCGTCGGTCTGACACGCCATGTGGTAGAACACCAACCCCACGTCCTGCCCCCACGCCTCCGACACACGGCCCACGATGTAGGCGATGGCGGCGACGAACTCCAGCTTGAACTGATCGTCAGCGTACAGGCGGTTGAAGTAGTCACCTACGCTATCGCAATCATCGGGGAGGGTCTAATCGCTGTCGGGGTCCTCAAGCTCGTCACGGAGCTTCAAGTCCACGATGGCCCGGCAGCCGTCCAGCATGTTCTTTGTGGTCAGAAGCATTTTTTGGTTCCTTTCGCCTTTAAGACAACCGTCAGTTGCCTTATCCTCGACACAGTGGATGGAACGTCCGGTCAGCAGAGGAAAGGCCCTTGAGCATCTCGAACTCGTCCGAAGTGATTGCCTTGAACCCCACGCCACACACGACGTACAAGGTGTAGTCGGCCTCGGGATCGTCCCATGCGGGCACCTCCACCACGTCTCCCACGCTCACGCTGAAGGTGGTGTTGTGTTCCGGGTTGCCCGCCGAGAAGTCATTCTGACCGTACTGGAAGGCAGCGTTGCACTTGTCCTCATCGGTCTCGAAAGGGGCATCGTCGGGGACGGTAACCAATCGAACTTTCGGCTTACCGTCGCCTCGGGGGTCTTGTGTATGACCCAACACATGAACCTTAACGTGTGGCATCTCGTCTCTCCTTACGTGCGTGTGTGTGTTGCACAGGCGCTTGCACAGACTTGCACAGGCGCTTGCACAGATTTACCTTTAAGACAACCGTCAGTTGCCTCACATCTGTTGCACAGGGCCCACCACCCGGCATCATGCCGGGTGGTGGGCGGATCGCACAACGGAGGTATGTCAGGCAGCTTGCTTGAGCTTCTGGAGTGCCTTTTTGACCGACGCTCTGCTCAGTTGCTTTCGCAAGCTGTCCTTATCTTCATTGGTCAGGGCACCACGATGTGCCTTTCGCTCGACCTTGAGCTTCTTGAGGAGTTCGTTGCGAACTTGCGAGACCTGGACGGGGAGGGTCAGGTCGTGGTAACCGGCACCACTGACAACCTCTTCCACCTCCTCGACCTCGCCATGGCTTCCCTTCAGCATCAGGTCAATCAGGGTCTCTCGCACAAGACTGCGCAAGGATTTGGGATCACGGGGGGCACCACCCAGCTTGCCAGCTTCCCTGGCTTGTGCAGCGTGCTGCTTTTTGGTTCTCTTCTTCTTCTTAGCCATTTGGAGTTACCTCCTTCTGAATGAGTGTGAAGTCCACATCCCAGATCGTTGCTGGGGGAAATTTGTAAGACGCTTTCCACTCCTTCCAGTGTTCCATACCGTCTCTGTTGAACAGTTTGGACGGTGCCTCTCCGGAAATATTCCGGGCCATCGTCCTCCGACGTGTCTCATCGGTCTCTTCGTGGAAACTCTTCTCGAACTTCGGCTTCAGCATCCACACGTTCTTCAGGATGAGTTCCGCCTTGTCGTGGTCCAACGTCTGGCTCTGCCACCACTTGGGAGGATCGTCAAGCTCCACCTCCAGCGAAAGGAGAAACAGGTCCCCGCTCTCGCCGTACTGCGCCGTATGGTAACCGACCACGGTCCCGTCACCCAGGTCATTCACCTTGACCGTACCACGAGTACCAATCGGCGGGATGTCGCCCTGAAAGACGTACTTCCGGTCACCGATCACCCAGACGGGCTCATCTCGTTTGGCGGCATCGTTGTGATGTGGGTCGCCCTCGGTCACCTCCAGTTCAGCGGCACCGATGTAGAGGTAGCCGTAGGAACCGTTGGGGGTCGCTCTGAGGACATACTTGAACTCCCGGTACTCCAGTCGCTTGGATGAGTCGGTGGCGAGGGCTTGCTTCCTCACCTCATCTCGCAACCACGGCAGCGCCCGGTTGTTCACCCAGTTGATGAACTCCTCGTTGGCGTCGTCGGCACTCTGGCGGTCGAAAAGCAGGTCGATACGGTAATCGTCCTGATAACCTTTGTAGATCGCCCTGGCACCCCAGTAGGCAACTCTCGGCTCGTCGATTGGAAATCCAAAACTCATCTCGTGTCTCCTTGTGTGCGTTTGCCTTTAAGACAACCGTCAGTTGCCGCTCAATCGTAATTCCTCTGGTCAAACCCCAACCGCTAGGGTCTTGAGGTCCTCCAAACCGGGCTCCAAGTCGGAATCGTACTCCACCGGGCAACCGCCGTATTCCTCTGCGAACTCTCCCGCAGTAGACTTGGCCCATGCGAGTATCTGGCTGCGGTTGGCCGCACCCATGCTCCCCGGTTCCAAATAGCCTTGGGATTCGTGGTGACTGTTACCAGCGGTGTACTCCTTGACGATCTTGCCTTCGCAGCAGACCACCACTTGGTAGCCGTATTCGTTGCTGGCGTAGTGGACAGAGCAACCTTCGCACTTCTGCGCCTCTTCCGACAATTCGCAAGGGATATGATCTTCGCAAAGGGCCTTGACCAGCAACCACCAACGGGGCTGGGGATAGTCGTCTTTGAACACGTTCCCGTGAACTCGGAAGTGGACCTCTTCCCCCTTGTTGTATGCCTCTGCGGACGACCGGACGGCATAACCTTCATCGACGATATACATGTAGGGATACCCTACGTGACTCTTCTTCAGCGCCGCCTTGGGGGTCCGGAGATACTTCATGTGATCGTCACCCATCAGGTGACTGTCAGTTGCCAATCTCACGCAACAGAGATTGAAACCAAGGGCATTGAGAGCGGTCTTAATGAGGTGGAGCAAGTGAATCTCGGCTCCCCAACCGTGGACGTTACGGGTGAAACCGCTGGCTTTTGCCTTGGGATCGCCCTCTTCTCGTTGGATGTAAAGACCACCCGCTTCGGTTCCGATGAAAAACTTGATTTTCATGTTTTGGTTCCTTTCACCTTTAAGACAACCGTCAGTTGCCTTAGTTGGGATCGTCCTCGCACTCCTGGCAATCGTCTTCCTCGGGGCACTCGTCACCATGGTAACGGTGGTAACAATGCGAACAGCAGAACGTGTCCTCCGGGTAACTCCCACCCTTGTCAAACAACGCAAAGCAATTCCCGCAACGGTAGCTGTTGTCAGGACTACCACCACGGTCATCCAGAACGGGACGTTGGTACTTGGCAACGACGGTATCAAACAAGCTGTCACCAGCGTACTTGACGAAATGAGAGAGGACCTGATTGGCAATCTTCTCAATGAACTCACCATCGGCCTCTGCCAGTACCTCACCGATCTCTTGAATGATCTCGTCAGCAGTTTTCATGTTTTGGTTCCTTTCACCTTTAAGACAACCGTCAGTTGCCTTAGTTGGCCTCCCGCAATGCCGCCTCCACGTCGAACTCGAAGGTGTTGCCGTAGCGGGCTTGGATTCGCTTCTGGCGAGTGACCATCGCCTTGATTGGCGTAATGGCAGCCTTCAACTCGGCATCGTCAATGGTGCCGTGCGTATCATACCAGACATTCCCCGCCGTGCGTAGCAACTTCATCAGCCTGTTCGCAGCCTTTGACGGAACAACCCAATAACACCAACCATCTGACTGTTCATTCACCGCCTGCATGAGGCGATACAATAGATGGATTCCCTTGCGGACGTTGGGGCAATCGTGCTGATTGCTCTCCATCATCTCAATGTCGTACTGGTTCATGTCCATGTCTCGGTTCCTTTCACCTTTAAGACAACCGTCAGTTGCCTTGTAAGGGACCCACCACCTCCCGGCGACACGCCGGGAG
>Ga0180438_10005451_pt1 | contig 17656 bp, 11 predicted proteins | sample SS_ome_12_FD_132455 | JGI IMG/M metagenome (GOLD analysis project Ga0180438, IMG submission 132455) | Hypersaline lake sediment archaeal communities from the Salton Sea, California, USA - SS_3_D_2 metaG | ecosystem: Environmental > Aquatic > Non-marine Saline and Alkaline > Hypersaline >...
AAAAGATTGAAAATAGAAGCTGAAACCAGGATTAAGGATAATTTATGCCTGTTTTTTAATGATTCTAATTCAATTGTTTAAAAATTTCCATAGCGAGATTACTTTTTTTAAAAAAAGAGAATAATAAAAAAAAATGTCAAAAAAAAAATAAAACGAAGAATTTTTTACGATTCTTCTTTAGGAATTTCTTGTAACTTTTCCTTTGGTATTTCTAACTCTTTTCCCGCGGGATTCATGGCGTCTCCAGCTATATCAGGGAGTTTTTTAGGATTTTTTTTAGAGATGGTTCCAAGGGCTTTCTTTTGAGCTTTTACTTTAACTACTCTATTACTTACAAATCCCGTAGAGGCGAGACCTATACAAAGCCCACCTACTCCAATAGCTGCGCCTTGAATCACACCCCCCAATGAAATTGCATCTATTGGGAGAGCCATTAATTCAGCAGCTAAGAATGGCATTACATTATAACGGAAATTTTCTAACCATGGGCAGATTATTTCAACCGCATGATCGTCGATACCGTTAGCAGCTTTTAGCTCTTCAACAACATCAGAGTCTGGATCGGCACACGCTTCGTACCATTTGGCAAGACCTGCTTTTGTTACCAATGAATACTCACTTTCTTCGTCCCATAAAGCGCGACACGAATCGATTGACATTTCAGTTGGAATTGGTACACCTGGTTCAAATCCGTATATCGTACCAGTGCTCAATGGAAGAGCATATCCAGGATCAGGAACTAGACTTCCATTTGCCCATTGTTGGTAAAGATAAAATTCACCTATCTCTTCGATTGTCCTTAATCCAGCAATTTCAGGTTTCAATTCATCAACAATATACACCTTTTCTGGAAGTTCTAAACCTATAAGTTGCACTATAAAATCAAAAAGTCCTTGTGGAATATTTTTTAAAACAATTTCAAGATCGATTCCATCTAACAATACATCTATCATAATGCCTTCTAAATATAACTTGCAATAATCATAGATATCTTCAATTTGATTCCATGTACAATCATATTTCGAAGTCATTTGGAATTTTAAATCATCGGTTGTAGCTCCCTCAAAAAGAGCTAACCAATCTGTCATCCCTGAACCCATATCAACGTCGGTAATTAATCCTGGAACCTCATCATCACCATATAGTATCATTTCTTGAGCTAATGGCGAATAAGTATGCTCCTCATCGAAAAAATTAGCAATCCCCTCTACAGTAAATAGATCGATATAGGCGTATAATCCAGGAAATATTAAAATACCAAAAAGATATATCTCTGGTATTCCTAGGAGAAGATCCACATGAAACTCAGCATCCTCATCGTTAAAGAATTGTTCGGGAGGTAATGCTGCCTCTGTTATGGGTATTCCTTCGAATTCCATTACAAGATCTGTTAAACTTGCGTTTACCAAGTATGTCATGAATGTGTGAACTACCATCTGATCGATCATTGGTCCTGCCTCGGTGCGGACACCTAAGAGTCCGTCAGCAACGGAATCATAAACCATATCGGCTATCATGTCATTTACGAAGATTCCTCCGGGAATGGCGACACCGCCGAAAACTAGAGTTACAATACTTGCAACTGCAATTTTCTTACTCATACAAAAAACCAATTTTTTTTGACATTTTTTATAAATAAACCCAATGAATTGGATTTGTAATTAAACATTTGAGGGAATCATATTTAAGTTTTATAGATAAATATGATCTTATTTATTTACGTACGTATTGAGAACAGATAATTGAAATACTATAGTTAAAGAGTACTATTGCATTTTCTATAGGTTATTTTAATTTCTAATATTCATATAATTTATTATCACATTAACATTTGAAGAGAAAAAAAATGAATTACAAGTTTAAAACAATCAAATTTGAACTAAAAGATAACGGTATAGGAATTCTGTCGTTAAATAGACCAGACGATTTAAATTCAATGTCGCTTCAATTAATAGAAGATCTACACGAAATCTTGGACCATTTAATGAATAACTTAGATTGTAGAGTACTAATATTGAGAGCTGAAGGACGAGTTTTTTGTGCGGGATTAGACTTAAAAGAAATGCCCCTTATATCTAAAAAGAAATTACCCGAAGAGTTTAGAAAATATTCCCACATGAATGTTTCAGAAGTCGTAAAGAGGCAAATGTACTATCAATATAGGATCTCCAATGCTCTTAAAAAAATGCGTAAAATTCCACAACCGATCATAGCTCTTATACAAGGAGCTGCAACAGGAGGTGGATTTGCCTTAACATTAGCAGCAGACATACGGATCGCAAGTCAAGAAGCTAAATTTAATAACGCTTTTATTAAAATCGGATTATCTGGTTCGGATGTGGGGACTAGTTATTTTCTCCCACGTCTTATCGGTATGTCAAGGGCCACAGAAATATTATATACCGGTCGTTTTTTTAACTCTAGTGAAGCTGAAAAAATCGGTTTCCTCCTAGAAATAGTAGAAAAAGATAAGTTATTTGAAAGGGCGCTTGAATTAGCAAGCGAATTTTTAACAAAGAGCCCCTTAGGATTAAGAATGACCAAAGAAGCCATTAATCTTTCGATGAATGCACCAAGTATAGAAACGCTTACTGAATTAGAAAATCGAGCGCAAATCATATGTGGTACTTCTAAAGATGCAGTAGAGGGTGGACAAGCATTTTTCTCTAAAAGAGAACCAAAATATCCTTTAAGGTAGAGGTGATTAAGAACGGAATTTGAAACGATAAAATGGGAACTCCGAGATGATGGAATAGGAATTCTGTCGTTAAATAGACCAGATAATTTAAATTCAATGTCATTTCAGATGATTGAGGATTTACATGAAATCCTTGACCATTTAATGATTAATCTTGATTGCCGTGTTGTCATATTGCGAGGTGAAGGAAGATTATTTTCAGCCGGATTGGATATAAAGGAAGCTCCCCTTTCACAGAAAAGAAAAATACCAGAAGAATATAAAAATAAGTTCTTCTTCTTAGACGCCCCAGAAGTGATAAAGAGAAAAATATACGCCCAGTCCCGAGTAGGGCAAATAATCACGAAAATGCGAAAAATTAGTCAACCAATAATCGGATTAATTCACGGTGCTGCTTCAGGTGCGGGATTTGCGTTTATAATGGCGTCAGATATGCGTATAGCCAGCAAAAATGCGAAATTTAATAATGCTTTTATAAAACTTGGATTTTCAGGATCAGATATGGGAAGTTCATATTTCTTGCCACGGCAAATTGGAATGTCTCGAGCAGCAGAAATTTTATATACGGGAAGATTTTTTGATGCTGAAGAAGCAGAACAGATTGGATTTGTAGTAAAGGTTGTTAAGGAAGAAGAACTATTAGATGCTGGAATTGAATTAGCAAGTTCATTGTTGACCAAGAGCCCGTTAGGTTTACGTATGACAAAGGAAGCAATTAACTTTACAATGGACGCACCAAGTCTAGAAACTCTAATACAAATTGAGAATCGAACACAAATGTTATGTAGCGTTTCAAAGGATGTCATGGAAGGTATTCAAGCTTTTTTTGAAAAAAGAAATCCACAATATGAGAGGTGATTAAATATGGATTTTAAAACTATAAAATGGGCATTAAGAGAAAATGGAATGGGAATTCTTACATTAAATAGACCTGAACGATTAAATGCTGTATCATTTCAAATGGTGGAGGAATTGCACGAATTAGCAGATCATTTGATGGTAAATTTAGATTGTCGGGTGCTTATTATTAAGGCTGAAGGGAGAGTTTTCTCAGCGGGAACAGATTTGAAAGACGGGACATTGTTAGGTTTAAGAAAGACATATGAAGAATATAAACAATATTACTACTTGAACGCTCCTGAAGCAATTAAAAAAAGAACATATTATCAATGGCGAATTAGCCACTTTTACATCAAAATGCGCAAGATATCGCAACCGATAATATGTCTCGTACAAGGCCCCGCTGCTGGAGCAGGATATAGCATTGCTTTAGCTTCTGACGTGCGAATTGCGAGTCCGAAGGCAACCTTTATTAACGCTGTCATTAACCTTGGACTTCCAGGCGTGGACGTTGGAAATAGTTACTTCCTCCCTAGATTAATTGGATTATCCAGAGCTACTGCTTTATTATACAGCGGTAAACCTTTAGAGGCAGAGAAAGCCCTTCGATACGGATTAATCTCGAGAATTGTCGACGAAGAAAAGTTGTTGGACGCCGGAATAGAACTTGCCGAATCGTTCTTGCTGAAAAGTCCTTTGGGCCTGAGAATGACAAAAGAAGCTATTAATTTTTCAATGGATTCGCCGAGTATAGAAACGATCATACAATTGGAAAATCGAAGCATATTAGTCTGTTCTTCTTCAAAAGATATAAATGAAGGATCTTCTGCATTTCTACAAAAGAGAACGCCTAAATATGATTTGCGGTAGACGAACAAATTAAATAAAAAGGAAAAAATTAAGTGTATTTCTTATAAAGTCCTTCGATGAAGTCGTCTGCCTCTTTCATGGATTTTTTACCACCATAAGCAAAAAGCGCACATTCATCTTCTAAATCAAACATCTTTTTTGCATATCTTTTACCCATTATTGTGAGCATTACTTTTCCCATAAACAAGAACTCTTTTTGACATTTTGCGATTTGTTTTCCAAGTGCCATTGTCTCTTCGTCAATCTTGTCAAATGGAACGATTTTTGACATGAAATTAATGTTCTTCAATTCTTGTACTCCTACTTTTTCAGATGTAAGGAGTAAATGTTTTGCATAACTAAATCCAAACGCCATTAATGTCAAAATAGTGGCACCAGTTTGAGGAAATGCTGAAATCTCAATTTCAGGAAGTTTTAAATATAATTCTTCTTTTGGACGATCGGCAAATATCCTTAAATCTGCGGCCATTATTAACAGCACTCCATCTCCAACGGCTATGCCTTTAACTTGAACAATTACTGTTTTTTTCATAAAAAGAATTGTTTCATTTACTTTCCTTCCCCATTCAATGATACTTTTCATTTCTTCGCGAGAACCCATTACGGCTTTTAAATCGTAACCCGCCGAGAAAAATTTATCACTTGCGCTCTTAATTATGATACATCTAACACTTTCATCTTGATCTGCTCTAATTAAGCTATCGTGCATTTGTTTTAGCATTGGATAATTAAATGCATTAGCCTTTGCTGGTCGATTTAGCGTGATTGTGGCGATTTTACCTTTAGCTTCGTATAAAATTAATTCTTCTTCGCTCATGTTATTCCTTTCTCAATTGTTTTTTAAATAAAGATTTATTTATGTATTAAGACCTTAAATGAAACAATCATAAAAAATGTAAATGAAAAAAAATGGTAAAGATACGCGAAAAATTGCATTATAATCCCTCTAATTATTCTTGTAGCCATCATTCCGGTTATAGTAAATGTCAAAATTATATGTTTTATCATTAAAAGAGAAAAAGTAGGTTAAAATGGGTTTTTACTATTATGCGAAAAATAGCCATAATTAATGGTGCAAGAACTCCAATTGGAAAATTTGGAGGTAAATTTAGAGATATCCCTGCTGTCGAATTAGGGAGTATTGCTATCAAGGCAGCAATAAAGAGATCTGGTATTAAACCAGAAATGATTGAAGATGTCATCCTAGGGGTAATTCATCAAGAAGGAATGGGAAATCATCCAGCAAGAATTGCTTCCTTAAAAGCTGGAATCCCCTATGATGCTAGTGCTTTAACTGTTAACAATATATGCTCATCTGGAATGAAAGCAATTGAAATTGCGGCACGACAAATTGCCATGGGCGAAAATGACATCGTAATTGCAGGTGGTATGGAAAGCAACAGTCAATGTCCCTACATGTTAATGAATGCTCGATGGGGATATAGATTATCGTCAGACGAAATAGTTGACGCATTATTTTATGATGGTTTTACTGATACATATGGAGTATATGGCGGATATAAGCATGTAGGTGAAACTGCAGAAAATATTTTAGAAAATTCTGAAAAAATATGCAACAAGCATGATTTACCGTTAATCATCTTAACTTTTGAAGAAATTAACGAATTCGCTTTAAGAAGTCATCAAAATTACTTTAGAGCTAAAAATAATGGCTTTTTTAACGAAATAACTCCAGTAGAAATTATAAAAAAAAAGGATAAGGTAATTATTTCCGATGATGAGAGTCCAAGATCCGATATTACCATGGACAAATTGAATCAGTTAAAACCTGTTTTTCGAAAAGGAGGTTTTGTTACAGCTGGAAATACACCAAACCTTAACGATGGGGCAGCAGCGATAATTATGATGTCAGAAGAAAACGCCAAGGAGCTTGATCTAAAACCAATGGGATTCTGGATTAATTCCGCCCCGGGTAATGTTGAACCCAAATTCATGGGGTTGGGCCCTATAGTTGCTATAAGAAGATTATTAGAAAAAACTAATCTCAATATTGAAGAAATTGATATTTTTGAGATAAATGAAGCTCAAGCTCAACAAGTTCTATTTTGTATAAAAGGTTTAGGAATTGATAAATCAAAAGTAAATGTAAATGGTGGAGCAATCGCTCTAGGACATCCACCTGGGATGACAGGAGCACGCTTAATTTTAACCGCACTTTACGAATTGAAACGTAGAAAAGCGAGATATGCAATTTGCTCTCAATGTGCTGGCGGGGGAACAGGTATGGCTACGCTTATAGAAAATTCTTGTACGGGCTAAGCTTTTCTTTAATAAAAAATATATATGTTAAAAATAAAAAGAAAACATAGAAGCAAAAAGACCTTATCTTCTTGAGACTAGGTTTACAGATCTTCTTAATAGAACAATTAAATATGGAATTATTGATTATAAATTGGCAAAAATAAAAAAAAAATTTAGATTTATTTTCATCGTATAATTTCTTCGTCTTTCCTTTCATCAGATATAACTTCAGGTTCATCTCTATGGATCTCTTCGTAGATTGTTTGGATTTCAGCAGTTTCTTCATCTGGGATTTCTTCTTCGGCAATTTCAACCCTTTTTTGTACCATTCCTATTTTTTCTTCTGGTTTTGCTTCATCCTTAGTTGTAACAGCATAAAGCTTAGGTTCAGGATTTATCAAGGTACCTAATAGAGCGAAAGAGACCATCATTGGAAGAACTAAGGAATAAAGAGTGATCTGTATAAAGAGTGCAATAGGAGTTGCTAAACTAATGCTTTCGTAGAGGACTGGATTAACTAATGGATCAATTAGCTCGCTTGGAAGCAAAGGACCGTTTATCGAAATGATAACTAAATACAAGATATACGAAATAAGGAGGCTAATTAGGGTTGAGATTAATCCTTTTTTCGTACTACGCGTAAGAACCCCGATAAAAAATCCTGTTACCGCCCAAATAAGGAAACATATCCAGTATCCGTTGCCTAGAAACGGTAATTCCAGCATCACATTAAACGAATTGAAAACGGTCATTGCAAATATTAATCCCAAATCACCATTAACAGCTGTGCTTAATGTCGGTTGATATGTTAATTGAAAGATTCCCATGAAAATCCATGGAAGAATAACTCCTAAGACTATAGCGATTAAAGTAGAACGGTTTGATTTTAGTACTTGAGCTAGACCTGCTTTATTTTTTGTACTCATTTGATCACCTTCGTTTTTTCTCTATGTTTGGTTTTGATATTTTACCATTTAAAGTCCTGCGTTTAATAATTTCCTTCTTAATGACTTTATATGAAATCAACGCAAGAGGGACATAACCCATCATGAGCGAGAGCGAAAAGGTATATTGATAGATTTCTTGCGGTGCTTTTGGAGATGTTGGTCCTGACATCGTCGATCCACCTAGAATAGAGACTAACTTATCATAGTAAAGCGGTAGTCCGAAACCTTCGAGAAGCCAAAGAGCAGCTGTCATGTGATTGTTAGTTGAATTTGCTGTGGCGCATAAATCTAGGAAATTCCATATACTTGTTCGAGCCGTGTTTGGAGCCCAGTCGGTTGGAGCTATTATATCTTCATATACGATAGGTGGGAGAGCTGAAGGTCCTTGGAATACATTAGAAAGAAACCAGCTAATGCTCCCAACACCGACTGTATTCGTTAACTCGTATAGATCGGTAAAGTCTTGATGAAGTTCATACATTCTTGGTGTATATACACTGATATAATCTATAACAATGTCAACGTCCTCAGCGTCACCTTGAGCTGTCACGGAAAAAGTAAAATTTGTGGGGTATATCCCATCTGCCGCATCAGGAACCGGCCCAGTTATAGAATTTGTCAAGTTGATTATTCCTTGATACGCAGAAGCCGTAAAAATTGTGCCAGATCCACCATAATTTTGAAGTACATCAGCAATCTTAGCTGCAACCGTAATGTTATCATCGTTAGTGCCTATTGTATTTACGGCAATACCCGTCCACCCTGTTAGCGGTGTCCAATCTAGATCCTCTCCTCCGGTCATATTGATCCACACGAAATATGTCTCTCCTGGGGCACTGATTGTAAAATATGTCCTATTTAGATTGTTGTTCACATCTGCAACGCAAGTAATGTTAGTAGATTCTGCTATCCTTCCAGATGGATTGACATCTCTAGAATATGAAAATTTGATTTCTTGGATGGTATCGAAATTAAATCCCGGATCTACGGTAAAATCCGTTGAGTTTAGATATAATACGATTTCTTGGAAAGTTCCATAAGTTACATTATCAAAGGATAACGTACTGGAAACCATTTCTCGCGCGAGAGTATCCACGAACGCAATCGACATGCTTTCGTTTATTCTTGAATAGTTGTCGTAATCGAGGTAAAACGATAAGATATCATCTTCCGAAAACGAGATCAGTTCGCTCCCAAAATCTTTAACTAAATCTCCAGGTGCCCAAGTGTTCCAGTTTAATGAATAAGCTCCAATTGCTTCGTTGTTAATCCTGAATTCATCACTACTCACTGTTATTGCGCCAATCGCATCTGCATCCCAATCTGGCATCCATGCAATGATTGGTTCCATATCATCAACTACCATAATTTCTTGTAAAGATTGAATCGCCATTTCGTATATATCGTCCCTTATCGGTCGGAAAATGTGAGTTGATATGTGCTCCAAGAGACCATCAAAATTCATTCCGAATAGATTAAGAAGATATCCTGCAGCTACTCCTGAATCAGCGAGGATTCCAAGACCTGCATCCATGTTAATTAAAAGCATTCCAACAGCATGATTTGAATCTATATTGTTATCGTAAAAGAATCCAGCCATTGCTCCTAATAATGGAATCAATGTTGCTGCATTTATGCCTAATGAATACATGTATGCGTTTATGTTTACTCCATAAGATTCTAGATAACCCATGAATGTCGAAAAGAAATCAACACCTGTTTCTTGTGTCCATGAAAAGATTTCTTCTTCTAATTCACCAGAACTTGGAACCGTAAAAGAGTAATTTTCGCTTACCACCCAATTACCTGGTTTGATGTGTTCAATGTTTCCCGCGTAATCCTCGAGATAAATATACCACAAAACTTCCGTACCAGCGCTCATGTTAGCACCTGGAATTACGCCTATATATGTTTCTTCTTGATCTGCGGATACAATTGGAAAATACCCTTCAAAATCCGCACCCATATAATTATTAATCCAAGTGCCTCCCGTCATCTGAACTTGATCCCAAGAATTACCACTATCCGTTGAATAATATAGATAGGTTCGATTAGATATCCCTGTACCTCCTAGATCAGAAGCGTTTACGCTGATAATAACATCGTTATTAGCACTAACTTTCGATCGATTTATAGCTCCAATAAAAGGAGGAGTACCTCCCCCTCCAGATGGAAATGGAAAACCGAGTTCGGTTCCAAATACAATCCCTAAGAATGGATCGTTTAATAATCCATCTACCAGAATGTAAGCATCAAAGTTAGCCGCTAATTCCAATGGAAGTCCAAGGAGCATCGTTTGCACGAATGCCTGAAAAGTTCGGTCATTTTGCATCAAAAGATTGATTTCAACGGTTCCGCTTTGACCAGGACCAATCACGGTATCTTCACTGATCCACCCATCTCCAAGTAAGCCATCTAAATAGTTAAGAGAAAGATTTGCTGCGGGAAATGTTAGCGCACTGGATAAAGTGTTCTTGACTTGTAAATCCAAACGCCATATCATGGAAGTCCATTTTTTAATTGAGTATTCTACTATTACTGATGCTATTTCGGATTCGTATGTAATCCATAATGGAGTCTTTCCTGGAGTTATTGGTGTAGGGAATGTTATTATCTTGCCATTATAAGAATGTCCGTTTGATTCATTGTATAGATTTCCAAATGAGTGATCAGAAGTGTTCCAAACGCCTATAAGATTAGTAATTTCAGTGTCAACAACAACTTCTTGGCGAACTGTTTCACTAGGTTCTGGAGAATACATTGGATCCTCAGCGATATCCCAATCAATTACTAATTTTGGATAATAATCTGTAATTCCAGCGTCGTACGACCAGAATTCGATAATCTCACCCGGAGCGGGAGTACCTGTAACTCCAGATTGTGGATAAATATACACTCCAAAAATACTGTTGTTTTCCCAATCATCACGACTTACGATTTCATTTACTAATGAAGAAATATCAGGAAATTGAACTGTATTATTTTCCGTCAAACCACCTGCTAAAGCGTATTGAACATAATTAGTGGTTCTGGTACGCGTTAACTTAATATCCTCACCAGTATCATCAAATGGAGGTGTTGAAGAACTCGCAAAAGCCTGAGTCCTTATTGTCATACCATTATACACTGGTGCAGTGGATGTATCTCTTACAGTAAGGTTTATGTAAGCGTTAGTGATGTAAGCGTTTTGTGGTATAGAGATGTTCCATCTTAAACAAATCCTTTTTTGTGCGGCTTGTGCTGCATTCTGATGACCACCTAATTCCAATCCATCGGAAGTATAATTTGTTCCAGCAGTTTGAGTCCAAGCATCATCTGCTGATTGTGATAAGTTAAAATCATAACCATAGCGACTAACAATATGCTCTGACTCATAATATTCGTTGATATAAGTGTAGTTTGGCAAAAGTGGATCAGTTAGATATATTGAGTTATCTGCAATAAATGTAGTTGGGTTGAAGTAATTGGTTTTGCTATCTAATGAAGATTCATTTTCCAGATAAATCCCATCAATGCTCCATATAGAGTGGTCAACGTCAATTCTTGAATGGGAAAAGGCATACTGATGCTCAACAGAGAAATTATCAAAATTTACTTCGACAATTTCCATGCCTGCTAGACCTAATCCTGAAGGATCGTCCATTAGTGGTAATAAGTTCAAATAAGGCATTGCTTTCACTACAACATAGCCACCAATAGGTACAAAAGTGGCAGCAAAGATTGCCGTGACTATTAAAAATGATGCGTGTTTTCTCCATCTAATCTTGACCACTTTAAATCTCCTCCTCTTGGTTTTTTAACTTATGCAATTTATCTCCAACTTCTGTTGAACTTTGTTCTAAGTGTTTCAATTTTTTTTCTAAACTCTCTTCTCTCTTGAGTTTAGGCTCGATTCGTGCTTTATTTCTTACAATCGCTACTGCTCCTATAGCTCCAATGAATGCTATAATTGTGATAATTCCTGGAAGGAGGATGGATGGGTCACCATAATCTAAAGCAACGATCCTGTAAGTTAATGTAGTATTAGTATTTCCTTGAAGATCCTTGTATTCTATCTTGTAGAGAATACTCGCTCCAGCAGGTTGCGGAGGTATGCTGGCAACCCATTGATCTTCATAAAGAAGCATGTCCATTGAACCCCAGCTTGCACCGCCATTAACTGAATAATATAATGTCGCTTCCTTGACTCCTGAACCATATACCTCATCGGTAAGATCAATCTGTACCTCAAAATTCTTACTTGAGTCAATAGGAGTGGTTACCGTGGGAGGATCATAAGTAGGTGCAGATATATCAATGTTTTCTATATCCATTACTAATGGAGCCCATGTGCCTCCCTGACTATGAACTGTATTATTATAGATAAAATCCGATCCCGAATTCACATCAATCCATATGACATTTAGCACATTATATTCAATATTTTGGATTAGTTTATAAGCATTGAAGACAAAGAATAACACTGCCAATTGCCAATGATATAGATCAGTTTGTCCAGGTGCTCCTTGAAAATAGTCACCTTCAGATGCGTTATAACCAAGGCTACCTGATATCATGTTAACAGACCACGGAGATAGAGTATAGGGAGTAGGAGGTCCTATTACTGCAAGCACTATTGTCATATTGTATTTTGGACTAAATCCCATCATTTTAAAGTCAATGGTGTTAACAGCACTATTATTGTTTATTTGCATAGTGAATGGCCCATCACCACATATGAGACTATCCCTCACCTCACCGTTTTGAATGAACTTGATATCACTAATGGTTGGAAGATTTAAATAGGTAGAATTAATAATCACGTGTTTTTCATCGTAATTTCCGTCAGTATCATTAATATATATTGTATAATTGTAAATCCCTTCGGGTAAAGCTGGAATATCATATCTGAATTCATCTCCATGCTGCCAATCTCCTTGTTGAATGATTGCTGAATCATTATCAGAGAATATATATTTATCTGGGTTGTCGTCACCCACAGACCATTCAAAAAAATACCCAAGCGTGTCATTTTGAATCGTTAAATCTGTAGGCGTTTCAATAAAATAGGGTGATTCTTCCCATTCAACATGTAATGTTGGATAAAACGTGGAATTTCCAGCGTCATACGACCAGAATTCGATAAGTTCACCAGGAACGGGAGTATTTGTAACTCCAGATGGGTAAATATATACTCCAAAAATACTATTGTTTGTCCAATCACCACGATCGATGGTTGTTTGCACTAGTGAAGAAACATCAGTTTGAACCGTCTCGTTTTGCGAATAACTCGAAGCCAAAGCAGAAGAAACTGCTGCTGTTTTAGTTCGAGTTAATCTAATATTTTCATTTGTATCGTTAAAAGGAGGTGTTGCTGAACTTGCAAATGCTTGAAAGTTGGCAGTAATACCATTATATACTGGCGTAGTGGACGTGTCTTTAACTGTAAGATTTATGTAAGCATCAATTATGCGAGCGTTGTGTGGTATTGGAAGGGTCCATCTTAAGCAAATCCTTTTTTGGTTAGCATCCCCGGCATTATTATGTCCCCCTAATTCCAGATCATCGGAAGTATAATCTGTACCGGCGTTATTAGTCCATGCGTCATCAGTAGACTGAACAATTGTATAATTTACATTATAAATAATATCGGGAGCCGCTGAGATTGCTGGAAATTTCTCATCATTTTCGTTTTTTTCTGCTGAAATAATTGGTCTATTTACGAATATTGGGAGTATCGTTGATAAAACTAAGCAAAATAGAATTAAACCTGTAGTTTTTAATTTGTTTTTATGCATGATTAGTTCATTTTTTTTTTGGATTTTCTTTAAATTTCTATTACTTTTTTGTAAATTTTTAATACCTGCATATACTTTTGACATTTAAGTATATAAATTCGGCTTTCGCGAATTAACCGTGCATATCAACCGTGCATATTCGCGAACCTTAAGTGATATTTAATCTCCTAATCTATTTAAATGTATCACATCCAAGAGGGCAAAATTAATAATCGCTGTACACTTATGTAGAAATCTAATTATTACATATTTAGCCAAAATCAATAATACATACATAATATATGTATATTTTCCGTATTTGGTAAAAATAAATAGATTTATAAGCAAAAAAGGACTTATTATATGTAGTGGATTATATTCAAATCATCTAAAAATCATTAAACGAATATTAACATTTTAGTACTAAATTAAATTCGTATGCAACCGATATTTCCAAATATTTTTGTAAAATATAATATTAACCAATTAATAAGAAGAATTTTTAGCCAAAATATCAAGCAAAATTGATTATAAAAATCACTGTTTAGGGAAAAAAAAAGCTAATGAAAGAAATAACTGAAGTAAAGCAAAAAAGGAAAAATGATTATCAGGATAGAATCCTAGATTGCCTTTCAGCTGAATTATATGGCTTAACGATTAAAGATATTGCGTTAAAAATTGGGGGAAATCGAAATACCGTTTCAAAATATTTAAATATTCTAGAAGCAAAGGATCAAGTATTTCGACAAGAAATAGGGACTGCCATTTTGTATTTTGCTAAAGAGCGTCGTGCCGTACCTTTAGATTTAGCCTTCTCTTTTTACAAGGCTTTACTGGGTGCCCTTAAATCAGGATTTCCTCATAAAGAAGCTTTTTTTAAAACTCTTGGTAAACTAATGATAGATTACGAGTTTTTTCCATTAAACGAGACTAGTATAAAATCGTTAAAAAGCTTTCAAGAAAGATCGAAAACAAACTTTTTTAAATTATTTGGTGAGCAATCTCGAAAATACTTTCAGTATATCTTTGATAGGTTAGAACCTAAGGATGTTATGATTAACGAGGAAAAAAACCACATCATTTATCACTTTAGAAATTCTGAATTGCTCAAGGATGATGGGGAATATATTTATCATTATTATTTAATTACGGGATATCTCGAAGCTAAATTATCGAGAATATTCAAGAAAGAAGTAAAATGCGATATTGTGAGTTATAAAGTATCTCATACTAAAGATGACGAAAACTTTATTATCATCATATTAAAGTTTTAAATGAACAGTAATTCTGATGTAACCTTGCTCATTTTTTTGACAAATCCTTAAGGTTAAAAATCTAAATTTTTATTATTTATTCAATTGTAGAGTCATTTAATTTCTATTTAATGATAAAAAAACATAAATTTGAACAATGGAGAACATATTACGAGCTTTAAATCTAGTAGAGAATTCAATAGATGCATTAAAGAACGCTGAAAATCGCATAGAAATAGAACTAGAAGCATTTTTAAAAGTGATTAGCAAGGTAAAATTAGAATACGAAGACGATTCTTCTGATATACGAAAAGAAATGCAAGAAATAATGGAATCTATGGAACAGAGAGATGATTCACCATTAATATATCTACAATTCGAAGATAAGTTAAAAGAATCGATCCAAAGCCAATTTTCGAGTATAATAGAAGTTATTCTACAAATTGACGAAGAAAGAGAAAACTTTCCCATCCTCCAGGGTTTAAATGAAAATCAATGGAAAGAATTAAACCAAAATCTAAAAACTCTTTTGGCAAAAAATGTACACGAAAAAAGCCAGCAATTAGATGCTAAAATATCTGAAAATTTCAACGAGATTAGGAACTTCTTTAGCGAACGCTTAAAAGTGCGAATGGAAAACAAATTCGAGCAAAACGCAGTGAATTTAGGGCTCAACAAGATATTTATCGACGAGTTCAATAAGTTTCACAATTTCATTGACACGAAGATTATTCCAAAATTTGTTGAAAATTGGAAGAAATTAACAAAAGACATAGGTATCAATGTAGCTGAGATTTTTAAGGATTTAAAAGGTGACGTTATCTTAAAAATGGAAACTGATGAGGATATCTTACCTCAAATTGTAAAAGATTTTCTCGGAGTTGATATACTCAAGAAATTTGAGTCAAATGTACAAATCAAGAAAGAAATATCTGAAATTATAGAGAAAGCGAACGATGAAATTATAGTAATCATTCCCAAAATTGCCGATTTTCTTCCTCTAGAGCTTTTAAAAAACTCAACAAAAAATAATCCTATTAAACTTGCATCGTCAGACTCGCATAAAAGCGAAATCGTGAAAGAGATTAAAACATATCCAAATATATCATATCGCAAGTTAAAGAGAAATAAATCTATCGCACTTAAAGGTAAAAATGGAATTGTTATTGGAAATTACGCAATAAACCTGGAACAACCAGAAAAAAACGTAAACGGATATGGAATTTTTTCTAAGGAATTAATTGAAATAATTACTCCAATGATAGTTAAAAAGTATGAAGAAGCCCAATTGCCAAAATTGGTTCAAATAAGCGATAACTTTAATTACATTATCCAAAATATCAATGAACTAACCGGGAGTGAAGTTAGTGAATTGATGCAAGACACGCTAAACCTAACATTGAGAATGAAAGGAATATCGTTGGATATATTAGACATAAAACTGCTCATAAGTAAAACAAAAACCATTAACACTTTACTTGAAGAAAATCTGAAGAAAAGCATTATTGACAGGATAAAATTATGGAATAAAGATTTCTCAATTTCGCTCGTTGAAGTACCCGAAATGAAAGAAAAAATTTCAGAAGGAGATATATCCATGTTAAAGAATTCTGAAACTGAAGAAGTCGTAACGGGAGAAAGACCTTTTGAAGAAGAATCAGTTGAGAAAGTTGAAAGGGAAAAAATGGAATCATTATTTGATGTTTTCTTCGAAAGAATTGACTTATTCAAGGGTTCTGACTTAAGTAATGAAATTCAAAACATGATTAACCTTATTTTAAAATATCAAGGACATTCAATAATCACTACGTGGAAAAATGAATTACGCTCCGTAGATGAAAAATTAGAAGAACCGTTTAAAGTCAAGCTCAAGGAAGACTTTACCAAATGGAAGAATGAAATTTTACAAAAGGAGAAAAAAGAAATCTCGATTCAAGAACAACCTGAAATGCTTGTGGCAGGAGATAAAACAGATGTTAAAGAATTGGAAGAGGATTGGAGTGATTATGTCAGTCCTGGAATGACTCAAACCCAATTTTCAGATGACTTATCAATAAATTCAATTAAAGTCGATGATCAAGCTTCAGAATATGTCAATCCTGATTTAACTCAAGAGAGCGGAACGTATTCTGCTGTATCTGACAATGCTACGCAAGAAACTGATGTTTCAGAAGAAGAAAAATTAAATAATATGTTTGAAAATATCATTAAAAACATTGACGATCTCAAAGGGACTCAAATTAGTCAAGAATTGCAAGATATTGCTGACATTCTTGTTGAGACTCATGGATACATGGCATCAAAAGATACTCGACCATGGATAAGCAAGTTAAGATCGTTTAGAGGGCCATTAGAACAAGAATTTAAAGGGCAATTCTTAACTGCCATTACCAACATGAAAAAACACTATGTTAAAGGTGAAACTGGAGATGATTTAGATCTTGATGGGTATACTCCCGGGTTTGCTATGGAAGACGTGGGCGCCGTAGATTTTAATAAAGTTGGAGTAGATCTGGAAAAAGAAGGATCGAAACTCTCACAATTATTTAACAAAGTAATTGAGAGCGCCCAAACTGCGAAAGGTAATGAACTGACCACAGATTTACAGGAAATTGCAGACATCATCATGTTGGAAAAGGGCGCATTATCCGCCAGAGCAATAAGACCTTGGGTTAGCAAGCTAAAAGCGATTAGAGAACCACTAGAAGAAGATATAAAGGTTAATTTCATACAAGAAATGGAAGAAATGAAAGTAAAGTTTGGTTAGAAATAGTAATATTTTAAGACATTTTTGTCAAATCTCTTTTTATATATATTTGCTGAAGAGGAACTTTTATAAGTTTTCCAGCAGAAATATATATATGCCGGGAAACTATGAAATTGATTCTGACGAGAACTCTGACTACATGTATAATATTATCAAAAATATCTTAGAAGAAATCGGACCTAGACCTCCTTGTTCTGAAAACGAACGAAAAGCATCAGAAATGATGGCTAAAGAATTAAAAGGAAAGTGTGATAGTGTTAAGA
>Ga0180438_10005452_pt1 | contig 17654 bp, 12 predicted proteins | sample SS_ome_12_FD_132455 | JGI IMG/M metagenome (GOLD analysis project Ga0180438, IMG submission 132455) | Hypersaline lake sediment archaeal communities from the Salton Sea, California, USA - SS_3_D_2 metaG | ecosystem: Environmental > Aquatic > Non-marine Saline and Alkaline > Hypersaline >...
CCGTCGAGGTGGCCGACGCGATTGCGGCAGGCGTACGCCGGGCATTGCCTGACGCCGACCTCGACTTGGCTCCGATGGCCGACGGCGGCGAGGGTACCGTGGGTGTTCTTGTGGCCGCTACCCGGGGCACCGGGGTGACTATCGAGGTCACGGGGCCCTTGGGAACGCCCGTATCGGCAACGTACGGGATTCTGGGCGACGGGCGCACAGCGATCATTGAGATGTCCGCCGCGTCGGGTCTGGCGCTCGTGCCAAACGGGCGCCGCGACCCGCGCATCACGGCCACCCGGGGCACGGGCGACCTCATCCGGGACGCGCTTGGCCGGGGCATCCGGCGCATCATCGTCGGGATCGGCGGGAGCGCGACGAACGACGGCGGCGCGGGCATGGCGCAGGCCCTTGGTTATGCACTCGAGGATGCGGCAGGCAACGAACTCGGGCCGGGGGGTGCGGCGTTGGCTCGGCTCGAGCGGATCGATGCGCGGCGGCGAGATCCGTTACTGGACGGCTCCGAGGTGGACGTTGCCTGCGATGTCGCGAATCCGCTGTGCGGCCCTGAGGGTGCGTCGCGCGTGTACGGTCCACAGAAGGGCGCAAGCGAACCGGCGGTGTTGGAGTTGGACGACGCCCTGCGGCACTTTGCTGCAATCGTGCGCCGGGACTTGGGCAAGGACGTTCTCGAGCTTCCGGGTGCTGGCGCGGCGGGGGGACTCGGCGCGGGTCTGGCTGCGTTTGCGGGGGGCCGTCTTCGGCCCGGTGTCGAGCTTGTTGCCGAGGTGTTGCAATTGGCGGAACGCGTGAAAGGCGCGGCCTTAGTCATCACGGGGGAAGGGGCCCTCGATGGCCAAACGGCCCACGGCAAAACGCCGCTGGGCGTGGCGCGGATCGCCAAATCAGAAGGGGTACCCGTTATCGCGCTAGCGGGGACGCTCGGCACGGACTACCGGGAGCTCTACGCGGCGGGCATCGATGCGGCGTTCTCGATTTGTGGGCAGCCCATGACGTTTGACGAGGCAATCGACCGGGCCCGGGAACTCCTCGCCGACACGGCGGAGGCCGTCGCGCGAACCTGGGTCGCGGCGCGGCGAACAGGTCAAGACTGACCTATGGTTGAAAGAGATTCAGGAAGCACTCGTGCCGTTTGGTCCCACAGGCATTTTCGCTCTTGAGTCAGGAACTTGAACTTTCTTGGAGCACTCCGCCATACCGTGCGAGTAGAATTCACAGGGATAGGTTTTTCGGATCCGGGGGCGGCGGGGGCGCGGCTCGATGCGCTGGTTGATGCCGGCCGGGCCGGGTTGGCGGCGAACCTGGCTGAGGCGCTTGCGGCCTGTGCCGCGCCGGACGCGGCGTTGGTTCGGCTTGAACGCTTTCTCGAGCGCACGCTGAGCCGGGAGACGGTGTTGGCGCTCATGGCCGATGTGCCGCGGTACACGCAGCTTCTGCTGACAATCCTCGATCAAAGCCATTATCTCACCGATATTGTTTGCCGCAATCCTGAATATATGTCGTGGCTTTGGCAAGAGGCGGAACTCGAGCAGGCGCAGCCGCGCGAGGCGCTGGCGGCGGCGTTGCACCATCAGCTTGGCGCAGTGGCGGCATTCGAGGCGCAGTGCCGGATCATCCGACGTTTTCATCGGCGCGAGATGCTTCGCATAGCGGCGCGGGACTTGTTTGTGCATGCCTCTGTGGCGTCCGTAACGGCGGATCTAAGCAATCTGGCCGACGCGACCCTCGAGGGGGCGCTCGAGGCTGCGGCGGCAGATCTATACGTGCGCTACGGCCGGCCGATGCGTTGTTCGGATGCAAGGCGGGAATCGACGTTTGGCATCATGGCGTTGGGCAAACTCGGGGGCCGCGAGTTGAATTTCAGCTCAGACGTAGACCTGATTTTTCTTTATGCGGCGGAAGGAGACACGAGCGGGGGCCATTCGGGGGTGATGGGCAATGCGGAATTCTACCAGAAACTCGGGGAGCGGGTAATACGGGCACTAGCTGAGCATACGGAAGAAGGCCATGTTTTCCGGGTAGACATGCGTCTGCGTCCTTACGGCAACGCGGGGCCGCTGACGGTGAGTCTTGAGAGCGCGGTGGGGTACTACGAATCCGCGGGCGATGCGTGGGAGCGCCAAGCCCTGATCAAGTGCCGGCCTAGCGCGGGCGACCTGGCGTTGTGCCGTGAATTCATCGAGCGGACGCGGCCGTTTGTGTATCCTCGGTATTTTGATGATGAGACCCTCGAGGCCATCTGCGATATGAAGCGGCTGAGCGAGGCGGAGGTGGCGGGGCGCGGCCGGACTGGGATTGAGGTGAAACTGGGCCGGGGCGGGATTCGCGACATCGAGTTTACGGTGCAGATGCTCCAAATGCTCCACGGGGGTCGCATCCCGGAGTTGCGCGCCGTCAATACGCTTGAAGCCATCGTCGCGTTGGGAGAGCGGGGCCTTCTCCGTCCCTTTGAAGCCAGCGCGCTGGCCAGTAACTACGCCTTCTTGCGCGAAATCGAGCACCGGCTTCAGATCGAAGGCGGGCAACAACGTCATGTTCTTCCCGAGACTTCGGTCAAACGCGACGAATTCGCGCGCCGTCTCGGATACCCAGATGGGGAGTCGTTCCTATCGGCCTATCAAGATCGCACTCGGGAGACCCGGGCGATCCTGGAGCGTTTCCTGGCCGTGAAGGGCGCCGGTACGCTGTGGGTGGCCGACTTGCTTAACCCGTTATCGGACGGGGAAGAGGGCGTCGCGCGTCTCGGGGCGATGGGGTTTGCGGCGCCTGAGAAAGCGCGCGGTGAGTTGCTTCTGCTGGCAAACGGCCCGCCTGAGCGGCCGCATTCGGCGCACGTGCGACAACATTTTGCGTCGGTGGCGCCGGCGCTGCTGGAGGCGCTTGCGCGTGCGGGGGACCCGGACGCGTCACTGGTTCGACTTGGGCAGATTCTTGCGACGGTGGCCGCACCGGGCGTGATCTACGATGTGTTGCGGTGGAGCCCGGAGTTCTGCGGGCATCTCGTGACGCTTGTGTCGAACAGCCGGTACTTAACCGAGATTCTGATCCGTGACCCGGCCCTGTTCGAGACGTTTTCCTCGGAGCGGGTTCTGGCGGCGTCGCGCTCGCGGGAAGACCTGAAGGGGGAACTAGCGTACCTGTCGCAAGCGTATGACAGCGAAGCGGCGTTGTACCGTCTGCGCAACGGCGAGACGTTGCGGATAGGCATGCGCGAGCTGATGCTGAACACCACGGTCTTGGACGTTGGCCGGGAATTGAGCGTTCTTGCCGACGTATGCGTTGAGCAGATCGTGCAGCGGGCCCGCGCCCTGGCGGCTGCGCGGCACGGTTTGTCCGAGGCCCGATTTGCGGTGCTCGGCTTGGGGAAACTCGGCGGCCAGGAGCTCAACTACGGCAGCGATTTAGACCTGGTCTTTGTCTACGAGGGCGGTGCCGGCGTCGATTCGGGCGCCTATTTCGCCGAGGTCGGGACGCAAGCCATAAGACTGTTGAAAGAGCCCACGCAATACGGTTTTCTTTACGATGTGGATGCCCGGCTTCGTCCGGACGGCAGCAAAGGCGTACTGGCGGTCAGCAGCAACCGGTTCTCGCAGTATTTCACCGAGGAAGCCCAAGCTTGGGAACGGCTCGCGCTGATGAAGATCCGGGCCATAGCCGGGGATCTCGATTTCGCCGAGAAGATTGCGGAGCAGGGCCGCGCAATCGCGTTTGCGCGGCCGATGAAGCCGGACGAGGCCGTCCACACCGAAGCGCTCCAGCGAAAGCTTGCGCAGAACGCGAGTCCGCTCGACCTGAAGAAGGGCGAGGGGGGGCTTGCCGAGATCGAGTTTGCCGTCCGGATGCGCCAACTCCAATACGCGGCGGATGTCCCCGAATTGGTGCGGGGCGACGTGCTCGGCGCGATAGATGTGCTCGTACTAAACACGTTGCTTGACGCCGAAGCGTTTGGCGCCCTTACCTTAACGTACCTGCTTTTCCGCCGCATCGAAAACCGTATCCGGATGATGGACGGCCGGCCCAACAGCGTCGTGCCCGAGAGTGCCATCGAGCGTGCGGACCTCGCCAAACGCATAGGGATAGAGGGCGACCTCGCGGAACTGGTCGTCGAGCACAAAGTGCGTGCACACGCCGTCTGCCGGAAGATCTTGAGCAATGCCAACGAGTCCAAATAGTTGGGAATAGCCTCGAGCGACAAATGTAACAAGGAGACCTCTTGTCCGGACCGTGCGGGCAAGCCTTGTGCGGGGCGGCAGAATCGCGCTACAATCGCGGCTCGCAAGGATCGGCGACTATGGTTGATGACGGTTACGTAAATTACTTCGAGATCTTAGGAGTGGCGGAACAGGCGAAACCGGGCGAGGTGCGCAAAACATACCGTCGCAAGATGAAAGATCTTGTCCTCGAGATTGCCCGCGTAGAGATCACGGAGGAACGGCGCGCCCATTACCTTCTCGAGATGGCCAAACTCAATGCGGGACTGTGCTTGTTGCGCGACGTGGCTCGGCGCAATGCCTACTGGGAAGAGCGCAACGAGCTTATGGGCCTCGAACAGGAGTGGCGGGAAGCGGACGTAAAGGGCGCCGACACCGATGCGCTGCGCCGCGCTTTCGATGCAAAACTCCGCGACTTTCTGTCCAAGTACGTGGAAGAACTCATGTTGGACGCCGGGCGGGACAAGGAATGCGTCGAGGCGAGCCATTGGGACGCGGCCCACGAGCGTCACGCGTCTCGTATTCTGCGTCACTATAGACAGGGCTTGCACCAGAAGATCCTTGAACGGCTCCCGTACGCGGAAGTGACGCCGCCAAAAATCGACTGGGACGAGCGACGCCGGGTCATCGCCGGGATTGTCGCGGCAAAAGGGGATTAGGCGATGGCACGGAAGGCGCCGAGAAGCCAAGAGAAGATCGTCGATATTGAGATCGTGGCGAAAGCCTTGGCAAAGGCGGTGTCCGAGGGCGATTTCGTCAATTTCTGTCTTTTGTTTCACCCGGCGTCTCCGGCGCGGGAGGACTCGCCGGAACGATTCGAGACGGACAAGTACGCGTACCTTCTGCCCGACGACGCGCTCGAGGCCGATCCGCGGTTTAGAGAAAGTCTGGCCGTGGTCCGGCGCGTGGAAACCCGGGCCTACATCGCGGCAGAGCTGCGGGCGAATCGTCCCGCCCGGCTCCCGTCGGCGTTGCTGTTGCCCTTGGCCGACAACGCCTTGCGGCTCGGTAAGTACACGAGCGCGGCGCAAGCGTACGAGCTGTTGCGGATACGCGGGCGGATGCAGGACGAGCTGTTCCGGCAAGCGGACGCGGCGTTGGATGGGCATGACATAGCGGGTGGGGTGCGTGGTTATGTTGCCGCGACGGGTCTGGCTTACAACTACGCGGCGTTTCCGGAGCCGCTGCCTGCCGTGGCCGATTTCGAGCGGCGGGCGCTGATGCTTCACGGCAATTATCCCGAAACGCCCGAAGACTGCATTGGCCTACAGGAAACGGGGGCGTTGCTGCGCACCGCGCTTAGTTATCTCCTGCTCGATCCTGCCGCGGCCGCACGGCTGGAGCCGCGTCCGGAGGATATTCGGGTGGCGTTCTTGCGAGAGCTGGTCGCCAAGCGGGACCCCGATTGGCCGGCGTTCGCCGTGCGCTTTCGGGAGGCCGTTGCCATGGCGGACGAATTCGGCGACAGACCCGCGGGGGAAGGGGCGCCGGAGGGCGAATCCACCGGGACACTGGCCGCGGAAATCGAGCAGCAACTCCGGGCGGATCCGACGCGCATCATGGCACACCTCGTGGGTCGCGAGCTTGCGCACGCCGAATGGTGGCAGTATCTCAAAGAACTGGCGTACAAACACCCGCCCGCGCCACTGTTCGTAGCGCGCCAAACCGTTGGAGACGTGGAGATTCTGGCGCCCCGGGCGCGTCCAGACTCGCCGGTGACCAGGACGCTGGGGTTGTCTTGGCAAGCCGGGCTCGATGCGTAGGGGCAGTCTGTTGTATTATTGGATGTGCGCGTTCTCGGCAACGTGGGGCCGGAGAAGGCGGTCGTGAGTTGATTCACCGAGGCTAAGGCAGTCATTGACATGAGTATTTGCATCGACCTGCATCTGCACACGAATCGCTATTCGCCGTGCAGCAGCATCGAGCCCGAACAGATGGTGAGACAAGCCGCCAACATAGGCCTTGACGCTGCAGTGATAACGGAACACCACCATCAATGGAGTGAAGAGGAGTTGGCGGCGTTGGTCGAGGAAGCGGGTGAACCGAACTTCCTGTTGATGACGGGGTTCGAGTACTGCTCTGCGCAAGGCGATTTTCTGATTTATGGACTGACGGAAGGGGCCGCGTTCGGGTTTGAGCCAGGGCTTGCCCCGGAATCGGTCGTCGAACAAGTCCATTGGCTCGGGGGCGCCTGCATAGCGGCACATCCCACGCGCGCCGGCATGAGTTTCGACGAACGGATTGCCTCGATGCGCCTGGACGGCATCGAGGTTCAGAGCATCAATCTAAAAGAACACGAGCAACGACTTGCCATGGGCTTGGCCTCGAATCTCAACATTCCGGCTTCGGCGGGCAGCGACGCCCACCAACTCCAGCACGTGGGCGCGTATGCGACGGTGTTCGAGGAGCCGATTCAGTCCATGGCGGATTTCGTGGCGGCGCTGCGGGGCGGGAGGTTTAGGCCTGTGGACGGGGCAGCGGCTCGATTGCGGGGTCGCAAGGCCGTTGGAGACAGCCGTTGAACGCGATCAAGACAACCGTTCGCGGCGAAGCCCAGCTCGCCGCGAAACAAGAGGTCAAACGCGAGATCGTCGAGTTCGTGACGATGGTCCTGTGGCTGCTGTTGCTGTTCTTAGTGCTGCGGAAATGCGTCGTCGAGGGGTATGAGGTGCAGGGGCCGTCCATGCAGCCTACGCTCGAAGATCGGGAACGCATTCTGGTTTTCAAACTGCCGCATCTCCTCTGCCAATTCTGGTTGTTCAGCGACCTCGAACCTATAAATGAAGGCGACATCATCATATTCCGCAGTCCGGACGATCCGAACAAGCGCTACGTGAAACGGGTGGTCGCCAAAGGCCCGAAGCGCCGAAGAGGCAAACTGGTCGACGCGGAGCAACTTGGCTCGGAAGACCTGAAAGAGGAGCCTGTGCTCGTGCAAATCCAAGACGGGGAGGTCTACGTGGACGGCGTCCCGCTCGATACGCCCCATGCCAAACGCGGCGGCGACAACGTGTTCGCGCCGGAGTCGAGCCTCGAGGTGGAATTGGGGCCGGGCGCGTATTACGTTCTCGGGGATAACTGGGACCGCAGCCGCGACAGCAGGAGCTTCGGTCCGGTGTCCGAGGATCGCATCATCGGCAAAGCCGTTTTGCGTTTTTGGCCGCTGAATCGCGTCGGTTCCGTGAAATGAAGACCATCGTCGTGTCCGACGCGCACCTTGACGCGACGTCCAAGGGCCGCGAAAACACGGCGTCCTTTGTACGCTTTCTTCGCGGCCTCGACACGTCGCAAGTCAACCGGCTGATCGTCTTGGGGGATTTGTTCGATTTCTGGTTCGAGTACAAACACGTGGTGTTCTCGGGCTATTTCGAGGTGTTGCGCGCGTTTGCCGATTTGCGGGATCAAGGGGTCGCGCTCCATTTCGTGTGCGGCAACCATGATTTTTGGGCAGGACGATTCCTACGGGATGAACTGCATTTCACGATTCATACGGGGGAGGCGCGGCTCGATTTCGGAGAACGGCGCGGGCTGCTTGTCCACGGCGACGGACTTAATCCCAAAGACTGGGGATACCGGATTTATAAGTGGATTGCGCGCGCGAGGCCGATCATCTGGCTTTTTGGCGTGCTGCACCCTGATTGGGCCATGGGGATCGCCCGGTGCATATCGCGTACGAGCCGGGCCTTAACACGGACCGAAACCCGTGGCGAAGGGTCCGAGTCGAAGGCGCTACGCGCATTTGCTGTTCGGATGTTGGCCGAGGGCGAGGCGGACGTCGTGCTCACAGGCCATTCCCATTGCCCCCTCCGCGAGGAACACCCCACCCGAAACGGTTCAGGGCTCTACGTCAACACCGGGGACTGGCTCAAACACCGTTCGTACGTCGAGTGGGACGAAGCGGATTTCCGGTTCGTCCACGAAGAAACATCGCCTGAGGCCCAGTAGCTGCACACCGCCTTCTACTTGATAGGGATGTAGATGTCGACCTCCGAATCCTCGAGGCCGGTGAACCGCTCATCGTAGACTTCGAAGTCTTCAGTGTCGGCATGTTCGTAACCCGACTTGGGAAGCCACGTACCGAAGATGTACCGCCCCATGTCCTGAACACTGTCGGGGACCTTGCCCTTTGACGTAAAGACGGCGTACTTCGCCGCGGGAACTGTTCTCGCCACCATTCCGTCAGGCGCCTCGTCAAAGCTGCTCACCTCGGCGCAAATGATATAGGAAAAAGAGCCATCTTCGTCGCTGTCCCCGCACACGCCCAACAGGGCGTTATGGTTTACCCGGTTGGGAATTCTACGATCCGCGCCGTCCTGGGCGAATTGGTCCCAGAACTCGGGAATGGCCTGCACATTCTCGCCGTTGCATATCGTCGTCCGAAGTTCCACACCGATTACCTTGAACGCATCCCTGTTGACAATCTTCGGTTCCATTTTCTTGTCTCCCATCATGTGTCTGAGTTTGATTGCGTGCACATCCGCCCTGTCGAAGGGCGCCACCTCCGTTAGGCTCGTCCGATACCGCTTGGGCGTCATGCCGTATTGCCTCTTGAAGGCGCGCGTGAAAGACTCGTGCGTCTCGTACTGGTACTTCAGGGCGATGTCGAGAATCCGCGCATTCGTTGCGCCCAACTCGTGGCTGGCAATGTGCAAACGCCTCCTTCTGATATATTCCTTCACCGAGCACCCAATTATGGCCTGGAAGACGCGATGGAAATGGAATAGGGAGAAACAGGCGCATCGGGCGACATCCCCGAGTGACAACGGCTCAGTAAGGCGACGCTCAATGAAGTCGATTGCCCTGTCTATCCTCTCGTAGTAGTCCATGTTCCCGCCATCCCCACTCGGCCCTTGCCCAACGTGTAGGCACTATTCTATGCCAAAGGATGTTTCTGTTCTTGACCTTTTGTGCGAACCTGCCTTTGGGGCGTAACACGCAGAGGGAGTGGTTCGGACACAACTTGGATGTCCTGAAGATCATGTGGCGTTTCGTCCGACAGGATCAGCTCGAGTCTTGCCGGAGAAGATCCTCTGCCTTTACAGCCACTTGACGGAGAACCGGCCCACCACGAAACACGCGGCGCCGAAAAGCAGGGCCAACAGCGTCCACATGAGTTGCTGCCAGTGCTTTCGGAAGAAGCGGACGGCGTACGTGACCATCAACTGGAACAAGTTCGGGCTGATGTGCGCCACGATAACGGTGATGTTGTCTTTGCCGCCGTTCTCGTTGGCGCGGTTGACCAGGCGCTGGGCAATCTCGGCCGGGGTCGCGCGTTTTTGGAACTCGGCGTTGATGTCGACGTCCTTGACCATGTTGATCAGGCCGTCCGTACACATGAGGAGAACGTCGCCGGGAACCATGTGCCATCGGTAGGTGTCGACGACGACCTCTTCGTGGTTGCCGACGCTGCGCGTGACGATGTTGCGTCGGAGATCCGATTCGGCCTCGGATTTAGACATGAGTCCGAGCTTGACCTGCTCGTCGACCCATGAGTGGTCGATGGTTTTCTCGATAATCTCGCCCGCACGGACGAGATAGCAGCGCGAATCGCCGACGTTGCCGATGAAGACCTTGTTCCGCAACGCCAAAACTGCGAGCATGGTCGTACCCATGGGGCGGTTGCCTTTAACCAGCTCTTGATTGGTGCGGAAAATGTTGTCGTTGGCCTGCTTGATGTACTTTCGGATGACGGGCAGGTAGCCTGCATCGGCATCGGGGTCTTCGGGGGGCTCCGGTGGCGGCTCCTTGATAAGATCCTTTACTATCGAGACGCCCAGCTTGCTCGCGATTTCGCCGCCGGCGTGCCCGCCCAAGCCGTCCGCAACCAGGAACAGCGCACCTTCTTTAAAAAAGGTGAGCCCCGGTGCATCTTCGCGGAAAACGCCGAAGTAGTCCTCGTTCCTATCCTTGCGCCGGCCTACATCCGTTTGCGTTGCATAGTGTATGCGCACGACCGCCTCATCCCCTTTGGCCTTCTCAAAATACCAGAGTACCGGCGGTTCTGGCAAGCGCCTCGAAAATCAGCGCCCCGCAAAACAGGGCTTGGCCCAAGCGAAGGCCCGCCGAACGCGGCGACAGACAAGCCGTAATGCAAGCTCAATTGCCGCAATGCGACCACAACCAGTGATTATGCTGAAGCGGCGCCCTATCCAAAACGCCACTCCATGACGCAGGCCATCGTCAACCGCGGCCGGGCTCGCAGGCGGGAGGAGCGTATGCATCTCCCTTGGGCAAGGGGACATTGTGCGACTTAGAGTATGAAATTGAGCGTAGTGCCAGCGGCCAGGGCGGCGGCGAGCATGATAATCACGCTCTTCAGCATGTCGCGCACGCCGAGTTCCTTGGCAAGAATGACAAATGTGGCAATACAAGGAAAGGACATGGCGAGCACCGTGACGCTGACGACCATTTGCTTGGCGCTCAAACCGAGGGTCCCGAGCATGCCCACGCCGACATCCTTGCGAAGGAACCCCAACACAATGGCTACAATGGCTTCTTTCGGAAGACCAAATAGGCGGGTCATGACCGGTGCCGTGAAGTCCGCAATATAATCAAAGACGTGGACATAGTGCAACACGTTTACTACGAGCATGCCGAGCAGCACGATCGGGACGGCCTCTTTGAGAAACCCCCTCATCCGCCGCCAGAGTTTGAGTCCCAGGGTGCGAACAGCCGGGAGCCGGTACGGCGGGATTTCCATAAGCAATTCGGGGCTTTCGCCTTTAAGAACGGCGTCAAGTATACGTCCCAGCGCAACCCACGCGAGGAACAAGGTCACATACACGATGCCGACATACATGGCGCCGTGATCGCCAAGTTGGTCGAGCACCATCGCCTGCAACGCGGCACAGGGCACGCCGATCGATATAATCGTCGCGGCAATGAACCGTTCGCGCCGGTTCTCGAGGATGCGCACCGCCATGATGCCCGGCACATTGCAGCCAAGGCCGAGCAGGGTCGGTATAATGGCCCAGCCGTGAAGCCCCATCCGGTGCATCAGTTTGTCGAGAAGTACGGCCAACCGGGGGAGATACCCGAAGTCTTCCAGAACGCCCAGTATTAGGTAAAACGAGAACACGTACGGAAGCACCATCGCCAAAGGCACAAATAGGCCTGTGGTCAACACGCCAAACGACTGAACGAAATCGATCTCGCCCTCGATCAGTTCGCCGATGAAAATGTCGTGCAAGAAACCGCTCGCACCGAGTGCGCCGCTGAGCCGCATCATAAGCGGCGTCCACAATCCCTCGAACGCGCCCTCGAACCAACCCACCAAGGTTTCGCCGATGAACCGAATAACCGCAAACGCGGCAACCATCACCATGGCCGCAATGGGCAAACCGCTCAGCGGCTTGACCGATATGTCGCCGAGCACCTCCAATACGGTATGGTGCCGGTGTTCAACGGATTGCACGGCCTCGACAATCCGGCCCATTTCCTGCCAGCGTTGTTCCTCGCTCCGTCTCGGCGACGGAACGTTGCGGGCCTCGGGAATCCGCGATACGAGTTCCTTGATCCCCTCGCCGGTCACGGCCGCCGTCGGCACAACCGGGACGCCCAGGAGTTCCTCGAGCTTTGCGACGTCAATCTCGATCCCTTTATGTTTGGCCTCGTCCCAGATATTGAGCGCGACGATCAGCGGAATGTTCTGTTCGAGCAAATGGAGCGTAAGATGGAGGTTCCGTTCGAGGTTGGTCGCATCGACAACATTAACGACAACATCCCCCTCATCGAGCATGGTATTGGCGATTTGCTCGGCCTTGCACGTCGCCTCGAGCCCGTACGTGCCCGGAACGTCGATCAACGTGGCGTTCTGCCCGTTCACCTGCACGGTCCCTTGAGAAAAGTCCACCGTAGTGCCGGGGTAATTCGACGACACCGCATGGATCCCTGTAAGGCGCGAGAATACCACGCTCTTGCCCACGTTCGGATTACCCATCAACAAGACCTTCTCAATTCTATTCACAACGTGGCCTCCCCAATGATTCTCGAACACACGCCGAAACCGAGCGCAGTCTGGGTGCCGCCCACCTGAAGCACCACCGGGCCGTGCCCCGGGAATCCGCTGACTTTGGTGACGACGATTCCCGGACGGATCCCGATGGAATGCAGCCGAGACCTCATGCCGTGGCCGCCAAGGACTTCAACGACGCGCACGGATGCGCCAACCGGAACGTCCGTGACCGGAATCCGCTCGCCCATATCACCTGCCCTCCTCATTGCCTCGATGAAACGTCATGCTGTGCCTGTTCCGCCTCGGCGGCCTCATAGGGCCATGCCGCTTGTCGCGTCCCAAATTCGCAAGTACAACCCTGGGTCAAACAACCACCTGTAAGCCGCCGCTCAGCCGGCCGGGGTCCACGGCTTTCAACGGCAAAGCCTGCAATACCGTTGCGCGATTCCTAACCTTTGCCGAGGCGCAACCTTTTTGGCCCGCCAAACTTTTTACCCGCAACCAAATCGCTTGCTCGGCTCGCGTGCTAGGAACCGCCCCTATTGCGTTGGCGCGCCGCCGCTCTCGTTTGCTCAAGGCATTCAGTAATGCACTGTTGACATTGCGCTCGCGACCGGCGCCGTTTGCAGTATTTCTCGAATCTTTCGATCCAGTCCGAACCGCCTCTCGGACACGTCTCAACGAACTCGACAAACTGAATCAGTTTGTCGAGCACCTCCGGCGGCATCGCGTGCTCCATCTTGCAGGCCGCCTCGTCGGCGATTTCCGGATTGACCGCGAGCATCTTCACGAGGAAGTTCAAGATGGTTTCATGCCGGCGCGTGATGTCTTCGGCCATGCGCCGGCCTTTCGGGGTCAGCGTCACAATGTCGTAGGGCGCGTGGTTGATGAGCCCACGCTCGCGCAACGCGTGCAGCGCACCCGTCACCGACGACGCATTTACCCCGAGGCGCGCCGAGACGTCTTTGGCCTTGGCGGCCTGCTTTTCCTCGACAATGCCGAGAATGGTCTCGAGATAATCTTCTAAGCTTTCGCTCAGTGGCTTTTCTGCGGACATTTGCCTCGCCTCCACACGAAAGGCGCCTAAACTTCGGCGCACCAAAGATATTACAGCAAGCCGAAAGCCCTTGTCAAGAAAAATATGCTCGGGTGTCGACTGGCAATACTCAGTCTCCCGAATCATAAATCGTTTGAATAGATGTGCGCAGATTCCTTTGTGACAATAGGGCCACATGTCCAAAAGACTAATCTTCCCGTCATTGCGAGGAGGCGCAAGCCGACGCGGCAATCACTTATCGGCAAGTGACTTGCGCTGAAGTGATTGCCTATACTGGTCACCCTGAGTTATCCACGACCGATGGTGGGGGCCTGGTTTTCGGCTGGAGGCCGCGTCGCAGGCGGGGTCGCTCTTGCTAAGAAAGGCTATCCGTCGCCCGCCTCCGGCGGGCTCCTGGGTCGGGGGAGGCGCCTACCCCGGGTTCCGCTTCGCTCCACCCGGGGCTTTACGCCGTCGCCCCTTGTATGTTTGCGTTGACAGGGATGTTTGAAGACGTAGGCGTAGTAGCCGTTTTCTTTTTGGTTCTTTTTCTTTAGGGATGTGTGTGGAAATGTGGATAATTCCCCGCAACGGAGACCGAGGTATTCTTTCCTCCCGGCCATGTGGGAAGATAGAACAAGAGGCGGAGGACAGTCGCCCCATGGGATATTGTAGAACCCGCCCCGGAGATTTGCCCCGCCTCTTGTTCGCGTGGCCCACCGTGAAAACCGGACGCTATCTTGGGCACGAAGCCCGCATATTGCAAGGACGGTTCGGCGGCCACGGGCGGGGCCAGGTGATCGCAATGACGGGAGAGGATGGCGGCCGCCGAGGAAGGGTTCAGGGCTGGTGAAGGCTTAAAAAGACGCCCGACTTTGTGAAGGAATTTCGCACTCGGGACTAGTCTATAGTTTTGCGGTTTTTGGGTGACCTTGATCACAGGAAAACCAAAGAAAAACGCAAATTTGGGCACTCTTGTGCGACCCTGGATTGCCGAGCGATACACGTAGAATATCGCGTGCGGCGCATCGCCCTGCCAAATCAGGGCCACCGAAGATATCGAAAGCCGCAAAATTGTAGATTAGTTATTTGACCGCTGCGCGGAAAGGCCAGATGAATGGCAATAGGGCGCCAAACAATCCGAGGGTTACGGGCCGTAGCCGAGTGCTTGTAGTTGCTCGATGGCTTCTTCTAACAATCTCTCTGCAGCCGTCCGTTCAACCGTAGGCATATGGTACCAGGCAAAGAGCGTGGGAATGTCGCCGCGGCACACAGCTTCGTTCTCTGGCTTTGCAAATGGGCCGGCCGCGGGGTCCAAAGCCACTTGATGGCTCTGCAGCGCTGGCGAGCGTCTTTGCCCGGCTACAACGACTAGGCCGGCGTCGCTTTTAAGGGAGAGGAACATGCGTTGCGTAGGCGAAAACGGAGACACGACCACTTCGTCGCGGTCGGGCGGCGGAAGCCGAAGGTTTGCCGTTACGTGGTCGGTGTTCTGAACGAAATCGATGCTGTCGGGACGAGCGCCGAACTCGCCGTTGCGCAGCTCAGCTCCCTGGAGCGGGCCGTCGGAACGCAGTACGAGGCGGACCTCGCTGTCGTCGTCGCCCGATACAAACACGAAATGCCACCCCGTCTCGGAGGGGGCGTAGAAACGCTCGAGTTCCTCGCGGAGTTGCACGAGCACGGGCGGGGCTTGGTCGTAGAGGTTCTTCCGTTCGGAGGGGTCGTCGGCAAGATTGTATAACTCGAAGGGTTGTCCTCGAACGGTTCTGTGAAGTTTCCACTCCCCGCTCCTCACCGTTTCGTAACCATACGTGCGCCTCATGGTATACGTATACAACCGCGGTGCTATCCGACCCTCAATCAAAGCGAGAAGGCTTTGCCCGTCGATGTCCCGCTGGGGGGGGACGCCGACCACCTCCAATACCGTCGGGAAGAGGTCGGCGAGTTCCACGACGTGGCGAACGCGTTGGCCCGCGAACCGGCCATGGGGAAACTTGATTATCAGGGGAACTCGGCAGCATTCCTCATAGGTTTGGTCGTGCAAATACCATAGATGTTCGCCGAAGGCCTCGCCGTGATCCGAGGTAACGATGATCAGGGCGCTATCATACAGGCCCAGCGTTTTCAGCCCTTCGAGGAAGTCGAAGATGGCTTGATCGACCGCCCGAATGCAATCGTCGTACAAGGCGATCATGTATTCGCGTTCTTCGTCCGTGATCGTCAATTTTCCGGCGTTTGCCGCTTTAAGAAAATCCGACGCACGGGGTGTTTTGCCGTTCTCCCTGTCAAAGGAAGGCGGTTTGGCGAAATCCTTCGAGAAATAGCGGAATCTCTCGCCGGGCGGGTAGTAGGGGGTCTCGTACCCGCCGTTCGCGAACTTGCTGTGTATATCGTAATTATGCAGAAATAAGAATACGTTCGGCGTTGTGTGTGACTCGAGCCACTGGCGAGCCAACCCGTGGGTGATGAAGATCTCCCTGAAGTTGTCCCTTCTGGACGGCGTCGAGTAGACGTCAAACCCGTGGCTGAAACCCCGCGTGGGCAACATGAGCCAGGTATGACTTACGTAGCCGGCCGTGAAATACTCCGCCTCGCTGAGGACCTGGGCGACGGTGACGGTTTCTTCGCCAAGGTTCGTTATGTAGGTTAGGCCGTGGTGCTTTGGGTGCAGTCCCGTAAGCATGGTCATGTGCGAGGTAGGCGTCCAGGTCTCTGGGGCAATGGCCGCCTCGAAGAGGACCGCCTCCCGGGCAAAACCGTCGAGGTGGGGCGTGGTCTCGCGTTCGTAGCCGTAGCACGCCACGTGGTCGGCCCGCAGCGTATCGCACGAGAAAAGGATGACGGGGATACCGTCGGGTGCGCCGCTCCGGCTGAATATCGTGGGATTGCCCCAAGACGCGTAGTCGTATCGGCGTGACTGCAAGGGGTCTACTTCCAGGTGCAAGACGGCGTCTTCTCCCGCGTAATCGCCCAAGTCCGCACGAAGATAGATCCAGGCGCAACGGTCCTCGGCCTTATGCGGGGAGAGTCTGCGTTTGGCAAGTATTGCGCCGTCTGCCGATTCGGCGTCGAGGACCACGCGGAACTCGACGCCGTCTCCCGAGCCCCGTATCCACGAGCGCGGCAACAGGCCTACGGCCGTCTCGAACACTGCTGCGCGCGGGATGCGGATCCGCCAGGGCGGCTGCGTGCCGACCAGCGCCTCGTGCGTTTCCGTGCCAATGGTCATCCGCAAGGGGGCTTTTGGCGGCGTAAACGCGAACGCCAGGCCGGCGATCTCGATCTCGGCGGGCAGATCGGAAGGCGCCACCCGGATTCGCTGAACCATGCCCAGCCAAGTCTCTGCCATAGGAGGCGTAAGCGGCAACGTGTACGTGTGGAATTCGTTGTCCGGAAAAACCGGTGTGCTTACGCCCCGGTTCGCACGCACATCGGGTTCAAGGTCGCTCTGCCAACTGACGTTACAGGTCGTGCCGCGACTCACGCGCATCCGCAGGCGCAGTTCCGTAAACTCCTCGGCGGGGACGTGCACGTCCCGGGTCAGAACTACGGGGACTTCGCCCGCCGCGATGTGGAGCGTTCCGTTGCCGGCCGTCACCCTAGCGGGACCTTCGGCGCGCCACGTTTCGTCCATGGGAACTTCAAGGGGCTCGCGCACCAGTTCGCGTTGTCGGGCAAGGGCTATCCGGGTCAGGCGTTGCGGGCCGCTGAACTCGGCGGTGGCGCGCCCCGGCGCCTTCGCTGAAGTCTGAGCGCGGCTCTGGCTTGGCGCCTCTGCCTGAAAGCCGCATCCGAGAAAGGCCAGGACAGGAAATGCCGCCAAAGCCTTTCCGAGACGCCCTCCCAACGGAATCCGTTTCTTCACGTCCCATGCCCTGTGCGATGTGCCATGACTAGCAAAACCTTTGACATGGTAGTCCAGTCCAGGCCATAAGTCAAAGAACGCGCCGCCCGGACCCGCGAGCACAAACGCCGCGGGAGGCTTCCTCGAAGGAATGCAGAGAACCAATGAATGAAACGCGGCGGGCACGGATTACGTGAAGTCTCCGGGGTTTTCCTTGTGTTTGATGATGCAAAGGGAGGCAATGTGCTAAGCTGAGTTCCTCACGAGAGCATCACTTGCCCATTTGCTCGAATGTATGAATGTAATGGGAGGAGTTGAACCAAGTTCGGAACGGCGATTCCGACGCGCAGGCCGCCGTCTCGACGGGAGTCCTTTTTGAGCCGTGCGTGCGGGGCCATTGGGCCTAAAACCGCCATTCCGAAGGAAACGGCATACCCGCGGGTCCTGGAAATCGGACTCAAGGAAGGTGTGGGACGACATTGAGCAAAGGCTTTGAAGAGGGGGTCCGGAAGGCGTGTCTCGGGGCGCTGCTCGTCCCGCTCGTGGCGATCGGCTTCTGGCGGGTCTCGGGTCACGAGTTCGTCAATTATGACGACA
>Ga0180438_10005453_pt1 | contig 17648 bp, 35 predicted proteins | sample SS_ome_12_FD_132455 | JGI IMG/M metagenome (GOLD analysis project Ga0180438, IMG submission 132455) | Hypersaline lake sediment archaeal communities from the Salton Sea, California, USA - SS_3_D_2 metaG | ecosystem: Environmental > Aquatic > Non-marine Saline and Alkaline > Hypersaline >...
AGAGCTCGACGCCTTACCAGATTCGTTCGACGAATACACGTACATCGAGATAAAAAGCGCTGATGTTATTCACGTTAACAAGGCGTGGGGAAACAGCTCGGTCGTGGCGTGGGAAAACAGCTCAGTCGTGGCGTGGGAAAACAGCTCGGTCGTGGCGTGGGACAACAGCTCGGTCGTGGCGAGGGGAAACAGCTCGGTCGTGGCGAGGGGAAACAGCTCGGTCGAGGCGAGGGAAAACAGCTCGGTCGAGGCGAGGGAAAACAGCTCGGTCGAGGCGAGGGAAAACAGCTCGGTCGAGGCGAGGGAAAACAGCTCGGTCGTGGCGAGGGGAAACAGCTCGGTCGTGGCGTGGGACAACAGCTCGGTCGTGGCGTGGGAAAACAGCTCGGTCGTGGCGAGGGAAAACAGCTCGGTCGTGGCGTGGGAAAACAGCTCGGTCGCGGCGTGGGACAACAGCTCGGTCGTGGCGAGGGGAAACAGCTCGGTCGTGGCGTGGGACAACAGCTCGGTCGTGGCGTGGGGAAACAGCTCGGTCGTGGCGTGGGACACCTCTACACTACATAGCTATTCAGGCAAAGGGCAGTTATTCGGAAACTCTGTCGGGTTTTCTAAGGGCGGGGAGTTAAGCAAATCCGACAATGCCACCGTCATCGTCCCCAAAAAGCCTAAGACTCTGGACGAATGGTTGGTCGTGCACGGTATTCAGCCGAGCGACTCAATAACCCTTTATAAGCGAGTCAGCAAGGATCTGCTAACCCAAGAGAACACCAAGAACGAGACGAAATGGGAGATCGGTTCCGAGCTGACCCATCCTAATTGGGATCCTGCCGGACAAGAGTGCGGAGAAGGTAAATTTCACGCTTGCCCCAAGCCGTACTTTGCCGATGAGTTCCGCTCAAAGCGGGGAGATAGATACATTGCCGTCGAGATCAAAAAAGAGGATCTCTACGTATGGACAGATAATCCGCAGTATCCACACAAGATCGGATTTCGGAAAGGGAAAGTTGTTTACGAGTGCGATCGGCACGGGGAAAAGAAGTAGCTATGCGACCCAACCCAGTCTTCACCGCGAACGTCAACGCTCAGGGGCGGATCGTCTTCGATGAGCTTGAGAGGTTCAATCGATTCTTGCAGACGAAGGCGGGGCGGCGGGTTGAAGTGCTGGTTCGCTCTCCACGAAACATACGGTCCCTAAGACAAAATGCGTATTGGTGGTCTACGCCTGTCGAAATCATGGCTGCTTATATGGGTGAAGAGCGCACCGCCACCCATTACGCACTTCTCGGCGAGTGCTTCGGCTACCACTGGAACGACAAGCTAAAGCAGCAAGTTCCGAACAAGGGATCGAGCTCGGCGCTCACCGTCGAGGAATTTTCCTCTCTAATCGAATGGTGTCCGCCGTGGGCGCTCGAGAATTTCGGCGTGCAGATTCCACTACCGAATGAGTGTGACTATGCCATCGACTAAGAGGCTAACCAAGAAAATGCGTGACGACGTTTTCCGGCGCGATCACGGCGTCTGTGCTGAATGCGGCATCGATTGTGTGGATCTGAAGCATCGTATGAACATGCTCAAGCGAGCCAACTTCGAGGGATGGAAAGAGGCGAAGCGACTACTCGTCAAATACGGCTTCGATATGGCTGGCAACTATTGGGAGGCTGATCACATCGTTCCGTTGGCCGAAGGCGGCGCGAACGAGCTCAAGAATATTCAATTGCTCTGTCGGGGCTGCCACAAGGCCAAGACCGCCGAGCAGGCGGCTCGACGTGGCAAGCAGCGAAGGCTTGTCGGCCGGAAGCACCGCGACATGAAGCGGTTCTGGCGGGAGCTTGGTTTGGAGATGGGATGATTTTTCCGACGCTACCGCTCAAAACAATCTTGTTAGTCCATATCTGCTTAGATGACCTTGGAGAAAGCGTCGGCCTGGCAATTCCGCCGGGGGGCCGGTCGGGGAGCGGGGCTGGCCAAAACAACAGGTGATTTATGGCCAAGATATTAGATCGACATGGGAAAGTAATTTATGAGTCAGAAGGCACAACAAAAGAGACGCTTATCAAATGCGTGTCTGAAAGGGTGTCTTTGTCCGGGGTTGACTTGTCCGGGGCCTACTTGTCCGGGGCCTACTTGTCCGGGGCCTACTTGTCCGGGGCCAACTTGTCCGGGGCCTACTTGTCCGGGGCCAACTTGTCCGGGGCCAACTTGTCCGGGGCCAACTTGTCCGGGGCCTACTTGTCCGGGGCCGAGGGAATAATTCCAGAAAAAATCACTCCGCTTCTTTTCTTGCTCGACCAGCCGGAAAAGATTTGCGCCTACAAGCTCGTCAAAGAAGAGATGGAAGGCCCTATCAAAGGCGGAATCAAATACGAGATCGGAAAAACCTATAGTGTTGATGATGCCGATACAAATGTGGGAAAGGATTGCGGTACTGGAATTAACATCGCAACGCTGGATTGGTGCCTGAAGAATTATCGGGAGGGCTACAAGGTTTTGCTTGTCGAATTCGAGGCTAAAGATATCGCGGCGATACCGACCGCAAACGACGGGAAATTTCGTCTGCACCGCTGCAAGGTTGTGGGCGAAAAGGATGTGTCGGAATTAGTGGAGCAAGAATGAGACAGTGCTTTGGGTGTGGATTCCTGGTCACCGCAAGGGGGAGGGGATGAGGGCCATTGAGAGCGCGAAACGCGCCGAAGGGGTGATGGCAAGCGCTGAACGGCCAGCAACGGACAAAATTCCGAAATCCGGCAGCCGCAAGAATTTAGAAGAGAGCGATGAGCAAAGTTAAGGGACCGTTCGCCCCGATCCGGCTCGGATTACTCGAGCATATGTGTGGCATCAGGCCAATGGAGTGCAAGGTCTATCTCACGGCTCATCTGATGGCGAAACGAAAAGGACCGGACCGAGGGAAGGTTTTTGCATCGGTGAATAAATTGGCTGAGCTCACTGGGCATAAGTGGGAGCACGTCAACCGCTCAGTCAAAAGCCTTGAGAAAAAGGATTACCTTAAACCCATAGAGGGTGGATGGCTGATCCTAAATTTTAACGGCGACAATCCGGCAAACACCGTTATCCCGAAAAGGGATACCACGAAACGGGATACACCAAAAAGGGATATCCCAAAAGGGGATAAAAACTATCCCGAAAAGGGAGAGGGGAGTATCCCAAAAAGGGATAGACAACTATCCCAAAAAGGGATAGACGAAAGCCGCAAACAAAAGAAAGCAAAACCAGTTACGCCGCCCCTAGACGATATAAACGATAAGAAAGACGTAGACGATAAAGATCCTGTGCGCGAAGGCGCACGCAAACCAAACGATCCCGTCAAAGACCTCGGTGAGGAAATCATACCAGAGGGGGTTTATTGGAATCCTGACGACGGTGTTCACTTTACCACCGAATGGCATGAATACCTATCGGGCTATCTGAGCCGGTATTCAAACGCGCTAGACGAATCAGCGAAAACGAATCTCGGAACTTGGCTAACGAGGGAAGAGGGCCAAGATGTACTCGAGTATCTAAACGAGCGGTTGCTGACGGATCCAAGGCTACGGGCGACCGAGAAATCAAACGAGGCTAAGTGGAAGCAATTCCGTGCCCTTGTGCGTAACCAATTTGTCCGTGCGTTGATGCAGAAACGAAAACGGGAACGAAGCAAAAAGACAAACCCGGCGCGAGCGGGGCCAGCCGAGCCGAAGAGTTGGGGGACGTTGAGAAGGCGCATCGAGGAGAGGTCAAAGGAAAAACAGAAAGGGTTAATCCATGGCGACGAAAGAAGAGATTGATTTCATTTTGTTGAGGCTGGGGGCTGCTTATCCATGGGTCTCTCTCCACGACGCCACAGTGGAGGTGTACAGCGAGCACCTCGAAGATGTTCCGACCGATTGGCTGTTGGGGGCGGCAGAAGCACACATTGATAAATCAAACGACGATGCCCGCGGTCGATTCTTTCCCTCGATAGCCGAGCTCCGTCAACCCTACGACGAGTGGAGAGCAAAACAAGCCCGGGCCGACAAAGACCGCCAATGGAAAGCCAACCTCGAGAAGTGGAGGCAGGAAGCCATTGGCCCAGGCGACTCACGCAAGATGCTCTCAGCGGTGGTCGATGCGGCCAAGGAACGCACTGGCAAAGAGATCGTGCCGTTTCGAGGACGAGGGTTGAAACGTGTGCTGGCCGAGGCACCCAAGGACTTCATCGTTGAGGTTAGTGACGAGAAGCTGCGCAGGGCGAAGGAGGGAGCCTAGTGGCTAATTGGGCGTGTCGGCGCTGTGATGGCGACGGGATGTATTTCGACGAGCAGCGAAAGCGCTACGTGATATGCGATTGCCCGAGCGGACATGCAAAGCGGAAGTATCTCAAGCAAACACCGGAGGAGAGGCGTGCGGAAACAAAGGCGCGGCGTAGACGTGAGAAGCGCGAGAAGAAAGAGGGAGCACCGTTTTGATCTCAATTGGTATCGATCCCGGTAAACATGGTGCCATCGCCACCATTCGCGGTGATGGTGCGTCCGCCGTTCCCATCCCGATCATCAAGGCATCGAAGGGGAATGGCCGCGACGAGTACGACCTTGTTGCGATCCGGGAAATACTTTGCTCTTGGTTGGGGTGTGGAATATTCGTCACCGTCGAAAAAGCTCAACCATTGCCGCCGAAGATGAAAGGCGGCGGGATCGCAAACTACCACCGCGGTGTATCGCGTGGGCTCTGGGAGGCAATGCTCGTCGCGCTCCGGTTGCCGTATCAACTCGTCGCGCCGAGAACATGGCAAAAGCTCATGCACGCCGGCACGTCGGGGGCCGATACGAAGCAGCGCTCGATCATCGCGGCGCAACGGCTATTCCCTGGGGCAGATCTTCGGCGGACGGAACGAAGCAAGAAACCGGACGACGGGATCGCTGAGGCGCTCTTATTGGCCGAATACGGCCGGCGCGTTCACGGAGTCGGGCAATGACAAAAATCATGCTGATTCTCATGCTCTGCACGTCCGCCGCCGATCTGGCGAGCACGGAATACGGCTTGGCCATGGGCGCAACCGAGGGCAACCCGCTGATGGCGAATCGTGCCCTGCGCATTACCACGAGCTTGGCCGTTCCTTTTATCGCGTATGCCGTGACGCGCAATCGGCCACGGCTCGGGAAATGGATTTGCATTATCCATGTCGGCGTCCACTCTGCGGTCGCGGGGCGGAATATTTACGTCGGCGTGCAGGTGAGGTGGGGGAAGACATGAGCGGAACCGAATGGCAGCGCGTGGCTCGGGATGCGATGAAGAAATACAAGCTGGCATGTGAGGAGAATGCGAGACTCCGCAAGGTGGTGGAGATGCACGAGAAGGAACGCGAGCTCAACGACAAGAAACACAGGGTGTTAGAAATTGCCATCGAGCGCGGGATGATTCCCTTGTATGACGATATCGATAAAGCCCTCCGCGAGCTAGACGAGGCCGACAAATGAAATCCGTGGAAATAAATCTGAATGACGCCGAGCACATATATGAGACGCGCATGGATGGCGTGATCATCGTGTTTGAGTGCCCGCGCTGTCCCGGCCACTCCCGGCGCTTGAATTGGGAGACGGGCGAGGCGACGGTTCAGGGCGAGAGTCGCTTCCGCCATGCGGGGTTTCACTGCCCGGAGCCGAGGGAGATGAACTGATGACCAAACCAATGACAGATGCACGGTTAGATATTGCCGAGGTGCATTTCGTGAATATCAAAAGTGTTATCGGCTGTGATTCTTCACACCGCTCAGCCCGAAGGCGGGCGCGGCAAGATTTTCACCGCTTTTGTTATCCCAAAGCAATGCGACACCTTCAAGAAGGTTGAAAGGATAGAGCGAAAGAAATGAGCGGGATTTTCTTTATTTGCGAGCAATGCGGGAAACTACATGAGAGCGGAGAGATGGTTATTTGCGAATGGTGCAACAAGGACTTGTGCTCGCAATGCTATGAGGAGCACCCATGCGGGGAGAAGACATTACCAACCGGCGCGTCCTTGTCCGGGTGAGAACGAACGCGCAACCGACGGAGACTTATTACCTGTGCCGGAGCGATACGTATAAGCAAGACCTGCTCGTCATAATGCGGCACGCGGCCCGGCACGAGAAGGTGAACGAGGTCCATGTGACGAGGCTCAATAACGATGTCATATCCGTTGAGGAGATTAAGCGGCCATGATTAGGCTCCCATTCCCGACTCCCTCCGTTAAGCCCACCTTTGCGCAGCCGCATATAAGCGGACCCGCCGCAGTTCACGATGGAGACAGGGGACCACTCTCGCGTAGACGAGGGTTTACTGGCCCGCCTACGGGAGCCGGGCGGGCCGGTGGAAAGCGGGGGCGCAATGGTGACGAATTTTAGATCCGGCTTGCGCGGAATCCTAGCGATGCAATGGAATCGCCGTTGCATTTTGAATTTGATTGGCGGCGTTCCGTTGGCCAAGCCGAGCTGGCGCGTGAGCCGATTGAGGCCGTGGGGGTTCTGGTTTGAATTCTGGACGCCTATGTGGCACGACGGACGCGGGCCGTATTTATCGCTGGGGCTTGGACCGATAGCGGTGTATCGGGGGTATTGATGAAAACACCGCTCCTCGTCGTGTTCCTCGCCGGGGCCAGCCTATCCGCCGTCGTGCGGTTCGAGATGGCGCGTGTCGACGCGAACGAGGAGCGGATTGTTACATTGGAAGAGCGGGTGCAAACGCTCGAGCGCACAGTCGAAGCCTGCTGCTCGACAACGCACGGGCTTTATGCCGACGAGGAAGCGGCACACAGGAATTATGTGGCGCTCAAGAAGCGGCTGAATGAATTGGAAAAGCGTGTCAAGGAATTGGAGGAGGAGCCATGACGCTAGTCCGAAGATGCCCGAGGTGCAAGTCAACCGATATCGGCGATGCCCTGATAGCAAGCGAGGCGAGGCCGGGCGGTGCTTACTGGGCCGTCAAATGCTTCGGCTGTGGCCGCAAGCTCCCCAGGTAGGAGATTGTCGATATCGAAAAGGACGCGAAGCTCGCCACGGCCAACGAGCACGCGGCGGTGTGGTGCGATGGACTGCAGAGCAATCCCGATAAGCTCACCGGCCGCGACCTGGAGGGAATGGCGCGATGACTTTCTGGTACACACTGACATTTGCTCTGGGCGTAATCACCGGCTTTTTCTTGGGTGCGGTGGCGTTGGATCGGTATTACATGCAGGCGTACGCCGCGAATCTGAAAAAGCTGGCGCTTGATCTACAGCGTGAGGTCGCCGATGCGCAAGCACGGGCCAGAACACGGCATTTAAACTGATGAAAAAGATGGTTAGAAAGTTTGTGCTCGAGGAGGCGATGAAAGCGTGCAGGGATATGGCCGAAGAGGCGGCGGAGTCGGGCAAGCATTGCGAGATGGAATCGGAGGGCTATACGTGCTCGGCGGTGCGCAATGCCGAGGCGCGGGCGATTGAGAAATGCCTTAACGATATCCATCGGTACAAGTCCTGCCCGTGTTGGGTGGGCGGGCGGAGCAAATCATGGATATGAAGCGGGGAGGCTGTTGGCTGCCTGCCGAGTCTCATAAGCTCGGCAACGCCGGTTCGATTCCGGCCCCCGCCTCCAAGAGGTGGCTATGCCAAGAGTGACGATGACATGGGAGCTACCGGAAGACCAGCACGAATTCATGGACGCTTTTCGTGGCTGGCAATGGAAGCTCATTGTGAGTGAGCTCGATGAATGGCTCAGACAGCAAATCAAATATCACGAGCGCGAGGAATTCCAAGAAGTGCGAGATCGCCTAAACGAGCTCGTCAATAACGAGGGCCTACACATATGGGAATAGTTTGCCTTGCGGGGAATAGTTTGCCTTGCGGGTAGGGCCGGCAGTCGTGGGCAGGGCGGTTTTATGGCGGCACCGCCCGTCCGTTTTACCCGCAAGGTCGGAATCATGGACGTATGTCCATTATTTGTGGACATACGTGCAAATTGGACAAGCTGTTTTCCTAAAAGCAAATGGTTTCCTATGCGGGAAACATATCCCGAACGGGAAAATGCGGCGCAAATACCACGCAAATGCGGCGCAAAATGCGCGAGCGGTAAAAGATGATGGAAGTACGAATATACCGATGCTGCCCGAACTGCGGCAAGGGCGACACGCCGTTATCAAGGCGTCGCCATTGTGAGGTTTGTGGCGGTGTTTTGCCGGTAATCGGCGGATCTGATCATTACCTTCATGGGCCGGGCATCGGCGACGGAGAGATGAATGGCAACGAGCAAAATCAAAGAGCTCACCCAAAGGTGTATACAAAACGCAAGGCGGGGTGGGATGCCTTGTTGGGCGATGAGGCTGGAGGGCGATGTAAAGTTATTCGTGGATGAGCTCCGGAAGATGAAGGACGCCGGGACGGAATTCAGCATGGAAGAGGCCACAAAGATCATCAACGACTTCGGCGTGGATATACGCGTGAGCGCCGTGCGCAAGCACATAGCCAGGAAGTGTCGTTGTGAAAAAAAGCGTTGAGAAATTGATCGAGAGGACCAACCCGCGCATCGCGGAGCTCGAGCAAGAGGTGCGCAGCAAAAACGCCAAAATCGAATCATTGGCCAGGGAAAAAACGAGTCTACAGAATCTCCTGAAGGAATACGAACGACTTCTCAAAGAGGCCAAGATAGTCAAAGAGGCGGGGCCGCCGAAGATAAAACCCATAAAGCCGAAAGTGGCATGGTCCACCGAAGCGACGGTGATTCTGGTCGCCTCCGATTGGCACATCGAGGAGCGCATAGACCCGGAGACAGTGAACAATCTCAACGAATACGATCCGGATATTGCCGCAGCGAGAGCCGAGCGGTTTTTCAAGGCGGGGCTGCGGCTCACACAAATCATTCAGCAAGATGTCACTGTGAACACAATCGTGCTGCCGCTGCTCGGCGATTTCATCACGAACCAAATCCATGAGGAGGCGGCCGAGACGAATGACAAGCTACCGATGGATGCCGTCTTGATGGCACAAAGCCATATCGCCTCCGGCATTACCTTTTTGCTCGAAAACAGCGATTGCAGGCTCGAGATTCCCTGCCACTCCGGCAATCACGGAAGGATAACCGAGCGCATCCATAGCGCCGGTGAAGCGGGGCACAGCCTCGAGTATTTCATGTATCGCAATCTTGAGCACCACTTCAAGGGTGAGAACCGTGTCAACTTCCACATATCGCTTGCCTACCATTCGTATATGGACATATACGATAAGTCGGTAAGATTTCATCACGGGCACGCCATGCGCTACCACGGTGGCATCGGCGGGATCTACATTCCGGTCAACAAGGCCATCGCGCAATGGAACAAGGCGCGACCAGCATCACTCGATATATTCGGGCACTTCCACCAATTGAAAGATGGCGGCCTTTTCGTCTCCAACGGATCCCTGATTGGCTGGAGCCCTTATTCGATGCGCATCAAGGCAGATTACGAAGAGCCAAAGCAGGCATTCATCGTAATCGACAACAAGCATGGCCGGACGTTTACCTGTCCGGTTTACGTCAAGAAGCCAGGCGGTAAGAAATAATGGACCCACTAGGCATCAACAAGCTCATCGATCTCCTGGTCGAGTTTTTCTGGTGGTTCGTCCCCTGCACGGTGATCGATCATTTCGAGAGGGCGGTCGTGCTCCGATTCGGGAGATTCAACCGAGTGCTCGAGCCGGGTTTTCACTGGATGTGGCCGCTTGGCATAGAGGAAGTTTTATCGGAGAACATCAAGCCCGATGGTTCGTACACGGTATCACAGGCGATAACGCTCAAGGACGGAACGAGCCTAGCGCTCACGCTGATCTTTATTTGGGAGATTACGGATATTCAAAAGTTGCTCCTAGAAATCGAGGACAAGGAAACCGTGCTCACCTGGGCGCTTGGCCATGTCGAGGATTTTATCCACCGGCTCGATTGGTCCGAGCTGATAGAGCTCCGGGCTTGGGCGGCGGAAAGCGGAAAGCGTCACGGCGTTTCGGAGAAGATGCGCCGGCATGTGAACGACATGCTCGAAGAGGATACTGGCGTTTATTTCACCGACATAAAGATCCGCGATTTGGCAATAACCGGGATGAAAAACGGGGTCTTTCGGGTGATTCAATGAAATGCAATCGCTGCAACGCCAAGCTAATCCGCGTCAGGACCGATTCGCCGTGGGAGTTCGATCTCTGGTGCCCGACATGCCGGATTCGTATGGCGACGGAATCATGGTTCCACGGTTCGTCACCGCCGGCCATTGAGGCACTTGATTTTGACTGCGCACCATTTTGTCGGGGTGAAGGGAGGTGATGCCGCCGGAATAAACTAACCGTTTGGCTGTTGTACAGCCGCATTGCTTGGAAGATAAGTCGGCGTAAAGAAAAGCCCCGGCTGGTCGCGCAGGGCCGGGGCGCTGGAATCATTCAAAGTCCCGCGTTCGGGGAGAAAGGGAAACTGAGATCCAATGGCGTTTGAGTGCAGATCGCACGAGCCAGGGTCACGCCGGGGCGGGGTCCGGCAACGCGGGGCTTTTTATCGGAAGAAGCGATGGACGAACCATTAAGGGAGAAAGCGCCGATACCTGCGGATGAAATCTGCGAGCGTTGCGGTCGGCGAAAGAGCCACGTATGCGAATGGTGCAACATGCGGCTCTGCGAGAATTGTGTGTGGCCGCATGAGTATGAGGATTGCACGGGGAAATCATGAAGGTTGAATACAAAGGACACGATATCGAGGTGAATCGCGAGCAATGCTTGGCCGGCTACAAGCTGCTTTATTGGTCGATCTTTAGAGTCGGTGATGGTTTTGAATGCGCTAGCGGATACGAAGATAGCGCCGAGACGGTAAGAGACAAAATACAACACCTTCGTGAAAGGGTCGACGCCGAGTTGGAGGAAGACGATCCTTGGATGGAACATACGCAATCATGAGACCCAGGCTCCCAACGTTCAGTCGCCCACCTATGCAGCCGGAAACGGCCCTCGCCGCAAATCGTGGAGACATAGGGGAAAAGCCATCCCGCCTATGGGAGCCGGGCGGGGTGGCTATCAAGACTGAGGAAATCAAATGCCACTAATCCGTCGCTGTCCTCACTGCCAAAGCACCAACGTCGGTGAAGAGATGGTCTCAAGTGTGCGCGGGCATGGTGGCCGATACCTGGCGGTGAAGTGCCTGGCTTGCGGCCGGGTGCTTCCGAATTTCGATGTCGTCGACGAAGCCACGGGCGAGTTGATAGCGAACGCGGCCGGCGAGGGCGAGTACAAGCGGGTCGATTGGCGGAAGAAGTCGACGGATCGGCTCGGCCGGCTGAGCGGCCGGGACGATGAAGGGATGGCCGTTTAGGCAAATGAAGCCAGACAAATCCGTGGAGCGCATACTAAAGCGCCACGGTCTTCTCGACACACTGGATGCGCTGGCCCGCGTTTGTCTTCTGCGCGGAGAAGATTACGGCAAGGCAGGCAAGAAAGCGCGGCTCCAGCCATTTCAACTAGCGGGTTACGAGTGCTCGACGATATGGCACCGCTACGCGAGGGCGATCCGTAAATTGACCGGGGAACTTCGGCACGATGAGCCGGACGCGGATCCGGTTCGGAGGGAGAAAAGGTCTGAAGCTCAAGCATGACGCGGCAGATGCGAATATCGCCGAGGCCCTTATTGTTTGCCTCCACTGCTACGGTGTCACCATTGCCAAGGGACCGTGTCCGTGGAAGGAGCTGCGGTGTTCGCGTTGTGGTCGACGCTTGCGGCTTTGTCGGCCCCAGAAAAGGAAATCGAAATGAGGCCCCTCTCTGAGCTAGCGGGCCAACAAGGTCCGATAGCGATACTCTGCAACGGTCCATCTCTTCCTGTGGATCGGTTGTACGAGATCATCATACCGACTCTCGGTATGAACCGTACATGGCGGTTTCGGTCTAGGTATTACTTGGTGCTCGAGGCCGAATGGTTGAGTGTTGATTTCCAGGGTGAGTACTTTCTGAATGCGACGACGTTCGTGCCAAAGAAGCGGCCACAGAACCATGCCCGCGGCTTTCGAGTGCCGCTGTCCTACAGCCAGCCCTATTCGGACAGCATCGATGCGGGATTTTTCCCGGCCAGCACGGGATACCTTGCGCTCCAGATCGTGAGGGCGTTTGGCTATGAGCCGATTCACTTTCTAGGGCTCGATTTGGGCGGTCCGCACTTTGATGGTAGCGATTGCTGGTCCGGTATGGCCGAGCATCAGAACAAGTATTTCAGGATCGCGGCGGAACTCTTGCCGAAAGATAGCGTCTTCATCTGCGAGTCGCCGGAGTCGAGGTGTGATGCGTTTCCGCATAGTGGGTGGGAGGATGTTGCTTGAGCTGGATGCTGACCAGGTGGCGATGGGTGAGTGAAGTTTTCATCACTGGATCTTACTCGACATGACGAGATTCGATAGGATAGGAACCTGACCAAACATGATTTGACGTGGCATGACAAGCCAAGCCAAGCATTTCCATGAAACGCACAAGAGCAAAACGCAAAATGTAAAAAACAAAGGATGTTTAACATGAGCGTAGCAAGATGTGAGCTGGAAAGTCTCTCCCCCTATGGGCAGAGCAGGTATTACGAGACGCCAAAGAAGCAGGGAGAGAACGCGAAGGAATATGAAGCCAGAACGTGGCGCGACAGGTGCCATGTGGATCCCGATGGCTTCATTCTCATGCCGCCGATGGCATTCAAGAACTGCATCAGTGAGGCTGCCAAATACATGGCAATGCAGATTCCCGGGAAAGGCAAGGCGACCTATACGAAGCACTTTGAGGCTGGCGTAATGGTTGTTGAAGGAATCACGCTTCCCATCAAAAAGGCAGACGTCGAGGGGCTTTGGCTCTTCGTGCCAGCAAGCGGCCGACGTGGAGACTCGAAGCGAGTATCGAAGTGTTTTCCCGTGGTCCAGAAATGGAAAGGGACGGTTGAATTCCACGTTCTGGATGAGGTGATCACCGAGGAGGTATTCGCCTCCCACCTGGAGACCGCGGGGCAATTCATCGGCTTGGGATTCTTTAGGCCGAGAAACAACGGGTATTTTGGCCGATTCAAGGTGAGCAAGATCGAGTGGCTCGACGAGAGGAAGTAGTAGGTTTTACAGACCCGACGCGACCGGACATGACATGACCGGACGGGACTTGATAGGACTGGACTGGACAAGCCCTTTAACAAAGGAGGTTTTTCATGGCAGAAGACGATGGCAACGGCAATAGGCGCTCGATACCAGAGATGAGCGTCGACACACGTTTACTGATCGAGCGTCTGAGCAGAGTGGAGATTGGCGATTTCGTTTCCTACAAAGAGCTTTCTGAAGTAATCGGGAGAGATGTTCAGGGAGCCGCGAGAGGAAACTTGACCACGGCAAGGCATCGGCTCGAAGTAGACGACGCGATCCAATTTGGGCCGGTTGTCGGCAAAGGATAGACCCGGCTCGATGCTCTCGGTGTGATGGGTGGTTCCGATGGCAGAATCCGTCACTGCAATCGAACGATGAACAAAGAGGCCAGGCGCTTGGCTCGAATCGACCCCGAAACCGTTCCGAAGGAGAAGCGGCCGGAGCTACACATCAAGGCTGCGCATGTTCAGATTCTGGGCCATCTCAGCAAGCCCAAAACCCAAAAGAAATTGGAGGCGAAGCTCGCCGGTTCCGACGCTCTGCCGATGGCGAAGCTCCTGGAGGCGGTGAGGGAGACTCTTTGACTCGACGCGACTTGACTCGACGGGACTCGACTCGACCGGACTCGACGGGACTCGACTCGACAGGATAGGACCGGACAAGACAAGACAACTTCATCTTTCTCCCCGCGCCGAATTTCGCGGTAGCATGAAATTATGAAGCCTGAAGAAATCAAAAAAGAGGACATGGAGAAGCTGCTCCGTCTCAAAGAGGAAGCCCATGCCGATTTGGCAAAAGCCATCAGGATACTGGCCGAAGCGGCTGAGGCTTGCAAGAAAGCTGGGAAAAAGTGGGGGACTGAGTGGGACCTGAGTTTCGATAAAGACGACATGAAGAAGCTGCACTTCCGTGAGGAGGGATCATGATTTATCTTTTCGTCGGCATGTTCGTCGGATTCATCATCGGAGCTGATGGTGGTGACTAGGGGACGTCAGAATGAAGAGCTTGCTCAGCTTCGCCGTGTCGTCAAAGAGGTCGGCCAGGCTGCGGCGGCGATACCGACGAGAGGTAGGCGGGATCTGAATTAGCTAAATCCCTTAGTATGTGGCTATTCTGGGGTGATGGCGAAAAAGAAAACCAAAACCGCTAAACGGAAACTCACCGCAAGAAAGGCGTCAAAAAAGGACTCCAGCAAATCAACACAATCGACACTTAAAAAAAGGGCGGCGTTTCTTGCGGCTTTCCGGGGAAATGGAAACGTTTCTGAATCGGCGAAACTTGCCGGCATCCAAAGGACAACGCACTATCTTTGGCTGAATAAGAGCAAGGTTTACGAGGATGCCTTCGCTAACGCTCGTGAGGATGCGTCAGATGCGCTTGAAGAAGAAGCTCGCCGGCGTGCGGTTGAAGGCGTTAACGAGCCCGTATTTTACCAAGGCAAACAATGTGGCGCAGTCAGAAAATACTCCGATACCCTTCTCATCTTCCTTCTCAAAGGCAACCGTCCTGAGAAATTTAGGGAGCGCTACGAGCACAGTCACACGGGCAAAGACGGTGGCGAACTTACCTTCACGATAAAAATCGATGACAACAGAAACCGCGACAGTAGCGACCGCAACGTATAAGCGCCCATGGCTTGCGTCGTATCAGCTTGAGGCGCTATTCGGGCCTGAGCGTTATGCCGTTATCGAGGCCACCACAAAGGCGGGAAAGACCGTAGGCTGTATGATATGGCTCACGGAAAAGGCCATTGCTGGTCGTGCGGGGCAAAATTTCTGGTGGGTCGCGCCTATCTTTCCTCAGGCCAAGATTGTGTTCCGGCGTCTCAAGCGCGCTCTTCCCAACGAGATTTACGTCGCCAATGAAAGCGAACTCTCGATAACGCTCGCCAACTGAGCCGTGATTTGGTTCAAGGGTGCGGATAAACCCGACTCCTTATATGGCGAGGATGTCTTCGCAGCCGTCATGGACGAGGCCACGCGCTGTAAAGAGGAAGCATGGCATGCGTTGCGAACGACGCTGACCGCGACCCGAGGACCAATCAGATTGATCGGCAACGTCAAGGGCCGGCGTAACTGGGCCTATCAATTGGCGCGTCGAGCCGAATCTGGCGAGCCCCATATGAGCTACGCCAAAATTACCGCGCTCGACGCGATCAACGCTGGCCTACTTTCGAAGGAAGAGATCGAAGACGCAAAGAGGATGCTTCCTGCCTCTGTCTTCCAAGAGCTCTACATGGCCGAGCCTTCCGACGATGAGGGAAATCCTTTCGGCATAGAGGCGATAAAGGCTTGTATCAAGCAGCTATCCAAAGAGAAACCAGCCGCATTTGGGCTCGATCTGGCAAAATCTGGTGATTGGTGTGTTTTGATCGGACTCGACGCGGGGGGTGCGACGTGCCGTTTAGATAGGTGGCAAGGGCCATGGGAGATGACGATCCAACGAGTGCTTGGCGCTGTGGGGAATACGCCGACACTTGTGGATTCAACCGGTGTAGGGGATCCTGTATTGGAGGCCCTTCAACGTCAGGGCCGATCGCAGGGGGCCACGTTTATCGGTTATACATTCACGCAACCATCGAAGCAAAAGCTCATGGAGGGCCTCGCCGTCGCGATTCAACAAAAACATGTTTCGTATCCAGGCGGGGTCATTGTTTCGGAGCTAGAAGCGTTTGAATATGCGTATCATAGAACTGGGGTTTCATATTCCGCCCCAGAAGGTCTTTTCGATGATTGTGTTTGCAGCTTGGCGCTTGCCGTTCATCAGTTATTGGGAGGCCCACAACCCGTGAGGCAGATCGAGCTGATAGAGTTTTAACGGAGGTAAAACGGTGCCTGTACAAACACCAAATTCCAGTTATGAGGCGATGTCTGAAACATGGAAAAAGTGCCGTGATGTGGCGGCAGGCAGTCAGGCTGTCAAAGCAGCGGGGGTAAAATATCTTCCCGCCATAGGCGACCATCAGAACAAGCCTCAGAAGTATAACGACTACAAGGCCCGCGCTCTCTTCTTTAACGCGATGAATCGGACCATCTGCGGTCTGACCGGGGCAATCCTTCAGAAAGCGCCCGAGGTGAAATTTCCAGAAAGGCTCAAAGACATTCTCAACGACCTCACGCTAACAACAATGCCATTTGAGGCACTCGCTCTGAAGGCTGTAAGTGAAGTTTTCGAGGTTGGCCGACTCGGAATACTAGTCGATATGGCAGATGGGGAGGCTCCCGATAAGAGACCTTATGCGGCGCTCTACATGGCGGAGCAAATCGTTTCGTGGAAGACCGAACGGATCGGCGGTGATGAGGTTTTAACGCGAGTCGTGCTCAGCGAAGCTATCGAAATGGATGACCCGAAGGACCGATTCGTTACGAAGCAAAGCACACAGTGGCGTGTTCTCGAGCTTCTCGATCGTGTCTACACTCAGACGATCTGGACAAAACCAAAAGATTCAAAAGAGTACGTCGCTGGCGAGGCGACCACTATCCTTCGGCGAGGTAAACCACTTGATTTCATCCCGTTCGTTTTTATTGGATCGACGGGCGTTTCTCCTGAAGTTTCAAGGCCACCACTAGAGGATCTAGCCGACGTCAACCTTTCTCACTACCGCGGGTACGCCGACCTCAAGCATGGTCTTCACTACACTGCGTTGGCGACCCCGGTCGTCATAGGAAACAGAGCAGATAAAGACGGAGGACCGCTGGCTATCGGGAGTGGCGTTGCGTGGCAGCTCGAGCTCCATGGAGATGCCAAGATGCTTGAGTTTACTGGGGCCGGCCTTGAAGCAATACGCGAAGATCTCCAGGATATGAAACATATGATGGCCACACTAGGTGCCCGGATTCTGGAGGAGCAACCGAGTCACGTAGAAACAGCCATGGCAGTGGGCCTGCGCCATGCTGGCGAACATGCCACGCTCCGGACTATTGCTAACGCCGTGGAATTAGGTCTGACCTTCGTACTGCAATGGATGGCATGGTGGATGGGGACCGAGAAAACGCCAGCCGATACAGGAGTTCTGGTCGAGCTCAACAAGGATTTCTTCGCAACGCGGATGACGTCTCAGGATTTGCAGGCGCTTGTCCAGGGTCTACAGGCCGAGGTGATTTCGTGGCCAACGTTCTATGAGGCGATTGTCCGCGGTGAGCTGGCGCGGCCCGGCGTGACGGCCGAAGAGGAGCGGGCCGCGATTGCAGCGGGCCTGCCGGGGAGCATTCGGTTTACTCGGGAAGTTCCGACGGAAGGTGGAGGCGAGGAATGATTATCCCGGAGAAACTCAAAGTAGGCGGAGAGAAGCCGCAATCCACGGGAGTCAAAGGGAGCGGAAGTGCCACGCCAGCCACATGAGTACCGAGCGGTCCACGACGCCGCCGATAGCATCGAGCCAAGGCTTGCCCGAGCCGTTGAGCGCGCATTGGCTAAGCTACAGGAGCTTATCCCGATAAATGAACTCGCTATGCGGCTCTCGGCTCGGGATGTTCGTGGAGCTGTGAGATTGCTCACGAAAGAAAAGGTCAAGGATTCGCTCAATCCAAGCGCCAAGATTGTGCGGGATGCCTTGATGCGAGG
>Ga0180438_10005454_pt1 | contig 17648 bp, 15 predicted proteins | sample SS_ome_12_FD_132455 | JGI IMG/M metagenome (GOLD analysis project Ga0180438, IMG submission 132455) | Hypersaline lake sediment archaeal communities from the Salton Sea, California, USA - SS_3_D_2 metaG | ecosystem: Environmental > Aquatic > Non-marine Saline and Alkaline > Hypersaline >...
GAAGTCGAGCAATGACAGCAGCCCTTCATCATGGCTCAGCCCTGCGTAGGTATCAACCAGATGTCGAGAAAGACCAGCCTGTTGATAGCGGTCCAGGTCCATAGCTAGAAAGGCAAGTTCCGAAGCTACATCGCAGTATCGGAAGCGGTCGTTGAATTCGATGCAATCGAAAATGCAGATATCGTCGGTGAAACAGACATGGGCGGCATGAAGGTCACCGTGACAATCCCTTATTCTGCCTTCTCTTACCCTTTGGTTAAACAGCCCAGCATTTCTTTCCATGAAATCATCGGTATAGTCCCTGATCCGTTCATATTTCGCTCTCAGAATGGTGAGGCCAACATACTTCTCAGTCTGAGCGAAGTTTTCATCGCAATTCTGGCGCACAACGTCTAATTTGCCAAAGGCAGCAATCTCTTGATTTGTTTCGGCTTTCTGGTGAAAGCTCACCAGCCTTTCAGCCACCCTCGCAACCATTTCCAGAGTCACCTGCCCCCGGGGCAAGAGCACATTCATCATCCGGTCCTCCGGCAACTGCCTCATTTTGACAGCATATTCTATGGCTTCGCCCCGTCCTTCCACGTGAAGCCCGTCATTCTCCCTTACAATAGGTACCACCGCCAGATAGGCGTCCGGACAGAGGCGTCTATTCAACTCCAGCTCCTGACGGCAGAAGAAGTGACGTTTCTCGAAAGTAGTGTAATCCAGATAACCCAGGTTGACCGGCTTCTTGATCTTGTAGACATATTCGCCCGTTAGGTAAATGAGGGACATCTGGGTCTGGACCAGTTTTATCTTCTGTGGTTTGTGGGGAAAGGCCTGGGGCTCAAGCAGGGCTTCGATCGCAAATGGCAACGTTGACACTAGACCGCTCGTCGAATCTCAGGGCCTCTCCCATATGGCTGCCATCCCTTGACCACCACCAATACACATCGTCTCCAACCCACGATGCAGATCTCTGTGCACCATATCGTAGATGATGGTGACTGCTATTCTCGCCCCCGTACAGCCAATAGGATGACCCATAGATATGCCACTGCCGTGAAGATTGACGTGTTCAGCATCCCAACTGAGTTCTTTCATACAACCAAGTACCTGAGCAGCAAAGGCCTCATTGAGCTCAATGACATCCAAGTCTTCATTGCCCAGCCCCGTCTTTTTGAGCACATTTCTTATCGCTGGCACAGGTCCTAACCCCATGAAGTTGGGGTCTGTTCCCCCCGAGGCCCATGCTCGGAGTCTCGCCATAGGCTTGAGACCTAATTCCTTGGCCTTATCTCCAGACATCAGCACCAGCGCAGCCGCAGCATCATTAATTCCCGAAGAGTTGCCGGCAGTGACTGTCCCATCTTTTCGAAATGCCGGAGCAAGCTTGGCCATCTTCTCCATGGAAGTATCCATAGGACGCTCATCAGTATCAAAAACAAGCGGCTCGCCCTTCTTCTGTGGGATAGAGAAGGGCACTATCTCATCCTTGAACAACCCCTCCGCAATAGCTTTGCGCGCTCGCACATGGCTCAGAAATCCTATCTCATCCTGTTGCTGACGAGTGAAGCCATATCTCCTAGCAATCTCCTCTGCGGTATTTCCCATATGATAGCCGTAGAATATCTCCCACAATCCATCGTAGACCATGAGGTCTATGATCTCGCCCCTGGCTCCAACGTCCATGCGATAGCCCCAACGGGCTTTGGGGAGAGAGTAGGGAGCGCTGCTCATACATTCCATACCGCCTGCTATCACGACGTCCGCTTCGCCCAGCATAATGGCTTCTGCTCCCAGGGTGATAGCTTTCAGACCCGAGGCACAGACCTTGTTCACCGTAAAGGCGGGGGTCTCTTTAGGAACGCCGGCATAGATGCAAGCCTGGCGAGCTGTGTTCTGCCCCTGCCCCCCTTGAAGGACATTCCCCATAATTACTTCGTCAACCTGAACAGGCTGCAAAGCAGAATCGTAACCATAGTGCTTCTTCTCCAATTCTATTATTCCGTCAGGCTTCAGTGCGTCAGGGCCGTAATCGAGTAATTCTTTGCCGGACTTCGGCCTCAGTCTCGCTCGCTTGAGCGCCTCCCTGATTACCACAGCGCCCAGCTCGACGACAGGTATATCCTTCAGAGAACAGCCAAAGGCTCCAATCGCTGTCCGCGCGCCACTAACGACAACTACTTCTTTTTGCATGTTTCAATCTCCTTTCATCAGAATTTGCCCTCAGTCAATCTGACCCCGCTATCCGATCCAAGCCAAATCACAATCTATTGCTTCCATACGGGGCTATCAGGGTCTGAATGCCAGAAAGGTGGTCGAATTTCCGCCATCTCCCCTATGTAAGAACTCCGCCTCCAGTGGGGTGCCAATTCTTATAGTCTCAGGCTTACTGCCATCCACTCCCTCAATGCGAGCAACCACTTTCACTCCCTCCTCCAACTCTACGACCCCACAAACATAGGGATGTTTCCTGTCATAACCTTCTTTGATCATGAACGGAGGACCTACGGCTATGCAGGTGAAAGCAGCAAGTTTACCTTTCCCTTTCATTTCAACCCATTCCATCTCGGAGCCATAGCACCTAATACAAATGGGGCGAGGTGGTACGAAAAGCGCACCGCACTTTTGGCATCTAGACCCGACAAGTTTGTCTTGGCTGAGAAATTGCTCATAAGAGATATCGTTGAAGGGCCTTCCTTCCATTTGCCGTCTTTCCTATCTTCTTTCCAGAATGGTAAGCGTACAGGTACCTCCTGTCCCACCCAGGCTCTGGGCTGCCCCAACTCGCAAATCCTTAATAGGAACCTGCCTGGCTCCAGCTTCACCTCTCAGCTGTCTCCAAATCTCAACAAGTTGCCCTGTGCCTGTAGCCCCCACGGGATGTCCCTTGCATTTAAGTCCCCCCGAAGTATTGATTGGCTTCAAGCCATCCAATCTTGTCAGGCCTTCCTTCACTGCTTTATACCCTTCCCCGGGCTTGAAGAACCCCAGGTCCTCGATGTGAACGATTTCAGCTATGGAGAAGCAATCATGCACTTCGGCAATCTGAACGTCTCCAGGCTTGAATCCCGATAGCCCGTAAGCTTCTTGTGCTGCATATCTGGTAGCTTCGAAGTAAGTAAGGTCTTCCTTGGCATGCAAGCCTTTGCCACTCCCCTGTCCTATACCAACAACATATAGCGGGTTATCAGTGAAGTCCCTGGCGATTTCTTCGGCTACTAACAAAACACAGCTTGCTCCATCGCTTATGGGGCAGCAATCATAGAGATGCATGGGCCAAGCAACCACAGGATTGGTCGTGGCGTCACGCAAGAATTCCTTCTCGTCCCTCCATGCGGGTATGGGCTCTCCCTTGTTTCTAGCCCTTTCAATTCTCTGATTCATGATATCGCGAATGGACACATTGAACTGTGCCTTGGGATTGAGACGAGCATTGTTATGGCTCTTTATGGTGACATTCATTAGGTGCTCTCGGTTGGCTCCGTATCTGGCAAAAAACGCTGTGGCCATGGCACCAAACACACCCGGGAACGTAAATCCGGCTTTCACTTCGTAAGGACTGGCAGCCATTGCCAGGCCCTGCGTAACCTCCTCCGTACTGCGTTTTGACATTTCCTCCACCCCACCAACCAGGACCACATCATAGAATCCTGAGGCTATAGCGAGGACACCCTCTCTAAAAGCCAGTGCGCTGGAAGCGCAGGCACCCTCCGTCCGCGTCGCCGGCTTCGGTGTAAGCCCCAGCAAATCTGAGATTATCGGCCCCCAGTGCCCCTGATGCACAAAGAAATCATTGGTGAAGTTCCCCAAATAGAGAGCATCGATGTCATTTGGGTCTATCCCTTTGTCCACCGTGGAAAGCATTTCCTGGAAAGCTTCAGCAAACAAGTATTTGGAGTCCTTGTCTGCAAACATGCCGAATTTCGACATCCCTGCGCCCACCGCGGCTACACCCCTGCCCAGTTTTCTTCGTGCTCGCATTTCACCTCATGTGTAGTACGCTGTTCACAATTTCCCTACTATATCAAATTCCCTGACTGCATCAAAGAATTATCTTGGGGCGGCACTTATCACAGAAACGCGCCTCCTTCACATCGGTATCGGCCAGACTGTTAGAGAAGTGCATGACACACTTCTTGTTCGGACAATGTTCCAGACCAAAGGTGTGCCCCAGTTCATGAACTATCTCCTTGGTAGCCCTTTCCAGAAACAAAGCCTCGTCCGGATCCAGGCCATAATACTCCTGCCTCAGTCGACACAGTGATACGATTGCTGTTCCCGAGCTAATATCGGCTTCGCCAAATACGAAGTTAAGTCTGGGAACATAAAGGTCAACATCAGCTATGCCCACAACTCTTTCCTCCCTCTTTGCTTTTCCAAGAGAGGCCAGCAGCTTTGAGGAGTCATATTGCTTCCTCTCTGGGTTATACGCTTGAGCCAAATCACCCAAACCGGCTTCCGTTTCTAGTGGACAATGGAAAATGCTCCCGACTCTATCCTTAAGCTTCTCCACTGTCCCATCGGCTACGTCGCCGACCTGTTTAAGCGTGATGTTCACCTGATTCTTTGGTGGCGTCCTTCTCTTGAATGGTATCCCAAGATTCTACCATAGCCCCGGCAACACGTGATGCACAAGTAGTATAATTGCTCGACATGGGGGCAAGACATTGAATTACAGCCAGGCGGAAGAGTACCTCAACAGTTTCACTAATTATGAGCAGATTCCGGGCATAACTTATGCCCAGGCTGGTTATAGTCTAGGGCATTTAGAAGAGCTACTAAGGCGCATGGGCAATCCTCAGTTGGCAGCCAGGACGATTCACATCGCTGGCACTAAAGGAAAGGGAAGTGTTGCAGTTATGATTACCCAGGTCTTGAGTAGCTCAGGGTATAGAACAGGGTTATACACCTCTCCTCATTTTCATACCCTGAGGGAGCGTATTAGCATAGATGGCGACCTGATTTCTGAGGCTGATTTTGCTGCTGCCATGGCTGAGATCAAGCCCTTTGTCGAATCGATGAAGCAAGATACGAGCTTCAGGCAACTGACTTATTTCGAGGCGTTGACTGCGCTGGCATTTGCTTATTTCCAGAAGAAGCGGGTGGACTTTCAGGTATTGGAGGTCGGCCTTGGGGGCAGGCTTGACGCCACAAACATTGTGCCTAATCCCGCAGTCTGCATTATCACCCCCATCAGCCTGGACCATACCCAGATTCTGGGCAATACCCTGGAGGAAATTGCCCGGGAGAAGGCAGGTATCATCAAGCCCGGCTGCTGGGCGGTGATTTCCCCCCAGCCGCATGAGGCAGCTCTGGCAGTTACGAATATCTGTCTGGAGAAGAAAGCGAAAGTAGTTCAGGTAGGTAAGGATGTTACCTGGCGCAAGATAGGTGGTGACCTTCATCACCAATCGCTGGCGATAGACGGCAGAACCGGCAACTATCAGGTTAGCATCCCTCTCTTGGCCGACTTCCAGCTTGAGAATGCTGCGACTTCCGTAGCTGCTTTAGAAATCTTGTCTTCGGATGGCTTTGATATCTCAGCCACCAATATTGCGCAAGGACTGGCCCGGGTTAGGTGGCCGGGGCGATTCCAGATTCTACAGCAACAGCCCACCGTGGTGATTGACGGCGCCCATAACGTGGCTTCAATGAAAAGACTGGTCGATAACATGAAAGCGTACTTTCCCCAAAAGCGGATCTTCCTTGTCTTTGGGACATCCTGTGACAAAGACATACCAGGGATAATAAATGAGCTGGTTTCACTCTCTCCTCAAGTCATCGTCACACAGGCATCCCACTCGCGTGCTGCCCCTCTTACAGCCCTGGCCACCGAGTTCACCAAACGAGGCATTGAGCCTGAAACCAGAAAGACCGTACCGGAAGCTTTACTCCGAGCCCTATCTTTAGCAAGGAAAACAGACGTTGTCTGCGTTACTGGCTCTCTGTTTGTCGTCGCCGAAGCGCTAGATCACTTCTCGGTCGGCTGAATTTCCGTAGGAGAGACAAGAGCTTCCTTGGGCAACATTTTGCCCAGGATTTCCTGCAGCGCCATGACATGGCTACATATCTTCCACTGAGAAAAGAAGCGGCAGGTGCAATGCCATTCTCCATTGGAATACCCCAGCTCATGGTCGTCATTCTCTCCATGGAAGACAGCGGTTAAACCCGAGAAAGTGATACGACTCGGCTCCTGAGCATACCTTTTCGCTTTTTCGATCTTCCCGATAAGGCTGGACCGCATCATCACTCTGGGTCCAAGTATACAACAGAAAACAGCAAAAATCCAGCGTCCTTGACCGGATGCAATTGTGCTATCATAGTAATTGGTCTGGAAACGAGGTAATGGTCTCCCAGCTGCAACTCAAGATTCTCATCAGCCATGAAAAGATAGCTAAAGCTGTAAACAGGCTTGCTTGTGAAATCGAGAGGGACTATCAATGCAGGCAGCCTCTGCTCATTGGCGTCTTAAAAGGATCTTTTGTATTCATGGCCGATCTTATCCGCCAACTTGATCTCCCTTTGGACCTCGATTTTGTCAGACTTGCCAGCTACGGAGCTGACAGAGAGAGCTCGGGCAAAGTGAGAGTAGTTCAACGGCCCGAGATGCCTGTAAACAGCCGAGATGTTCTGGTGGTTGAGGATATCGTGGATACTGGAATCACTACCTCTTTTTTGCTCGATTATCTGAAGAAGAAGAAACCCGCTTCGTTGAAGCTATGTGCGCTGACAGACAAGCCGTCTCGACGCAGGGTTACGGTGCCCATCGATTATCTGGGCTTCACCGTGCCCAACAAGTTTATCGTCGGATACGGCCTGGACTGCGATGAAAAGTACCGCAATTTGCCCGATATATATACTCAGGAGGACTGAGATATGAATCTGAAAGAGCTTATTTCTGTTGCCAGAGGGGACAGGCCCGCCGATTTGCTCCTCAAGAATGCGCGGATAGTAAATACGTTTATTGGAGAAATAGAGCAGGGCGACGTGGTTATCTATGCCGATAGGATTGCCGGAATCGGAGATTATGATAAGGCCAGGGAAGTTACCGATTTGGAGGGCGCGTTTCTGGCCCCCGGACTGATTAACGGGCATACCCATATAGAAAGCTCCATGCTGCACCCGGCAAGATATGCTCAAGCCGTGGTCCCCAGGGGCACTCTGGCTGTGGTCACGGATTTGCATGAAATCGCCAACGTTTGCGGATCCAGAGGAATAAAGTTCGTCACGGATCTGGCGCGCCAACTCCCTTTGGATATGCTGTTTATGGCTCCGTCATGCGTGCCAGCAACCAATCTGGAAACGTCAGGCGCCAAGATCAGTTCGAGGGAAGTCAAGAGAATTCTGGGTCACCCCAGGATAATCGGCTTGGGAGAGATGATGAACTTTCCCGGCGTGGTTACCGGGGACGAAGAGGTCTTGAAGAAAATCAGTGCTGCAGAAGGGAAGGCCATTGACGGGCATGCACCCGGACTTACTGGCAAGGAATTAAATGCCTACCTGTCTGCTGGCATTCTTTCCGAACACGAATCCACTACTATCGAAGAAGGAGAAGAGAAGCTGCGCCGAGGCATGTACCTGATGATTCGAGAGGGCTCTTCAGAGAAGAACCTGAATGCTCTTCTACCCTTAGTCACCGACAACACTTACAAAAGATGCTTCTTCGTGGTGGATGACCGCAGTTGCTCCGATCTACTTCGGGAAGGCGACATTGACGCCGTGGTCCGAAAGGCCATCAGTCGAGGTTTGGACCCGGTCCGGGCAATCCAGATGGCCACGATTAATCCCGCTGAGTATTTCAGACTCCATGATAGAGGAGCGATCGCCCCAGGTTATATGGCCAATTTCATAACCGTCACTGACCTGACTAAACTGGAAATAGACGCCGTATTTTACAGGGGAAGACCGGTGGGTAAGCAAGGCAAGCCTTTGTTTCTGCCGCCTCCTGTTACTCTGGAGCTAAGAGACACAGTGCGCATCAAGTCTCCTACGGCAAGATCACTGAGGATTCCTCTCCCTCGACGGGAGAGGCTAGGTGGGGGTGACACATCTGAGGAGACCTACCCGGTCATTGAAATCTCACCTGGACAGATAGTTACCAGGAAGACGGTCGAGAAGGTCAAGGTCGTGGATGGGGTGGTAGTGGCCGATGTTGATCGAGATATGCTGAAGCTGGTGGTGGTGGAAAGACACAGGGCCAGCGGCAACATAGGAGTGGGACTCGTCAAGGGATTCGGTTTGAAGAAAGGAGCGTTAGCCTCGTCGGTGGCTCATGACTCGCACAACATAATAGCGGTGGGCACCAATGACTTTGACATTCTCAAGGCAATCGAGGAAATCAGGACGTTACAGGGCGGACTGGTTGTTTGCGCCAACCTGGAAGTCGTCGCCTCTCTACCATTGCCCATCGCCGGCCTGCTTTCCCCTGAGCCGCTAGATGTAGTCGTATCCCAATATGAAAAGGTGGAGAAAGCTGCTGCCAGCCTGGGCAACTTGCCCCCGTCTCCATTTGCCATCCTCTCCTTCCTCGCCTTACCCGTGATTCCCGAGCTCAGACTGACCGACTTAGGCTTGGTGGACGTCAACGAGTCTAAGTTGATCAAGTGAGGCTCATAAGGAATCTCTGCGGCACCTTGCTTAATTCCAAAGATTATGTCGCCACCTCATTTGTATCGCTTCGGTATCTCCACCTGGCGGTCGCAGGCTCAAGTGTTGTTTCGCTCCAGCTCTAGCAATCGTCTCTTAGCCGACAATCCACCACCATATCCAACAAGCTCTCCACCGCTTCCAATTATTCGATGGCAAGGAACGATTATGCTGATGGGATTTGCCGCGTTGGCATTGCCCACGGCTCGAACAGCTCTTGGACTGCCTACATCTTTTGCTACCTGCAAATATGTTGACGTATGTCCGTAGGACACTTTCGTAAGCGCATTCCAGACCCGTTTTTGGAAGTCAGTCCCCACCATTAATAGAGGAATGTCAAACTCTCTCCTGAATCCCCCAAAATACTCATCAAGTTGCCTTCTCGTCTTCTCTAGAATCTCATCATCACGTTCCACAAACTCAGCATGCAATGCCTTCTTGATCCTGTCATCAACGGTTCTTCTCACTTCCTTGCCTCTAAAATCAAGCAAACACAGTTTGCCACGAAAAGAACCCAGTACGACTCCCCCAATCTCAGTTCTGTGACGTTGAATGTTAATTTGGTTCATTCTTCCCTCTCTTTCGCTACTCATAATGGCGGGCATAACGACTCTACGGAGCGCGAAGCAAAAATCCTTGTCACTTCAAGGTAACCATGCTTAATCCCGAAGACTATGTCTCACCCTCGGAAATCGAAGCTTCCTAAGTCGATTCTACTTGGCGATAAATCCATTTCCCTTCAATATATCTTCCCATTTCACCAGGGTTGTGCGGCCCGCCCGCGCCTTGACCGGCGGGACGAAGCCGATGCCAACACCGAACCTTTATGGCGGGCGATTATGCAAAGATTAGTGCGCGCGGGCAGGGTCTGCACCAACCCTTTGTTAGGCAAACCCCATATTTGCAATACGTTACTGCTAAGTTCCATCGACGCATCCGGCAGAACAACGTCTACAGGATAGAGGGCACGCGGAAACATTTTCCAAGAATTCCATCAGTAATTCTGCAGGAACCTTACTCAATAGCTCCCCAACAATTGGGTTGTCGCCCATCAAGATCTGTAAATCCGTATACTTGGGAAACATCATAGGCAGTGAATGTCTTCCCGTTGAATCGATGCACATCAGTATCTGCGGCGAGATGGGCGATGGCTCGTCCAACAAAGCGGGGTGTTTCCGAATGAATGAAGCGCGGGGTCGTTTGGACCGCATCTCTCCAATTCTCTTCTGAGACATGAAAACCGTCTAGCATCATTTCGGACCGGAGCCATCCGGGGGTAATGCCGATTGCTGTACACTGGTGGGCTGCCAATTCGATTGAGAGTGTCCATGCCATTCTGTTGACCACAAGCTTTGAGAGATCATAAAACAAGCTTCCTCGATAATGAGCAAGATTGTACTCAAGTGTGCCATCAGACACCTCAAACACCACGCCTCCAGTATGCTGTATTAAGAGTTTCAACAGGTAATGATTGGTGATGATGTGACTTTCGGTGGCATTTCGCAAGACATGGAGCCCTTGCGTTAAGGATTGTTCCCAAATAGGAACATCCCATTCCGTTCTGTCTTCACCTCCCCAAATATCATTGACCAAAATATCAAGTCGGTCATGATGCGTCTTTATCATCTTATATAAGCCTTCAACTTGTCTGGGATCGGTGTGATCAATATTCGCAACAATGCCCTTCCCACCGAAACTGTTGACCAACTCTGCGGTTTCTTCAATCGTTTCAGGACGGTTGTACTCTGATGGCTGTGTTCCTGTGGTTCTCCCCGTGACATAGACGGTGGCACCGGCAGCTCCAAGCTCGATTGCGATGCCTCGACCTGCTCCCCGAGTTGCTCCTGCTACAACTGCGACCTTGCCTTCGAGTCGTGTGTCAGACATAGTGTCCCTCCAAGCGTATCAATTAACAACTTCTCATAGACAGAGTTGTGTATATCGGATTTCCGAGCGTATCATGTCAAGAATTTTCGCAAAATTCGTAACAGTACTGCGAGTTAGCGAATAGGAAGATTTGCCTAACGTCAGGCATCACTAGCGTGCTTTTGTGCGTCTAGTGCATACGCTTGTTCGACGCATCATATGGTTACTACGCCCTCCAAAAAGAGTACTGCCTTACCAGAAATTTTTACTCGGTCCCCGGCATTAATACAGAACAATTCACCGCCGCGCTTCGATATCTGAAATGCATGTAGATTCCTCTTGTGTAGTTCACTCGACCAGTATGGAACCAGGACACAATGTGCAGAACCAGTCACCGGGTCCTCCGGTATCGCAACGCTGGGGGCGAAGAATCTTGAAACGAAATCGCTCCGACTTCCTCTGGACGTTACTATGATGCCACGACATTCAAGCCGTTCCAGCGCAACAAAATCGGGCTGAAGTTCCCGAACTGCTTTCTCACTCTCTAGTACAAACATTAAATCTTCGACAGAACCCAATACGGCTATTGGTGTCACTCCCAATGCCTCCTTCAGGCTAGGCGGCGGAGTCATGCTATGGGCAGGTCTGGAGGGGAAATCCATCTCCAATAGAAGGTTGCGTTTACTAACGACCAGTTGTCCGCTTTTCCGCGTATGGAAACGGATTTCCTCCTGCAAGCAGTCTCGGCAGGTGAAAAGAACAAAAGCGCTGGCCAGTGTTGCGTGCCCGCAAAGCGCAACTTCAGTCGTTGGTGTGAACCATCGTAGGTCAAATCCGTCATCATTGCGGACGAGAAAAGCAGTCTCTGATAAATTATTCTCGGCAGCGATGGACTGAAGCAAGTTGTCGTCGAGCCACGAATCCAGTATGCAAACAGCAGCCGGATTACCCGAGAAGACTTCCGAGGTAAAGGCATCAACCTGGTAGATGGGTATTTTCATCATTGTCGTCCTTCCTTCATCGAACACTTGAATTTCGGGGACACCACGCTTAATCCCAAAGATTATGTCGCCCCCTCGGCCATCGAAGCTTCCTAAGCCGATTCTAGTTGGCTATGAATCCATTTCACTTCAACATATCTTCGCAGTTCTCAAGGGTTGAGCTAAGGTGCGCCGTCTTTTGGCGCCACCTTGAATGATTTGTTATCTGCCTATTGTAGGTTCATGAGATTGACTCTTTACGGAATCCACTTCGGTGTATATCTTGAAAAATTGAAGTTGTTCGTGATACTACCGTTAGACGGTTCTGGACCAAAGATGAGCGTGAGTCTGTCAGTATCAATCGCATAAACGAATAGTGCAATTCCTTCAATACTCCCGCTTCTTGCATCCTGAACAAGTGCATCAAAGACCAGCTTCTTACCGTCACGTGACCAGTCCACCGAGAGAGCGAATGTTCCCATTTCACCTTGGCCACCAACCTGAGTACTTGGCACCTCCTTATACCCTAATTCTGATAGTTGATTCATCATAGTTGTCGTATTCTTGAGGTCGGAGAGCGTTCCTATCGCGCCAGTACTTATCGAATAGCTAGTGAGGGTTTGAGCATTAGCAAACTCAGTCCCATCCGACTTGAATCCCATGTGAGAAACGGTGTTTCCACCTGGTGGTGGGATTGCTACGCTGTTTGATCCGTCGCCATCCATGGTACCCCGGGTCTGGTCTCCGAATGGCGCAACGTATACGATCTTGTCTTCAACAGGGCTAAAACAGGGCCATTCAGCACTAACCGATACCCCATAGTCCGTTAGCTGAATCGCTGCCAAAGACCCATCTAACGGCTTCTTCCATATGTTAAGACCCTCTGCCCCGCCTCCCATGAAAACGATGACAGATGCATCTTCATTAAAGTCGGGACGACCACCCGGGACAACGGTTGCTGATTCTCCTGTACTGGTGTCGAATACATTAATCTCGCCGTTCTGAACGTATGCAATGCGCCAACCACCCCCTGGCATGTCCTCGATATCTGGTGAATCACACGAAGAAAGTGGTGTACATCCTACATTCGTTAGTTGGGTTAGCCCTGTTCCGTCATCCTTTATAACGAAAAGTCTCAGATCACCATCAGGATTTGTAGTGTTATGTGCAGCAAACAGGATCTTCCCGCTGCTTATTGGCCCAGGATCATTGACACCATCTCCGATTCCACCATCACATGCGTTCAAGAATAGCACAAGCGGAACCACTAAAATTGACATTCCTATCTTTTTTGAAATGCCTTTCATTGATCCCTCTCCTCTTATGTTAGTGTATTGATTGTTGAGAATCTACTGTGTTTTTGGCAACCGCTCAAAGTAAAGAATCCAAGGAAGAATCCTTGCCATACATCTGCCGGAAAATGGCTATGTTCTTTCAGTGTGACTACTGTCTTAAAGCCTTTTCTGTAGAGCCGCTATAGTGCTGTCCAGAGTTAGTACGCAACATCTGTTTCTATACCTATTTTCTATGCTTATTCTACGGACAGGTCCTGTATGATGGGGCACAGTAAAGTGCGGAATTCTCACTTCTGCCTGGTGGCCCACAGTGCCGAGGCATCGAAAGCCTCGCCTTTGAGTTTGGCCTCTATGACCTTCTCCAATCCCTCTATAGGCACCCGAATTTGCGCCAGGCTGTCCCTGTCCCGAATGGTAACCTGCTTATCCTCCAAAGATTCAAAATCTATGGTAACGCAGAACGGAGTGCCAATTTCGTCCTGACGCCTGTATCTCCGCCCTATGCTCTGAGAATCATCGTAGTCGGTCACGAAGCTCGGGCATAGTTGCTTGAAGACCTCTTTAGCCACGGGGGTCAATTTCTCATTCCGGCTTAAGGGCAAGACAGCTACTTTGATAGGAGCCAGAGAATGGTGAAAATGCAGCACTGTTCTCTTTTCCTTTTCGACTTCCTCTTCGTCATAGGCATCGATCATGAAAGCCAAAACCGAGCGGTCGACACCAGCTGAAGGCTCGATAACATAAGGAACATATTTGTCGCCAGCCTCAGCATCGTAGTAGCTAAGATCTTTGCCGCTACATCTGGCATGCTGCGTGAGGTCGAAATCGCCCCTGTTGGCAATACCCTCTAGTTCCGACCAGCCCATCGGAAAACGATACTCAACGTCATGGCAGTCCTTGGCATAGTGGGCCAGTTCATCTTTGCCGTGCTGGCGAAGTCGAAGGTTTTCCCTCTTGACGCCCATCTTCACGTACCAGTCGAACCTCTTTTTGACCCAGTAATCAAGCCACTTTTCATCAGTCCCGGGCTTGACGAAATACTCCAGTTCCATGTGCTCGAACTCTCTGGTCCTGAATATGAAGTTGCCGGGGGTGATTTCATTGCGAAAAGACTTCCCAATCTGGGCAATACCTAGAGGCAACTTTTTCCGCGAAGTGGTGACAACATTCTCAAAGTTGACGAATATGCCCTGGGCGGTTTCCGGGCGCAGATAGACAACACTTGCCTCTTCCTCCACAGGACCCATGAAAGTCTTGAACATGAGGTTAAACATGCGAGGCTCGGTCAGCTCGCCACCGCATTTGGGACATTTGTTGCCCTCTACTACATCAGCACGCCACCTCAGATGGCACGATTTGCACTCTACGAGGGGGTCTGTGAAGCTATCAATGTGACCGCTAGCGGCCCAAACTCCCGGGTGCATCATAATAGACGTGTCCAGCCCCACTACATCGTCACGGTCCTGGACCATCGCCTTCCACCAGGCCTCTTTGACATTGCGCTTAAGCTCCACTCCCATAGGGCCGTAGTCCCAGCAACTGGCCAAACCACCATATATGTCGCTGCTCGGGAAAATGAAGCCCCTCCGCTTACATAGAGAGACGATTTTCTCCATATCTACCTTGGTAGGCATCTTCAGGTCCTCTTTAAGCTCGTTAGCTTATCAGCTTTGCTTACAGGCGTCAAAGGGCGCGATCCTCATTCAGTACTCGTGTGACGCTTCTTTTGCGTCATTGCGAAGTTGGCGAAGCCATCCGAAGCAATCTCGGCGAAGATAAGAGATTGCCACGCTCCGCTCGCAATGACGAAAGAAGAGGGCACCACTCAGATGCGAGTTCACTGCCACCATTGTAAACACACAGAGTCACCAGTGTATCCCAACTGGGGCACTGGCATATCAGACGAGAAGCTCAGCGCCAAAGACGAAAGCACCCTCTGCCCGAGAGCAAGCCGCCGAACTCCCTCCTATTTACTTTTCGCCTTGGCAGTTTTCAGAGCCGCGAAGCTCAACTCATCTTCCTGCAAGATTATAGCTACGGTATCTCCTTCCTTGAACTCCCCCTGCAGTATCTTGGTTGATATCGGATTCTCTACATACTTTTGAATGGCCCGGCGCAGGGGACGAGCTCCGTACACAGGGTCATAGCCCTTCTGAACCAGCCAGCCTTTGGCCTCTTCATTCACTTCGAGCTTGATCTTGCGCTCAGACAACCTCCGCTCCACCTCATGGACAAGCAGATCAACGATCCTCTTCAAGTGTTCTCTAGTTAGAGGGTGAAATACGATGACGTCGTCTATCCGGTTGAGTAGCTCGGGAAGCAAGTTCTTCTTTAAGGCGCTTTCCATATCGCTCCTCATTTTCTGTTCGTCGCCTTCCTCCTTACGGAGAAAACCTATACCTCCGCGCTGGAATTCCTTGCTGCCCAGGTTACTGGTCATAATTACCACCGTGTTTCTGAAATCCACAGTGCGGCCATGCCCATCGGTAAGCCTGCCGTCCTCCAGCAACTGCAACAGTATGCTAAGGACGTCGGGGTGAGCCTTTTCCACCTCATCGAATAAGATGACCCGATAGGGACGGCGGTGAACTGCCTCAGTCAGTTGTCCTCCCTCCTCATATCCCACATAGCCTGGCGGCGAGCCAATAAGACGGGACACAGTATGCTTTTCCATGTATTCCGACATGTCTAACCTTACCAGAGCCTCTTCATCGTCGAAGAGAAACTCCGCAAGAGCACGAGCCAGCTCGGTTTTCCCCACTCCGGTAGGGCCAAGAAAAATGAAACTGCCAATGGGGCGCTTTGGATCCTTGAGCCCGGCTCGGCCCCGTCTGACAGCCTCAGAAACGGCGGCCACCGCCTCTTCCTGGTCCACTAACCTCTGGTGAACCCTCTCCTCCATGTGGACCAACTTATCAGTCTCCGTTTCCATCATCCGCGAAACAGGTATACCCGTCCACTGGGCAATCAGCCCTGCGATATCTTCTTCATCCACGGTACTGTCGATTTTCTTCTCTTTTTGCCACTTTGATTTGGCCTGGTCGTACTCCTGCTCCAAACGTATTCTTTCCGCTTTCAGTTCGGCAGCTTTCTGATAGTCGCCTCGTTGCGAAGCAGCCTCTTCTTCATCACGCAGGTGTTTTAGCTTCCTATCCAAAGTCTTAACTTCATCGGGGGCGCTTTCCATATCAAGGCGCAGCTTGCTGGCTGCCTCATCAATCAGGTCGATGGCCTTGTCGGGCAAGAATCTATCGGATACATATCTCTGGCTCAGCTTGGCAGCAGCTACCAGAGCGGAATCGTCGATTTTTATTTTGTGATGCGCTTCGTATCGTGGACGAAGGCCCCGCAGCATCTCTATGGTTGCTTCGACACTGGGTTCGTCCAGATACACGGGGCTGAAACGTCTCTCCAGGGCTTTGTCCTTTTCAATACGCTTCCTGTATTCATCGAGCGTGGTGGCACCGATACATTGAATCTCACCACGAGCCAGCGCTGGCTTCAGCATATTGCTGGCGTCAATTGCTCCCTCAGCAGCCCCTGCTCCTACCACAGTGTGAAGCTCATCAATGAACAGAATAACCTCGCCAGCCGCTTGCCGGACCTCATCCAAAACTGCCTTCAACCTTTCTTCAAACTCCCCGCGGAACTTGCTCCCGGCCACCAGTGATCCCATATCCAGAGCCACCACCTTCTTCCCCTTCAGCGAATCGGGGACATCTTCAGCGGCGATCTTCTGAGCTAATCCCTCAGCAACGGCCGTCTTGCCAACCCCGGCGTCGCCGATAATCACGGGATTGTTCTTCGTGCGCCGGGATAGTATCTGAATCACACGTTTGATTTCGTTTTCTCTTCCGATTACAGGGTCCAGTTTGCCTTTTCGAGCCAAATCCGTAAGGTCATGCCCGTATTTCTCTAGCGAGCGGTACTTGCTTTCCGCCTGACGGTCGGTAACCCGATGACCGCCACGGATCTTCTGCAAAGCCTGATAAATCTTCTCCTGGGTAACACCAGATTCAGCCAGGATTGTTGCTGCCTCACCTCTGGTTTCTCCAGCAATAGCAATGAGCAAGTGTTCGGTGCTGACAAACTCATCCTTTAGCCGGTCAGCTTCTCTGTTGGCATTTTCGAGAAGAGCGGCAATTCGTGGCGTAGCATAAATCTGCCCCGCCTGGTAGGTCACCTTAGGAAAACCTTCCAGCGTTGCTCCAACCCGCTTCTTCACCACATCGACATCAGCGCCCAGCGCCTGGAATATGTCCCTGGTTATTCCTTTTTCCTGCTCCAGGAGAGCCAACAAGACATGCTCCACATCCCACTGGTTATGGTGATAACGACGAACCAATTCTTGTGAACCGGCCAAAACCTCCTGCGCTTGTTCAGTGAATCTTTCTGGTTTCAAGTTTCTATACCTCCTAGTTGTCTATTTTGTCACTCTTAGCGATACCGAAGTGTCCGGATTTTTCGCTCTGCTACGAATCACAGATCAGCAGTCAAATGGTCTCTAGATCTCATTCCATTCCGCATCTTCTATTATGTCCTCTATGACGTCTTCCATTTCAGCCTCGGCAACCCTGCTAATTCTCCTCTCCATTTCCTCAAGCTGCTGCTGCATATCTCTCATCCTCTGCATCAATCTCAATGCCACTTCCACTCCAGCCAGATTAACACCACAATCACTCATCAGCGCCTTGACATAGCGTAGCCGCTCAATATCTTCCTCCGAATAGAGACGGATATTGCCGCTTGAACGCTCCGGCTCCACCAGCCCCAGCCTTTCGTAGTACCGCAATGTATGCGCTTCTATGCCTATCATTCTGGCAGCTATGCTTATTACATATCTCGGCTTTGATTCCCAGTCCGTCATAGTGGCACC
>Ga0180438_10005455_pt1 | contig 17645 bp, 16 predicted proteins | sample SS_ome_12_FD_132455 | JGI IMG/M metagenome (GOLD analysis project Ga0180438, IMG submission 132455) | Hypersaline lake sediment archaeal communities from the Salton Sea, California, USA - SS_3_D_2 metaG | ecosystem: Environmental > Aquatic > Non-marine Saline and Alkaline > Hypersaline >...
AAAACAACTCTTCAGCTTTGTCCGAAAATGACAAGCACGAATGTGCGTGCGCAGGTTGCGCGTTATTTACGGACAGAGCCTTAGTCTCTTCCATTCACAAAATCGACGTATTCGGCCTTTAGCAGATTTTGTGTCTTGACCCCGAAAAGTTCCAGCAATTCTCCGATAAGCTCCGCTTTGTGCTCAGCGTCGCGCGCTGACCAAGTTCGGCTTTTAATCTCGAGGTAGTGCTTATTCTCTCCTGAGGCCTGCACCTCATCCAGATTGATGGCGAAGTCGGTTTGGCCGTAAATGACGTGATAGCGTTGCCGCCGTTTAATGACCTGCCGCTCCTCGTCAGGTTGGAAGTACTCTCGGTAGAAGCGAAGGCTGCGATCGGCAGGCGCGGCATAGCGTGAACGGGTGAGCACAATAGAGTTGTCGTATTCTCGCTCGCGGGCTGGCCCCATCATCGTCATTGTGTAGAATACCTCTCGTATCTCTTCCGCATCATCAAGAACTTCGTCCTCTCTATGGCGCAGTCGCCCCATTTCATTGCCTTTAAACAGGAAATAGGTATCGTATTGGTTCCGCACGGACGAGCGGGGAATGAACAACTCTGGACTGTTGTTGGCCAACTGTGCCAGGGTATCGTCTACGCTTTCCAGGCCGACTTTCACCTGGATTTCGAAAGACTCTTGGGGAATGATGCCGCTGCCAATTGCCAGGAGTTTGGATAGCAGGTTACCTTCACGGGCAATCAAAAAGGAGTCGATTCGGCGGGCAAAACCCTGGGCTTCGGATTTGAGCACTTCTTCGTTGAGCGTCAGCAACTGGCGGTCACGCATAAGCAGACGCCCGTTCACCATCAAATCACGCACGTCGGAGCTCTTGGCGGCGTAAACGAGCTGGGAGTAGATGGCGTCAGAATTGCGCTGGAATCTGGGCAGCGCGTGGGTTTGGCTTAAATCGACGATGGCGATGTCGGCTTGCTTGCCCGTTTCCAGCGAGCCGGTGATGTGTCCCAGATGCAGCGCCCGTGCGCCTTCGATCGTAGCCAAGGCGAAGGCGGTCTTGGCTGGCAGTGCGGTGGGGTCGGCCGAATACCCTTTGGCCAGAAATGCGGCCAATCGAGTTTCTTCGAACATATCCAAGTCGTTGTTAGAGGCAGGCCCGTCGGTGCCAATCCCTACGTGCAATCCAACATCCACCATTTGTTGCACTTTGGCTACACCGCTCGCCAGCTTGAGATTGCTGCTCGGGCAGTGTGCGACCCCAGCCCCATAGTGCTTCAAGGTGTGCATCTCCCCGTCGTCCAGATGGACACAGTGCGCTGCGATGACCTTGGGCGCAAAGACATTCTGCTTTTTTAACCAAGGCACCACCGGCATATCGTAGTGGGCTCTGCTGCCTTCTACCTCCAGAGCTGTTTCTGAGATATGGATGTGCAATGGTACGTTGTATTCCAGAGCCAGAGCCGCTGATGCCTGCAACATCTCGGGTGTTGAAGTATATGCAGCATGTGGACCCACGGCTGGCACAACGAGCGGGTGATCTTGCCAGCGTACAATGAAATCACGGCAATAATCCAGACTTTCGTCGAAGCTGGTGGCGTCAGGGGCGGGGAATTTCAGGATAGTCTGTGCACAGATGGCGCGCATGCCTGCTTCGGCCGTTGCGCGGGCCACTTCATCCTCGTAGTAGTACATATCACAAAATGTGCTGATGCCTGATCGGATCATCTCGGCGCATGCCAGAAGTGTGCCTACACGACAGAAGTCGCCTCCCACGAATTCGCGTTCTACCGGCATCATATAGCCATATAGCCAGACATCAAGCCGCAGGTCATCAGCCAGACCGCGCAGCAGGGTCATAGGGGCGTGGGTGTGGGCGTTTACCAGGCCAGGGACGATGGCGCACCCGGTGCAATTGAGAGTCTCCTTGGGTGTGAAGCGAGCTTCTATTTCAGCGCTTTCACCTATCGCCACGATCTTATCCCCTTTGACGGCAATTGCTCCGTCTTCAATCACCTGACGTGTATCGTCCATGGTCACGACGGTACCGTGTGTCAAAATCCAGTCAACCGGTTGGGTCGTCATCGGATTGGCATATTTCCTTTCGTCAGCCGTAATATACAAAACGAGCCAGCGGCGGATCGACCCGCTGGCTTGATCTCAAGCTGTGGTCTGCTTGAATTGGTCCCGACTCAAAAAGGGCCAAGAACTATACATCCCAGTCGTCGTCGATTTCATCCTCTTCCAGATCTAACAATTCATCGTCTTCCTCATCCCATTCGAGCTCTTCATCGTCAAGTATATCTTCATCGTCCCACTCTTCTTCATCTTCGAGCAAGACATCTTCAATGCCTTCAAAGGTCAGGCATCCTTGTTCAGGATCATAAGTTATCTTTTCCGACAAACATACTCCTTCCTCCCAGTATATACAGTCACTGGCGCGGCAGATAATCTTGGTCATGTTTCTTACCTCCCACAGGTGTGCGCCCTGATACAATGGCACATGGGCTGTCACGGTAGATCGACCTCGGCATTGAGATCAGGAAGTGATAAAGCAAAGATGACGGTGATAATGATCGCCGAGCTGACGCACCACCGACATATCGCATAAATTACAAATAGTTCCAAGTAGGTCAGATAGGCCGAGTATAGCATGCCTATCAACGAGATGCCAAATATGGCGAGCGGAACATAATCTTGCCAGGGAGCAGGGACGTGGCCTCTCAGCAGGGTCAAGGCAAATAGAGCTGTATAGGCCATCAGCCCCAAGAGAGCCACCGGAATGCCGGCAACTTCCGAGTAAACGCTTTGCTGTACAATGTCGCAACCTTGCGAACCGCCACAGGCGACTGATTGGCGTGCCAGGTGAGCCCATGTCAGGTAGGCTGACACTGCCATTCCCGCCAAGGACAGCAGTCGTATCAGCCATAGCCGCCATTCAATCTGGTTCGTAGTAAACGTGCCTCTATCTCTTGTGCTCTCGCTCATTTAGGGCACCTGTGTCAGAAGGCTATCGAGTGTTTGACGCAGTTCAGTCTCAGATACTCCACCACGGACCATTTGACCATTGATGAACCAAGTCGGTGTTGCCTGTACGCCCTGGCTCTCTCCTTCGGCTTTATCGGCCTGTACTGCCTCCAATTTTACGCCTGAGTCGAGGCACTGGTTGAAAGCTCTCGTGTCAAGGCCGATATCCCGGGCGTATGCTTTTAGCCGGGAATTGCTGTAGGCTGAGATACCCGTCCCTCGATTGGCAAAGAGTAAGTCGTGATAAAGCCAGAATTTGTCGGCACCCTGATCCAGCGCGCACTCGACTGCCTGGGCGGCCTCGATTGATTCTGGAGCCAGGAAGGCGTAGTTACGGAAGATGACCTGCAATTCACCTGTTTCGACGTAATCCGGGCCGATCACTTCAATGGTGTCGGCGAAATTTCCGCAATGCCCGCATAGAAAGTCCGAATACTCGACCAACTGTAGAGGGGCGTCGGGCGAGCCCTTGTAGGGCTCCCCTTCGAGGGTAACGCCTGTTTCATAAGTTATCGGGTCGGTCATGGTGGCTTGAGAGCGGTTTGTGTTCAAGATCACCAGAAGACCGACAACCAGCACGGCTGCGCCAGCGACGATCAAGATGTGCGCGGTAGAGATGCCTTTGCGCTTTTGCCTGGCGCTCCGTCGTTTCTTCTTCTTACTGCTTGTCATACTTAACGGTCCCCCATCAAATAATCATTTCTCGTCCAAATTGGGCTGAATTCTACGTCAGGATGCTGAGGTATGCAAGTTGCGCATTGGGCGTGCCTCACTCCTCAAAAACCAGATCTACCGAGACTCCAACTCAAGTCCGAGAGAATTCAATTTGTCTTGGCCCCAATTGCTTTGTTTGGCAGAACAGCCAGGGTTGGGTTATAATTACCTCTGGAACCGATAGTTGTGAGCGAAAGGAACAAATAGGGAAATGTTAACCGTTATCGCGTTTGGGTTAGTGCTGAGTTTGCTGGTGTTTGTGCACGAATTGGGTCACTTCATTGTTGCCAAACGAACGGGGGTAGTCGTTGAAGAATTTGCGTTTGGTTACCCGCCACGTTTGCTGAAGTACTGGCAAAATGAGGGCAAGATCCGCCTTGATGGAAAAGAGATGGTGATTGGGCGTAAGGCCAATGTTTCGCGTAAAGTCGAAGTGGGTGGGCGCGTGGCTTACGAGACTGAAACCCAGGCTGACGGTCAGACTGTAATAACTCGCCTGGAGCCAGTCCCAGATGATATGTCGGATGAGGAAGCGTCTGGAGAGTACGGCCTGCCTGTCAGCGTCGTTGAGGGGCTTGAGCGTGGTACTGAGTATACCGTCAATGCAATTCCCTTCGGCGGTTACGTTCGTATGTTAGGCGAAGAAGACCCCTCCGCTCCAGGCAGCTTTGCCAGCAAGAGCAAGCGGGTGCGGATATCGGTGCTGGTGGCAGGTGCTGCGATGAATATTTTATTGGCCATCGTGGTCTTTACGGTTGCCTTTATGCTGGGTGCGCCTGAGCCTGTTGCCACGGACAATGTGATGATCAGTGCGGTTGCTCCTGGCTCGCCGGCTGATGAAGCTGATTTACGTATTGGCGACATCGTTATCTCACTCAATGATATCCCCGTCAAGTCGCCGGAGGAATTGATCGCGCTGACAAGTGACTATCTGGGTCAAGACGTGACTTTGATGATCAAGCGAGGCTCGGACATTCTGGAGATCACCCTTGCGCCTCGCGTCAACCCGCCCGAAGGCGAAGGGGCAATTGGCATCGGCATCACGCCGGCTGTGTCAAAGATCACGGTCAAATACTACTCTTTTGGTGAAGCTTTGCGGTCCGGCCTTACAGAGACATTCGGCATAATCGGCTTGACTTTTAGCGTGCCGATTCTGCTGTTGCGTGGCCTGATTCCGGCAGAATTGGTGCGTCCCATCGGTCCGCCAGGTATCTATCAGCAGACTGCCTCGGCGGTGCAAGCTTCGGTAGAGACGGGCTGGTGGTTTCCCATATTGAATCTGGTGGGCTTGATCAGCACGGCATTGGCCATCACAAATTTGTTGCCCTTGCCAGCCCTCGATGGTGGGCGGATCTTCTTTATTCTTGTTGAGACGATAAGAGGGCGACGTGTTGATCCGGCCCGGGAAGGTGCTATCCACCTGATTGGGTTGGCCATCCTGATGGTGTTGATGTTGGTGGTCAGCTATTACGACATCATCCGCCCGACGACGACAATAGATTGGACCAGTCTGTTCTGATGGAGTCGCGTTGCCCCCGCTGCCGCAATCCTATCCAAGATGGATGGTCCCTGTGCCCGATATGTGGCTTGTCCGATCCGGGCGGGCGCGCCAGGTTGAAGTGTCGAGCGTGCGGGGAGCGGGTTAGTCGTCACTACGAAGTCTGTCCGTTTTGTGGTGCTGATCTGGAGCCGGCTCCGTTTCCGCTGTGGCCTCCCAGAAGATATGTTGGGTTCGCCAGAATTGCGCTAGGCGCAGGCTTGGTGGCGGCCATCATCTTTGGCTTTGTGCGTGTCGGACCAGATGTGGAGCGTGGCGCCGACCAAGTGGCGGCCTTTTTTCTGCCAACACCAACGCCAACCGCAACCGCGACGGGCACACCGACGCTTACCCCCACGTCAACGGGCACGCCGACAATGACCCCAACGCCCACCCCTACACCAAGCCCGACGGTCACGCCCACGTTGACACCAACTGAGACCGTAGCTCCAACTCAGCTTCTGCCGGCCACTGTCACACCCACACCCACACCCACGCCAACGCCGACGCCACGCTTTCTCACCCCGGTCTTGCTCGGGCCTCCAGACGAGAAGATTTTTGCCGGCCCGGACCAGTTTGTGGTTCTGAGTTGGAGACCGGTGGGGGAACTGGCAGAGGACGAATGGTACGCCGTACGGCTTTCCTGGGCTGAGAATGGCATATTTAGCCAGCGGGGTGGTACCAACTTAAAGGAAACTTCTTGGCAAATCCCGGCAGACTTTTATTGGGCCAAAGCGGATCAAGAGACGGGGCGTGCGTATGAATGGTATGTATATGTTGAGCAGGTGACAGAGACGGAGGATGGCCAAAGAGTTGGGGAACCTGTCAGTCCCTTTAGCGAAACTCGTGTCCTCTATTGGCAGTGATGGTAGAATGATGACCGAATATGAAAAGGTCCTTTGGCATATCAGTAACTCGGGCGAAGATCTAAACACTCGGCATCTTTATTCGCTTTCGGGTATGACCCACGAAGAATTGATGCGTTTCCAGGAGGTGTGGCCCGGCATCGATGTCGACCGTCGCCGGAACTTGATGCGCGGTCTGATAGAGTTGACTGAGCTCAGTTTTGAGGTCAACTTCGACCCCGTCTTCCTGGTGGCTCTCGGGGATGATGATGGCGAAGTCCGGGCGGCGGCCATTGATGGGCTGTGGGAAAATGAAGATCAGGCTCTCATCGGCCCGTTGGTTCATTTGTTGCGTGCGGACGAGGCATCCAACGTTCGCGCGGCAGCGGCTATGGCTCTGGCTCGCTTCGTCTTGCTGGGCGAACTTGAAAAGATTGATCGTGCGCCGGCTATGTTGGCCGAGCAGGCGTTGTTGGAAACGCTTCGTGGTACAGAAGAGGAACTTGAGGTACGGCGTCGGGCGGTCGAGGCTATCGCCTACTCTGGTGAAGCCGGCGTGCGTGAGATAATCGAAACTGCTTTCTACGACGAAGACGAAAGGATGCAGGCGAGCGCACTGTTCGCTATGGGGCGCAGCGCCGACCCCTATTGGTCCAAGTTGTTGGTTGAGGAACTGGACAACCCGAATCCAGAATTACGATTCGAAGCAGCTCGCGCCTGTGGTGAATTGGAGACTCGTTTGGCTGTCTCTCGACTGATCGAAATGTCGATGGGCGATCGGGACCGAGAGGTCCAGCAGGCGGCTGTGGGGGCGCTAGGCCGCATCGGTGGCCGCGAAGCGCGCGAAGCGCTGGAGGCTTTCTACGAGAGCGAGGATGACGTGCTAAGCCAGGCAGCGGCTGAAGCTCTTGACGAGATGGATCTACTTGGCGACAGTCTCGCTATCCCACTTTATGAAGATTTCGACGAATACGAATAACCTCTGTGACCCTTTGCTTGACCTTCCGGCGGTGTAGATTGGCTCTTCCAGCCCAATGACGTCCTTCCTCGGTGTTGCATATAACGTCCTGTCTCCGATTTTCCTGATCGTCGGTCTGACTGTACTGCTGGATCGCCGCTTCACCCTCGACCCGCTTGTCTTCTCACGTGCCGTCGTATACTTGTTTAGCCCCTGCCTGGTCTTCGGTGGCATCGCCCGCTCAGACTTGAAGGCTGATGAGCTGGGACTGATCGTGGCCATGGCGGCCCTCTCGTCTGTGCTGATGGCTCTTATAGGGTGGGGCGAGGCGCTTTTGTTACGTTTCGACCGCAAACTGTCAAGCGCCTTCGTGCTCAGTGTGGTACTTGTTAATGCCGGAAATTATGGGCTGCCGCTCAATGATTTTGCTTTTGGACGAGCCGGCATGCAACGTGCCATCGTCTTCTTTGTGATGACGGCCATGATTTCCAATACCTTGGGCGTCTACCTGGCGTCGCGTGGCATGGCTTCGGTGCGGCGCTCACTGCAAAATGTGTTGACGGTCCCATTGCCCTATGCGACTGTGCTGGGTTTCCTGATCAACATCAAGGGTGTTACGTTGCCACTTCCTCTGGATCGGGCAGTGACACTTCTGGGACAGGCAGCCGTGCCGGGCATGTTGATCGTGCTGGGATTGCAGCTTTCTCGCACCTCGGTAAAGGGGCGGATGGGGCCCATCTTGTTGGCCACCGTCACTCGCTTGGGCGTTGCGCCGCTAATCGCGTTTCTGCTGGCTGCTGTACTCGGGCTTTCCGGTTTGACGCGTCAGGTGACTATCATTCAAGCCAGCATGTCAACCGCAGCCATGGCCGGTGTGCTGGCTACTGAGTTTGGCGGCGACGCGGAGTTCACCACGGCCGTTGTCTTGGTCAGTACTCTGGCGAGTATTATTTCACTGAGTGTCTTGCTTTCTTTTTTGATTTGAACTCAATATGCGTTTGATAGCTTCAGTTTTGGGTGATGTGGCAGCGGCGTCCGGGGACTGGAGAAAGAGTGAAGAAGAAAAAACCTCGAAAGAGAAGATTATCTGGTAATGGTGGCGGTGACACTCGTGAGCGGGCGCGCCGCCTCTTAAACGAGGGTGCCGAATTGCTGCGCCAACAGCGCCCTGTTGAAGCTACCGAGCAGCTCGACCGGGCCTGGCGACTGGACCCCACGCTGATCGAAGTGGCTATCAACCTGGGCGGCGCTTACATCATGCAAGGTCGCCACGCTGACGCGGTGAGGGTGCTGGAAGAAGCCAGTCGTGTGGAACCGGGCAATGTGATGATTTGGATCAATCTGGCGGCTGCGTATCTGGGGCCTTTGGAAATCTCGGATGAAGCCGCTCAACTCAAGGCCATCGCTGCCTTCGAACGCGCCCTGGCTCTTGATCCTGAGGCGCCCAGCGTCAATTACAATCTGGGCCTTATCTACAGGCATCGGGGTGAGACCGAAAAGGCGGCGGCCCACTTCTGGCTTGCACTCGATGTAGACCCCTCGGATAACGATGCTCGTATCCGCTTGCGCCAACTCGGCTACGAAGACAGGCAGCCGCCCGCTGGCTAGTTGTCTCTTGAAAGCCCTCTAGCAGCTTGTCGGAGAAAGACTTCGGAAGTTTCCAACGACATCTCTGCCAGTATAGTTGCCTACATTATTCAGCCGATTTGCTAGCAAAACCATCTTTTAAAACTTCCGAAGTCTAGCGAAACTTCTTGTTTGTATCGCTGAGCCGCCTCCCAACCCAACATGGCTTTCTTGCGGGTCGGGCTTCAGCGATAGTTGCCGACCAGGCCCATCTTGCGAATAACTCGATGGCATGGGATGATGTAGGAGATGGGGTTGCTCCCGACCGCGTTACCGACCGCGCGGGCCGCGCTCGGCTTACCAACGTACCTGGCGACGTCTTCGTAAGAGCACACAAAGCCTGTCGGGATTTTGAGCAACGCTTCCCAGACCTTGATCTGGAAGTTGGTCCCGTGTAGAAACAGGGTCACCGAGCGTTTGCCGTTATGTGGAGCAGAGGGAAAGGCTTGATCGAAGAGGGGTTTCGTGGTATTGGGGTTTTCGTTCAATTCGGCCTGGCTCCAACGCCGGTGCAGTTCCGCCACACACTCCTGCTGACCGGCATGGGTGATGAAAGAAAGATCACAGATACCGCGTTCGGTGACTGCCAACAGACAGTCGCCAAAAGGACTGGGGTGAACGCCGTACCAGATTTGTAGACCAGCTCCCTGCCTCCTGAATTCCCCGGGCGTGACGGCATCGACGTTGACAAATAGGTCATGCATGCGACTCGGGCTGGACAGCCCCGTTTCGAAGGTAGCATCCAGGATGCTGTGGGATTCGTCGAGCAGAGTCTTGGCGTAATCAATAGTAAGGAACTGCAAGAAGCGCTTGGGACTGATACCAACCCAACGTCGGAACAAGCGTTGGAGATGATAGGGGCTCAGGTTGACGTGTTGAGCCACTTCCTCCAGCCCCGGTTGATCCTGGAAGTTTTCCTCCAGGTATTTGATAGCTTTTTCGATTTGATGATAATCAGTTGACATAATAACAAAACCCTCCTGTGCACCGATACCTGATGCACATGTCATTATAGAGGGTTTGGAGAGCAAGAGCCACCCGATTCTTGCTCAGTTAGGTGATTGGAAGGCTGGAAGGTTTGAAGGCTGAGAATGACCTGATCCAAACGACACAGGCGTTTGGATCTTTCCAATGCGATAGCGTCGTCCTTCCAGTCTTCCAATGTTCCAACCATCCAGCCTTTATTCTTCATAGCGCGAAACGGAGCGACGCAGCCGCTTGGCCTGGCTCCGGCGACGCTTGGCATCCAGCCGCCGATGGTTGGCTGCGCGGGTCGGCTTTGTTTTGCGGCGTAGTTTCGGTTCCTCGGCGGCCTTGCGGATTAACTCAACCAGGCGGTCGATCGCGTCCTGGCGGTTACGCTCCTGGCTGCGGAAACTTCGCGCAGCGATAATCAGGATGCCGTCTTCGGTCACCCGGCTCCCGGCCAGGCGAATCAGTCGCTCGCGCACGTCATCGGTTAGGGAAGGGGAGTTGCGCGCGTCGAAGCGGAGCTGCACAGCGGTGGCGGCCTTGTTTACGTGCTGCCCGCCCGGCCCTGAAGCGCGGATGAAGTCCAGTTGGATCTCGTTTTCGCCAATGGAGATGGTAGGCGTGATGCGCAGCATAATGTCACGGCTCGGTCTATAAAAAACGCCCTGATGCGTGTGATCAGAGCGACAAGCGATGCGCTAACTATACCGGACGAGGTAGGTTTTGTCAAAAGAGATTATGCTAAATGAACATCTCTGTGGCTATTGACGTAATGCCTAATTTTATGGTAAGATAACAGTACATTACAGAATCACCTATCGTGGATATGGGTTGCTACGTAATCTAAGTATTGGCAGATAAGGCAACGAAGAGGAGGGACATCATGATCCGTCGTCCCCAAATGTTACGCAACCTGCGGACCTTACTTACGACCCTGATGTTGTTGGCAGTGACCCTGGCGTCTTGCACGCGGTACCAGTCCGCGCCCCGACCTACTCAGCCTCTCGTCACGTCCATCCCTGTCAGCCCGTTGCCTACCCCAACCGCCGTTCTCCCTCAACCGACGGCGACGCCTACACTTCCTACCCAGTTGATCGTCACGCCCACAACACCCACTCCTCTGCCCGGACAGTTTCCGTTTTACGTAGAGCCGGTCAGGACTATCGGTGGGAGGCTGGAGATGGTGCCTGGCCAAATCATTGTCAAGCTCCAGGGCGCATCTGCAGTCCAGGCGCTGGCTGCGGAGCCAGAGGAAGATGGCACAGTGCGCACCGGACTGAGTTTCATTGATCGTCTCAATCAGTTCTTTAGTGTTTATGCGTTTGAGCCGTTGGTGAAACCTTTGGCCAGGTCAGTGGGGAAAAGTGTCGAGACACTTGGAATCCAGCGGCCGGAGTTAGTGAGCTACTACCTCGTCAGTTTTGATCCCCAGCACAACCCTGACGAGGTGGCCAGTGCTTTTGAAGCTGACCCCAATGTCGATTACGCCGAACCAAATTACATCGCCTACGCAAGCGACGGACCGGTGGCGCCACAGGTTCTGGTCCCCAACGATCCCTTTTTTAGTTTCCAGTGGCATATGCCGCTTGTTCAGGCCCCTCAGGCATGGGATATATCCACTGGACAAGGGGTGCTGATCGCCGTGCTGGATACCGGCATCGCCTATGAGGATTTCGGAGACTTTCGTCGCGCCCCTGATCTGGGTAACACACGCTTTGCGGCTGGTTACGATTTTGTCAACGATGACGCACATCCCAACGACGACGAAGGTCACGGCACCCACGTGGCAGGGACTATCGCCCAGAGTACGAATAATGCCCAGGGCGTTACGGGCGTAGCCTTTGATGCAACCCTCATGCCGGTCAAGGTTCTTGACAGCCGAGGGCAGGGGAGCCACGACGCGATTGCCAAGGGCATTATCTTTGCCACTGATCGAGGGGCGCGCGTCATCAATTTGAGCCTGAGTGGGCGCACCGGTTCCAATACGCTGGCCGACGCAGTGAATTACGCCACCAGTAAGGGGGTGCTGGTCGTGGCAGCCGCCGGGAATAGCGGTGGTGCCATTGAATATCCCGCCGCCTACGCCAATGCGCTGGCCGTCGGTGCGGTGGGCTATGATCGCAAGCGAGTGGACTACAGCAATTTCGGTTCCCAGCTTGACCTGGTCGCCCCCGGTGGCAACACCGACGTCGATTTGAACGGGGATGGCTATCCCGACGGCGTTCTCCAGCAGACCTTCCGAGGCGACCCAGCGCAGTTCGGCTTTTATTACTACGAAGGGACCTCGATGGCAGCGCCACACGTTTCGGGCGTTGCTGCGTTGCTTTTCGCTCGCAATCCGGCGGCGACTGCCAGCCAGGTGCGCCAGGCTATGGAGACCACCGCGCTTAACCTGGGGTCATCTAATGAATATGGCCGTGGGCTGGTGCAGGCTGCAAGCGCGCTGGCGGCTATCGGCGGCCCACAGCCTCCAACTGCCACCCCAACACGCACACCCACGTCTCAACCGCCGACACCCACCTACACCCCTACGTCCCCGAGTCCAAGCCCGTCACCGACACCGACGTTCACGTCAACGCCGCCGACCGCAACTCTGACACCGACCCCTACACTGCCTCCGATCTCCGGAAACATAATCATCAACGGCGACTTTGAAAGCGAAGGCGGTTGGATCTTCAGCCTCACCCGCCACCCGGCCAGCTATAGCACCCAGGTGGTCCGAGGTGGTGCGCGTTCTGCGCGCGCAGGTATCGTGGACGGGGTGGACCGTTACAGTTATTCCTCTATCGTGCAGCCGGTCACCATTCCTGCTGACGCGCGACGCGCTACGCTCACCTACTGGGTGTACCCAATGAGTGACGACATCTTCCCGCGAGATATCCAGATGGTGTTGATCCTCAGCGAGCGTTTTCGAACCATTGCTTTTGTTGATCGGACGCTTTCGGATGCGCGGGGTTGGGTCCAGCGAAGCTACGATATGATGCCCTTTGCTGGCCGCACCGTATATGTATACTTCGGTGTCTACAACGGGGGACGCACGGGCCAGACGAGCGCTATGTACGTAGATGATGTGTCTCTGACTGTTGAGCGGTAACCCAACCAGCCGTGTCAGGCTGGCCAACAAGCAACTCGACAGATATCGAGTCATGAATTCTTGGGGCAGGGAGGTATGCCGAAACCTATAGGGCCTACCAACCTGCCCTTGAGCGTGATGTGGATCATTGTTTGGCTGTCTTGCATGATTGGCGTATAATGCTTATTTGTTTCAGGCGCTCTCATGAGCCTTCCTGAGTTCAGTTAGTGGGGGACATCCAATGCGCCGTGATTTGCTCGAACACATTCTTTGTGTCAGTCGCCACGTGGCGGAAACCCGCTCGCTGACGTCTCTCCTCAATTATGTGATGGATGAGGCCATTGAGTTAGTTGGTGCTGAGCGTGGCTACATCGTCTTGATCCAGCCCGATGGCACGCCGGATGTCCGGGTCAAGCGCGGGACAGGGGGCGTGGAGTTAGATGCCGCAGCGGATCAAGTAAGCAGATCTATCCTCAACCGGGTAGTCGAAACTAGCCAGCCGCTTGTGCTGCGTGACGCCATGAAGGATCCACGTTTTGACGCATCTGAGAGTGTGGTAATCCTCGGATTGCGCTCGATCATGTGTGTACCGCTTGGTGCGCGGGGGCAAACCACCGGCGCAATTTACGTTGAGAATCGTTCGATTCGTAACCGCTTTTGTGAGGATGATTTGCCTCCTCTTATTCTATTCGCGAATCAGGTGGCTGTTGAGATCGAAAATGCCAGGCTTTTCGAAGCGCTGCAAAGGGCAAATGATGAGTTAGAAATCCGGGTGGAAGAGCGCACTGCCGAGCTGGCGGAGGCGAAAGCGGCGGCTGAAGCGGTGAATGCTGAATTGCAAAGGCGCAACGAAGAATTGCAGGAGGCGCTAAGCACGATCAAGACATTGGCTGATTTTGTGCCAATTTGTGCTTGGTGTCACAATGCGATAAAGGATGAGAAAGGGCGATGGCTTAGTCTGGAATTGTACATTGAAACTCATTCTGAAGCGACGGTCACCCACGGTATCTGCCCGGAGTGTGCTAAGGATGCTAAGGCTCGGGTCTAATTTCAGCCAGGTAGACTACCCATTCCTGTGCATCGTACAGTTCTACGCCACCCCAGGCTGGGTATACCTCGACGTGGTCAAAGCCGCCCTCCTGCATCATAGACACCATAGTATCGGTTGGGTAGGCTTGGTCACTAATCGTGTATTCGTGTAGCTCGCCCGTCTCCAGGTTTATGATGTGGAACTTCTCCAGGGAGAGATTCTGGTCAGCGTACCAATGGCGCTCGCCAAGGTGTAAGAAAGGCGAGTCTCCCCACAGACCGGAGTCGTCGGCGAACCACCAGGTGTTGTCCTTCTTGTCGACGTGTTCGAAGTCTAGCAGCTCAACGACCAGGCGGCCTTGCGTTGGTGAGGGTTGTAGGGCGCTGGCGCAACGCTGGAGCAGCTCGGCGGCTTCGCCGGTGGGGAAGGTGGCTAACTCGCCGTAGAGGAAGAGGACTGCATCGAAGGGTGCGGCGGGCGCGTTCATGGACAGGACATCGCACAATTCGAAGGAACAGCGCTCACCGACGCCAGCTTCAGCGGCCAATGCCTGGGCGTAGTGGATGGCAGCCGGGCTGAAGTCCAGTCCGTGCACGGTACAACCCCGTCGGGCCAACTCAACAGCGTATAAGCCCGGCCCACAGGTCACGTCAAGAACGCGGCTCCCTTCGCGTAGTGATAGCTTATCCCACAACCAATCTACCAATCGAATGATCTCCATCCGTGGACGGCTGGCAGCTCCGTGGGATTGGTCCAGATGCTGGCGCAACATACGTTCGCTGAAATCCGGATCGTCCCAGGGGAAGTTGGCCGCGCCGTGAGGTGGGGGCGGAGGCTGCGGGCGATGATATAAGCGCCAAAGGGCGTTGTAAAGGCGGTGGGCTGGATCAAGACTCATAGGGACTCTGGGAACTCGTACACCAGCAGGTAGGGGCCGTGAGAGATTGTGCGTAACACGGATATTTTGGCCTCAAGGGCTATGCTTGTCTCCCTAAGACAGATAACGAATCATCTCGATTGTCAAGTAGATATACAGGCAGCCGGTGAATGCAATCGTAAGCAGACCGCTCAACCCAAAGGTCAGCCAGTTTGGCGTGGGCTTGGTGCTGGTCCAGGGGCCGGTGTCAGGCAGTGGTGTCTGGGGAGTCTCCGACTGGTTGGGATATAGCGTGTGTCTATTGGCAAGGGGAGGTGCTTCGCTCAGCTTGTGCAGTTGTGCCCAGGCCTCACGCCTTGATTTCTCATCAATGGCATACTGGGTGGCACCCCGAAAGGCGTGGATGGCGCGGATTCGTTGGTCTAGGGCCAGATACGCCAGGCCCATATTCACATAGGCTGGGCCATAGTTGCGGTTGCCGGCGATGGCTTGACGATAGCGGGCGATTGCGTCTTCGTACTTGCCCTCAGCGTGGTATTCAGCCCCCAACTCGTAGTGGATGTCTGCTGGTCGGCGTTGACGACTTACTTTTTCTGGTGATGTGTCGGATTGCGTCGGCGTCGGTTCCTTGATGCTGCTGGTGAGTGGTTCGGGTTGATCGCTTGAAGTGCGCAGCATACCTATCAGGCTGGCCAGGGCGGTGAAGCCGTCCAGAGTAGGGATTGGAAGCAAATTAAAAAAGGCCAGTGCCAAATTGGCGTATATCGCGTAGGTGGTAAAGGCAGCCGTCAGAGTGACGGTGTTGGGACCTGTTGCTGACTCGGCGTTGACCAGCAGGTTTAACACCTCTGACGCGTCTTGCTGGCTGAAGACAGCCACCAGAGCAACCAACATGAGGGTAAGGACGAGAATGACCCCGGCAAGCAGCAAGTTGGCGCCTGCACCTGAGACGGCTACCAAAAACGTGTAGGGATAACGATGTTTGAAGCGGCTTGCATTTACCTTAACTGGTCGCGCCCAGCCGAACCCAAACAGGACAAATGTAAAAGTACCGAACCAGGAGATATGCCGGAATGGGTTGAGCGTAAGGCGTCCGCGCTCGATCTGCGACAAGTCGCCGAGAAGGTAAGCAACAAATGTATGCGCCAGTTCATGAACGGTGAAGCCGGCCAAGATGCCGGGAATGATAAGCAAGTTTGTCCACGAAGGTATGAAACGAGATAGGTCCCCCATGTTTTACGCTTCTTCCTTCAGTTCGAAAGGAACCTGGACTGTCTGAATAACCTCATCGCTCAGCGTCAACTCTGCCCGGGCGGTGTAAGTGGCTCCCGCTTCGGAAGTGCGCAGATGCAGGGTGAAATCCAATTCGGGCTCTTTGTGCTCGACGATGAAGGTGGTGGCAATCTCGTTCTCGCCTTGGTCGAGAATGCTCAAGGTCACGTCCGGGTATGGGCTGGGTGGTCGATTTTTGTCAGGCATAGGGAAGTCCTCGACCCTTGCCTGTTCAGGTGCCGGGCTATCAAGGAACAGATCGACGTTGGGAGCGGTGGGTGATTGGTTGGACTTCGCTTCCTCGGCATCTTCTGGCGGCTGGGGCATGTCGGGAAAGTGGAGCAAGGTGGAGCCTGTGCCCGGGCCATAGGCCGGCAGCCCCGACACGCGCAGGATTAACGACACACGGCGTAAGTCTGGCAGCGGTCGTGGGATGAGCGACTCGATACGAATTGGGTCAGGCACGCTTTTCTCCCGGCAAGTGGGCGAATTAGCAAATCTACAAATCAGCAAGTGGGCAAATCAGCAAATGGGCAGATCATCAGATCAGCAAATCTGCAAAGCAAGTGTTTGCTGGTTTGCGCATTTGCTGGTTTGCAGATTTGTGCATTTGCAGGTTTATTATACATGGTGCGGTGCAGGCGTCAAAGCTACTGGTTGGGTAGGACCGTCACCAATCCCAGCGAGATGGTATGTCCCTGACCATCTTGGCGGGGAAGCGGCCGCACGGTGCTCGGGTCGTACATCTCTACCTCAAGCCGGTAATCGCCGGGAGCCAGGTCGGCGGGCAATAGCAGGCGCATAGGATGGCGGATAGCTTGCTCCAGCGGCCAGTCTGGGGTGAGCAGAAGAGCTCCCACCGGCCATTCGTCTTGTTGGGCGGCCAGCAAGGACGCCTCGCCAGACTGGGATGTGGCCCACAGCTTGAGCGAGACAGCATAGGGCGTCGCTGAGCTATGATGGCTGGCTGTACGCCACCAAAGCACCACGTCCAGCGGCTCTCCGGCCTGCGCGGTTGGTTCCACCTCCCAGCCCAGCAGAGATATCCCATCTTCGAGGGGTACGTCTGCATCGAAAGGCGGGATTGGCCATGAGGTTGACATAAAACCCTGGACCCGCATGAAGGCTTCGCCGGTGAAGGCTTGATCTTCAAAGGGCGTGGTGTTGGCTGCCAGCCAATCGCGTATGAAGCCCTCGGGATCGGTCACGGTGTCGTAAATGCGCAGCATCCAAATACGGGGAAAGGTTTGGGTCACACGTACCAGGGCGGCGGTGGTTTCGGCCCGGGTGGTGGCGTAAAAGTCAGACTTGGGGTCCCCCCAGCCAAGAGTGGGGGCGCCGTCGATGGTCCCGGTGCTCAACAGCAGCGGGCCAGCAGGGCTTGAGGTGGAAGGGGCCTCGGCAGGTTGGAAGTCCCTGAGCCGGACCCGGCCAGCGATAGGATCATCATAATAGTATAAGAAGCCGGGGTAGGCATACCCGGCGTTGATGAGAACCGCGTCGCCCGGGCGCCAGCGCTCGGCGATGTAGCCTACAGCGGCCCGAAAGTCGTCGGCGGCGTAGCGTGGATTAGTGTGCAGTTCATAAGTGCTAAAGGCTGATCCGACCAGCAGTGCCAAGACAGCCACAACCCCCAGCGGCCATACGCGGCGTATCAACCAGGCCAGCCCCGCTCCCACCAGAATGTAGAAAGCGGGCGCATAGGTAAACACGTAGCGCAC
>Ga0180438_10005457_pt1 | contig 17640 bp, 22 predicted proteins | sample SS_ome_12_FD_132455 | JGI IMG/M metagenome (GOLD analysis project Ga0180438, IMG submission 132455) | Hypersaline lake sediment archaeal communities from the Salton Sea, California, USA - SS_3_D_2 metaG | ecosystem: Environmental > Aquatic > Non-marine Saline and Alkaline > Hypersaline >...
AAACTCAACATCGAGAACGTCATCACGCACGAGGCGCCATAATGGCTTCTGCGATTACAGCTATAGAGAAAATCGGATACCAGACGTGGAAGTTTACGTTTTCAGGCACGGCACCGTATCGCGTCTACCTTGACGGGGTGCTGTTGACAGACAATCCCATGGACGGGGATACACCGGACGGCGCGACCACCGATAACGACTACTTCATCATCGAACATTCAGACAGCCAGGAACCGCCGGCAATTGAGTTGCTGGACGCGGACGATACCGGCACGCCACTCACCCTGACACACCCTCCTTTTTGCACCCTACAATGGCGTAGTGTCGACTACGCCGACCGGTATCGCGTTGACCTATATACCGGCGGTTCCTGGGTTGAGCAGGCCATCGTCATTGAAGACGGGCGCGGCTATTACCAGTACACGTCTGACGCACTAACGGACTGCACAACACACCAATACCGTGTGGTGGCGGTGGACGCCAGCGCAAACGAGTCAGCCCCGATATCGTGTGATATTCTCGTTGTGCGCAACCCGCCGCCACCCTCTATCAGTGTAAGTTATTCGAGCGGGTATCTTGTCACGGAGGCGCGGTGATGCCTGACCAGTACGCACACATCGATGCGCTGGGCATCTACCTTACCGGGGCCGGGTACGCCGGCGAAACGCAGAACGATGCTACGGCGAGTCTGGGCGGTATCCGCAGCGGCACGCGCGTCAAACGGCTAGCGGCGCTTGTGTCAGACCCAATCCCGCCTATTATTGTGCTGGACGCGTTCGGCGGGAACGGCACGGGCAACGGCACGCTTGTAGCGGACACTTCGGACTCGGTGCAATGGACTGCTCCTAGCGGAACCATCGGCACGGCCGTGTCGATGGCCAACGGCGAGATCAAACTTGTTGAGGACAATGACGCCGACAAGGCCGTGCTCGTGTACCGGGCCAGTGCGGACAGTCTCGCCGGCAGAATGACTCTGGCGTTGAGCGCGCCATACAACAACGTCATCGGCCTGAGCAACGTCGCGAACGCGGACAGGGTATCCGGTATCACGACATACCGCGGCATGATGTTGAAGGCCGACGGGTTGGACTTGTCGGACGTATACATCTGGATTGAAACCGCGCCCGGGGTGCATGTCGCATTGGAGGCGCCAAGTAGCGGGGCCATCCAAACCATTGCCGATGAGGAGACGGCTCCTTCTGGGTTGTCCTGGAATAACGGCACAACCTACGGGACGGGCCTCCACCTTGCGAGTTTGACAGCCGGCAGCGTCTACGGGCTCTGGATTCGTCGTGTCATCTCTGCCGCGGCAAGCGTTGAAGCGTATGTCAAGAACTCCATCAACGTCCGGTTTACGGTGGATGGCGTAACCTATGATGACATGTTGCGCGGCTTGTACCGAATTGAAGATACCACGGCAGACCCATACGAGTTGTATATTGGCGTTGATGACGACCCGGACTTTGACGCCGCGCCCGCAGACACATCTACCGGGGTTGCGTTCTCGTATGCGCTGACGCCGCCCGGTTCTGGGATACGCGAATACCGGGCGACTGTGCGGGAACGCAACGTCTATGACCTCGTGGGCCTGAACATCTACACCCGCAGCATTTGGATCAACTCGACCGGCGGTGAAGAGCCATCAACTATCACGGCGCCTTACGACGTGTCATTGACAGACGGCGACGGCGGGCTTGTCGAAGTGCGCGCGCGGTATTCCGCGGAAAGTGACGACGACCCGGGAGATACATGGGCCATCTATTACCGGGGCGACGCAACCGACCCGACGCCCGGCGTTGACACGCCGGACACTAGCAGCATGACGGCACCGGCCTATTTCGGCGGTACGGCAAAATACCTGAACGCCACCATCGGCCCGTTCCCGGAAGGCGCAACCGTCCATGTCATTGTGCGGGCACGCCGCGCATCGGACAGCGAAGAGAGTAGCAACACGACTGCGTCAACCATTACCGTCGGGACCATGGACCCGTTGATACCGCAATGGCGCGGCGCGTTCCTTGGCGAATCCAACCTGCAACGGCTTGGCCCGGAAACGTTTAGCGAAGATACTACGACCTACGACGTGACAGAGAATGTCCGATGCGTAATGAACGCCGGGGTGACACAATTCCTTGTCGGGTCCACGATCATCTGGCAAATCAAGTATGACGGGGCCAATCCCGAGAATAACGGATTCTGGACTACGCTTGGCATCCTCCAGGAGACTATCAGCGGCGCGGCATCCGAGACGCCTGTTGATACCGTAAGCGCGACAGAGATTTACGTGAGCGTGGAGGATGTGCGGCGGCTCAAGATTGACTTGTCCGCGAACACAATCAGCATCGCGGCTCTCTGGCAGGTGACGGGCGATGTGGTCACCTCGCGTGATGATGACCCGATAGTCGAGTTTGATTTCCATACTCTGTTCCAGGTGTACGACCCATATGTCCAGGACCGCGTGACAGTGGCCAGTCTTGATACAGACGGTGTGCTCTCTCTCGCAGTCCCGTGGCGTCAATGTAGTTCAACAGGAGATTTCGACTGATGAAACTCAGGCACATTCTATTCACGGCGTTCCTGGCCGTTCTGGTGACCGGCGGAATTGTCTGGGGCGTAACAAACAAGTTTAGCGACACGGTGTTGTTACAGGACGGCGTTGATTTGCAACTCGGCACGGACGGCGACTTCGCCTCGGACTTCGATTCCGGCAACCAACGCATCCGGTTGTATGACGCCGACTCGAATCTGTTAGGACACATTACGGACGGCGGCACTACGGCTGCGCTATACATCGAAGGCACTATTGAAGCGAGCGGCAACGTCACTGCGGCGAACTTTGGCGACGTGGAAGACCTGAGCACGAGCGGCGGGAGCGGTACGGCACCGTTGAGCGACGGCGCATCAGGACTGGCCATGACGGACGTGCTTACCGAAGCGGAACTGGACAGCGAAGCGGAACTGGAATCGCAACTAAGCGATGTCACGGACGTGCTCACGGACAATGACACCATCGCCGGAAGTCAGATTGGAATCCATGCGACAACCGCGGAAACTACCATCGCTGATGATGATGAAGTTTTGCTGTATGACGCCAGCGCAACCGCTAACCGGCGGATGACAAAGGTTAACTTCGTGGCAGGTATCAGCGGTTCATTCACAAACTTCACCTTAAGCGGGGACGCCGGTTCAGACCAGACAATCGAGAACGGGAATACGTTAGAGATTGCCGGTGACGACTGGATTACTATGACGGCCGGCGCAACGGATACCGTCACGGCGACGTGGAGTATTGCTGGCGCCGGCGCGCTTGGCGCGTCACCTGCAACCGATGACTATATTCCGCTCTACGATACCGATGTAACCACAAACAAGAAGCTCACTATTGCAAACCTGTTCGCCGGCGGGCATACCGTCAGCGAAGACAATTACATTACCATGGGGGATTTCCGGTTCCGGGAGGTGGCAGCGACGGGGAACTTCTTGTTTGGGGATGTCGCAAACGGAGACTACTACTGGGAGTGCGTACCTGAAGCGGACGGGGTTGGCGGGGAACTGCTTCTGTACTCGGAGAACTACCAAGGCACCGAAGTTACGAGCGTGACCGCGAACACAATCGACGTGACGGGCACGGCCATGGTGCATCTCGACTGTTCGTCGGATGTGGACGTGTATACATTGTCCAATGATGCCGGGCTCAACAAACGGGTGACGTTGATCAACGTTGATGCCACGTATGATGTCACGTTACATGACGGGGATGGGAACATGGAATTCCCCGATGACGAGGATATCACGCTTGGTGAACTGGAATCAGTGACACTGGACTACGTGGCCACGGACAGCACGAATAAATGGGTGCTTGCGTCTCAGGGTAGTGAGCGGCTCGGCAAAGGTGCCGTCGTGTTGATGGCTGCCAGCGGCAAACCGAACAGCACGGGCGGCTGCGGTGACCCGGCCATCGTAACGTTCACGGACAACGATATCTGGGTGATGCCATTCGACCCGACAACCGACGAATCTGCATGGTGGATGGTGGCCATCCCGAGCGACTATACCGGCGGAACGTTCACGGCTTCCTTTACCTACACCGTCGCGTCGGACTGGGCCGCCGACACCGACAAGGTAGTCTGGGGCGTAAGCGCTGCGGCCATGGGCAACAGCGACGCTTGCAGTACCGCTTTGGGCACAGTGGTCTACGCTTCAGACGTTTGGGCTTCCGGCGAAACAACAGATGAAATACTACAGATAGACGCATCTTCAGAGATGACAGGCGCAAACACGCCGGCCGCAGGGGACTTCCTGCTTATCAAAGTCATGCGCGACGCGGACAACGTCAACGATACTTGCACCGCGGATGCACGTTTGATATCCGTGCGTCTCGAATACGCGAGGAACTAGCGATGCTATTAGCAGTTCTGCTATTGGGCCAAGCGTTGACGCCCGAGATGGGCGACGTTGCGGCGCTACACATTGATTATGTTCGGCCCGGCGTGGCGCGCGCACATGTTCGGCCTGTCCATTATGTAGACAGCCGCGGCGAGTTGCATCGCATTGTTGTTGACCTGGAGCGGGACGGCAACGTGCTCCGGGAAGACAGGAACGTTGTACAGTTTGAGGCAAACAGCGCAACGAAACGATGCCAGTATTCCGTTGGCCGGAACTGGATTCGTCTTACACTGCATGGCCGTGGCGGGGAGGATGGTGTCGGCGCCTCCGTCGGACACATACCGGCGTCCGTCCCGGTGCAACTTAAAAGCGCGCACAACAAGGCGCGATGGAGCGGCGCGCTGGGGACTGGCGTGTCGATTGATTACCAGGTGTTACCCGGGCGTGTGAAAGAAATCATCACGATTGGTGAACGCCCAGAACTCGGCACATCTGAGGCATACCTAATCTCATGGCGATGGGCTGCTAGCGGGTTGACACCGACGCTTGAAGATGGCGCCGTTGTCTGGCGCACTGCAGGCAAAGACGCAGCGATGCGCATGCCGAAGCCTGTGTCATGGGACGCGGAACAAGCGCCGCTTACTGCATTCTACCGGGTGGACGCGACCACACTCGCCATAGTGCTTGACGCGACAGAACTCGCCGCGGCCGCGTATCCCGTGACCGTTGACCCGACGGTAGACAGCAGCGACGCGAGCGAGAGTGCGAGCACATTCGAGGATGCCTTCGACGTTGATGACGACGGGTATCACCAAGCGTTCATACTAATTCCCTTGCCCGACTTGACGGGCTTCACCTCCATTGATGCAGCCTACCTCAAGGTGTACTCTGCATCGGGTGGCGATGAAGACTTCGACGTGCATTGCGACGCACTGTCCGCGGGTTCCGGGGAAGGGTGGACAAGCGCGTCGGGATTCGCAGTTCTTGAGGCGCTGTCATTCAACGCGGCCACGGCGTCTATCAGCGCTAACCCGTCCGCGGGCTGGAATAGCTATGATGTGCTCGGGAGCGCTGGCACAAACGGTATCGCTGAGATTTACGACAACGATGCAAGTCCAACCGATTGTAGTGTCAAACTCCATTGGACGGGGGACACGCCGACGCCAGACGGCGAGTCTGCGCATCTTATTTATCTGGGTGTTGACGGTAGCGGGTTGGCGTTCTCTTCAGACACCGCGTCGGGCTTTGAGCCATACATAGAGATATCGTATTCGGGCGGGCCAACGATGGGACAAGGTACTGGCTCGGGGACTGTAGGCGTGCTCATGCCATAACCAAGCGGAGGATGGATTGATGCGATATGTGGCACTGATACTACTCGTTGCGAGCGGATGCACCACGGTGAGAAGCACGGCGCTATATGAGCCGGTAGTCGGGCCGGACGGCGCGCCGGTGGCCATTGTGGACGCCGACGGAAACGTCGTGGGGGTGGCTGCGACGAAGAGGCTTGAACAGATTGTGAAGGTCTCAGCAGGCGGCAAAATCGAGGAGGGCATGCTGGACTTCACTGCTGAGTCTATTCAGTCCGACGGGTCAAACTGGGCAGTGAGCAGTGGCACGCGGGGCGCGAATCTGAGCAGTCCCGATGTGACAGGGGCAATCCTGAATTTCGCGCAGTCCATGGCCACACAGGCGATAGGTGCCTACCAGGCCGTGAGCACTGCGGAGATAGAAGCAGGCACCCGTGCGGCGGAACTCAACGCCAGCACGGCCGCTACGGCGACCGCAGTGGATGCGGCCGTAAAGGCCCTCGGCAAATGAACAAGGAAACGCGCAAGCGGTGTCAGCGTATCTGGCACATGTGCAGGGGCGCGGCCCGGGCCATCTACGGCGCCAACCCGCCGTCGGACGGGTATGCGTATGCGGCGGCGCAACTCCTGTATATGACGGCCGCTCACGAGAGTGACGGGTTTCGGGCGCGGCGGCAGTACGGATTCGACCCGGCGCCCATCTCCTTTGAAGGTGCGTTCTCGCTCTGGCAGATGGAGCGAGGGAGTATTAGCACCACGATAGGATGGCTGGGCAGGCGGCCCCGTGTGGCTCAGAACGCGCAGAAGTGGCTCGGGTATCTCCCGTGCCATCGTGGGGTAGAAATACCCGCCATGCGGCTCGAGGCGGTTTGCACGGGCGTCCAGGGGCAGGAAGGCGATGCGCTGGCGTGCGTGTTCGCCAGATGTCACTACATGTGGATTACGCCGAAGCCGATACCCCGGCGAGCCGAGGACCTGGCAGCATACGCAAAACAGTACTGGAACACTGAGGCTGGGAGCGCAACGGCGATGCTGTACATGAATGCGTTTGACGCATATTGGCTGGAGGAATTCGAGACATGGCCACATTAGAGATGCCCGTTGTCCGACCGGTGCAGGGCACCATGAAAGCACAGGTTGTCGAGTCCTACTCCGTTGCCACACGCGAGCGTATTGTGATAGTTCCGGCCGGATTCATCACGGATTGGGCTTCTGTCCCTCGCTTGTTCTGGCGCATGTTCCCGCCGTGGGGGCCATGGAGCCCCGCGGCCCTCGTGCACGACTGGCTGTATTTCACGGGCGAGGTGGGCCGGAAAGAGGCCGACAAGGTATTCCTGGACGTGATGGCTCGGATTGGCGTGCCATGGCTCACGAGGCATTTGATGTATCGAGGCGTCCGGGTGGGCGGCTGGCACGCATACCGTAAACACCGCAAACGCCGCAAACACCGCACATAGTTTGTCGGGCACCACCCGACACACCGCGTCGGGACACCACGGCGCGGCTCCGCGGACCGGCCCGGTTTTTCCGGGCCGGTTTTTTCTTCCCTGCCAGTGAATTTTTTCCTTGACAGATGGTATCAGATAGTATAAGATGCTACCAGAGTTGAGGGAACAACAACAGGGAGGATGGGAAGATGAGCGCGAGTAGGGACATCTGGGAATCGATTACAGGGCTCCTTGACGGCGATGCACACGACTACGCCGTCGGCATGGGCGAAGTCGGCCGTAACGAGTACGTGTGTCGGGCACAACGCGGAGAGGCGACCATCGAGGAATTGGCTGCTGAGATTACGGCTGAGGCAGCCGAGCCTAAGATGGATATTGAATCATACGTTAAACCAGGAACCTACTACCGGGTCGAGGATTATGTCGGCCGAAAACACAGCGGACACATGGAGTGGGTCGGAGTTCAGATCGTGGCCTATCACCGAGGCACGAGCCGACGGAGATGCGTGTTCGGCAGATCGCCCTGCTACAAGATCCGTTGCGGCTCGCACCATACGAGGACCGGTGAGGCCAAGTGGGTCCAGGAGGTCAAGGCTGCTGCGCGTGTGGAGCTAACGGAATTAGCAGATGCGCTTAACGCGGCGTCACAGACAGGGGACTAGCCATGCCTGACGAACGATTATGCCCTACATGCTACCGTGAGCCTTGCATCTGCAGCTGTTCGCGCAAACAGATTCAGGCGGCCACTGATGACGTTTGGCACTGGCGCATTGTCGAGGGCGGACGCGCGACGTTTGGCCGTAGCACGTCTAGGCGGCTCGTCGATCGTATAGCCAAGCGTGTCGTGGCGGACAGGAAGGCTGCGCTAGTCCAGGCCACGGGCCAGAACGGAGATTACAAGGCGCTTTACGCTCGCCCGGACGGACGGCGGTTTACAGTGTCCGTTTGGCGCGGGGATGAGTTGGAGTTATAGGAGGCCACATGGACGCGAACACAATACTCACTGTCGAGGAGCTTGCGGCGCATCTCCGCGTGTCGGAGACCACAATCCGGAGCTGGATGCGTCGCGAGCAAAACCCAATGCCGCGGATGAAGGCGCCGGGCCAAAGCGCGTCTATCCGAATTATCTGGGGCGATGTCGAATCGTGGCTGAAAAACGGCGGGTAATAGGATGAGCCGGTTCGCAGGGGGAAACGAACCGGCCCAGGATAGGGGGAAGTGCCTGGTAGCGCTACGTCCCCTATTGTAGCGCGAAACATAGGGAGTGTCAAGCGATGACGCTTGAAGAACTGCAAAAGATTCACCCTGACGCGACCGAGGATACCTGGCACCGCCACCCGAACGGAGGCGGCTGGGTCCAAAACACCGCCACTGTCGCCGACAGCGCGCATGTGTCTGGGTCCGCGTGTGTGACCGAGTCCGCGCGTGTGTCTGGGTCCGCGAGTGTGTCCGGGTCCGCGCGTGTGGCTGGGTCCGCGAGTGTGTCCGAGTCCGCGCGTGTGGCCGGGTCCGCGCGTGTGTACGGGCGCTCGGGTGTGTTCGGGTCCGCGTATGTGACCGGGCACGCGCAGGTGTCCGGGCGCGCGCATGTGTCCGAGTCCGCGTATGTGTTCGGGTCCGCGCGTGTGTACGGGTCCGCGGAGGTGACCGGGCGCGCGTATGTGGCCGGGTCCGCGGAGGTGGCCGGGTCCGCGTATGTGACCGGGGGTGAGTGGCTAGCGTCGCCCCTCTACATCCAGGGCAGCCGGCACGCGTTGTGCCAATGTTCCAAGTCCGAGATCGCCATTGGATGCGAGGTCCACACCGTCGCCCATTGGCTGGACCATTACGCCGAGATTGGCCGGGAAAACGAGTACACCGCAGACGAGATCGCCGAGTATGGGCGATACATCCAGATGTTTGTGGAGGGCTGACCAATGACTATTGACGAGCTACGCCAGATTTATCCCGATGCGACCGAGGACACCTGGCATCGCCACCCGAACGGGGGCGGCTGGGTTCAAAACACCGCAACCGTCGCCGACAGCGCGCATGTGTCCGGGCGCGCGTATGTGACCGGGCACGCGCAGGTGACCGAGTACGCGTGTGTGACCGGGCGCGCGTGTGTGTCCGGGCGCGCGTGTGTGTCCGGGCGCGCGCATGTGACTGGGTACACGTATGTGGCCGGGGACGCGCATGTGTCCGGGGACGCGAATGTGGCCGGGGCCGCGCATGTGTACGGGTCCGCGTATGTGGCCGGGCACGCGGAGGTGACTGGGTACGCGTATGTGGCTGGGTCCGCGTGTGTGTCCGGGCGCGCGTATGTGGCCGGGGCCGCGCATGTGACCGAGTACGCGCGTGTGACCGGGCGCGCGAGTGTGTCTGGGTGCGCGTATGTGGCCGGGGCCGCGCATGTGTCCGGGTCCGCGGAGGTGTCCGGGGCCGCGCATGTGTCCGGGTCCGCGGAGGTGTCCGGGTCCGCGTATGTGACCGGGGGTGACTGGCTAGCGTCGCCCCTCTACATCCAGGGCAGCCGACACGCGTTGTGCCAATGTTCCAAAACCGAGATCGCCATTGGATGCGAGGTCCACACCGTCGCCCATTGGTTGGACCATTACGCTGAGATTGGCCGCGAAAACGAGTACACCGCGGATGAGATCGCCGAGTATGCGCGATACATCCAGGTGTTTTGGAGGGCTGACCAATGACCATCGACGAGCTACGGAAGATTCACCCTGACGCGACCGAGGATACCTGGCATCGCCACCCGAACGGAGGCGGCTGGGTAGCGAACACGGCCACGGTCCCAGATGCCGTTTACGTTTCTAGCGGCACGACAATCGGAAACTACACGACAATCGGGAACGGCACGAGAATCGGAAGCGAGACGAGAATCGGAAACTACACGACAATCGGGAACTACACGACAATCGGGAACTACACGAGAATCGGGAACTACACGACAATCGGGAGCGGCACGAGAATCGGGAACGAGACGACAATCGGGAACGAGACGAGAATCGTGGATATGGCGATTATCGAGAGCGGCGTTACGTTTGAGAGGTCTCCTCTCCAGATTCAAGGCACGCGCCATCTGGTGTGCCAATCATCTGTTACGCAGATCGCCATCGGCTGCCAAGTGCTCACGCCAGAGGAGTGGCTCGAGGAAGGCCGGGAGATCGGGCGCGAGTACGATTACTCGGAAACGGAGCTCGAGGAATACGGGCGTCATATTCGCTATATGGCCGAGGTCATGGGCGTGGAGATATGACATGGACAAGACTGACAAACCAAAATTCGAGACCCTGCCCGCCGACGAATGGCTTTCCCGACACAACTCTCCGAATTACGTGAGCGCGTCTATGGTGCCGAGCATCCTCGGGATGAACAAATGGTGTAGCGCTTTCACGCTGCATCAGCGGCTAACGGGCCATCTGCCTCTGGATAACCGGGACAAATTCGCGATGCGGCTTGGCCATCATATGGAGCCGTTCTTGGCCGAGGAATACAGCCGCGAGACAGGGCATCATGTTGAGGACCCTGGGGACACCGCCATCGTTTCACACCCCGACCTGCCGTGGTTCTACGCCACCTTGGACAGGATCGCGCTCAACAGATATTGGGGCGCGATTGAACTCAAGACCACTAAGGTATTCACAGAGGCCGCGAAGGATTGGCGCACCAGCGAGCCGCCCCTTGCTGTGCAAGCGCAGATACAGGCGCAGCTGCTTCTCTCTGGTTTGACGTGGGGCGCGCTTGTCGGATGCATCCTGGGACAGGATGGGATTATCAACGCGCGTGTTACGCCACACGCCCGGTTCCAGGAAATCATTTTGTCTGCCGTGCAGGAGTTCAAGTGGCGACTGGACAATGACAGGGCGCCGGCCATCGACGGCTCAGATAGTACGTCCGAAGCTGTAAAAGAAATCGCCGGGGTCGCCACGGCCGACGAGGTGGTCGCTGACCCGGAGATACATGAGACGGCCGCGGAAGTGCTCGCTGAATTGTTCGAGGCGAAACAGAACGAGGCGGCCTGGAAGGACAAACGGCAGACGTGCGAGAACCGGTTTACGGATTGGATTGGAAACCATGCCGGGATGCAGTTCGGCTCGTTCGTTGTCAAGCGGCCTAACGTCACGCGCGCCCCAAGTATCACGATACCGTTGAAAGGGCTTCCGCCTGAAGAGGTTGATGTCATCCAACGGGACATTGAAGAGTTGGCGTTGGATTACAAACTCACGCCGGCGAGCACGTACCGCCGGTTCTACTGGCCAAAGGAGGGTAGTTGATATGGCAGACGAACAGACAACAGACATCGTTGAGATGACGGCGGAGCAGGAACGTGAAGCGTTTTTTGCTATCCAAGCCGGGCCAAAGGGATTAGAGATCAAGAGCGCTGGTGAACTCTATTCGTTCGCGAAGATGCTGAGCAAATCGCAGTTTGCTCCAAAGGGTATGGAGAAACCTCAGGACCTGTTCATCGCCATGTGTCACGGTCGTAGCATCGGCATCCAGGACCCATTGCTGGCAACACAGACAATCGCGGTTGTCAACGGGCGCCCCACAATCTGGGGTGACGGGTTCCTCGGGCTCATTCAGTCTTCCGGGCTCCTGGAATTTCAGGACGAACACTACGAAGGCGACGAGGGCACAGACGACTTCCGGGCAGTCTGCGTGTTGCGGCGTATAGGCAACGAGTCAGAATTCCGCAACGAGTACAGCATCAGGGACGCTAAGGCGGCTGGCCTCTGGGGCAAACAGGGGCCATGGACAACCAACCCAAAACGTATGCTCAAGATGCGGGCTCGTGCGTTCAGCGGCCGTGACGGGTTCAGCGACGTGCTAAAGGGGCTCAGCATGCGCGAAGAAGTCGAGGATTATATCGACGTGACGGCCACGCCCGTGGAACCGCAGACCGTATCATCCCGGCTCGACGCCTTCGTCGCGCAACATGATGCGCGCAGCAATGGCAATGTGCCGCCGTCTGTGGGCGAATCCGCGGAACTGCTGCCGAGCCAAACGAAGCCGACAACGCCACCCGAGACGCCGGACAAGCCCAAGCGCAAACGTGGCCGGCCTCGCAAAGACAAGCCGAAACCGGAGCCGGTACCCGCTGGCGATGACAAGGAACTGTTCTGATGGTTGAATCGAGTTTGGGGCGTGTAATGCGTGGGTAGACACGCATGGCTTTACGAATACCAAACCGGAGGGGCTTAGGCGATGCACACAAAACCAAACGGAGACCCATACACAGCCGATGATTTGCCTCGATGCAAAAAGCATCTCGCCACGTTGCAAGAACAGGCAGAGTTATTGGAGGCGGAACTCGAAACGGCGATTGCGGTTGCCGGCGTGGCCGACGCGGACCTGGACACGCTAAAGGCCGAGCACGAACAAATCGATGCGGAGTTTCTGGAACTGTCGAAACGGTTCCGGTCGGCCAAAGAGACATTCGAGAGCACACAGGCGGAATTGTCAAAATGTCTACAACGACAGTCCGATTTACGCGGCCTCACATGGTGCCCGAACGGAAGGCCAGAACCGGGCACGGTATGTTTCGCGTGCGGACAGGCTGTGACAGACAAGAGCGACGCCGCGCTAAAGGCGGCCATTGCAGCGCACAACGCGGAACTGAAAGAGCTGCAGGAGGGCACAGAGAATCTCACGGAAGCTCGGAACAAGGTGCAGTCTCAACGGGACAAGTTACAGGCGGAAGTGTCTGTGCTCGCCGAGAAAGAGGCTATGGCGTCGCTTAGGCTCGTCAACAAAGAGAAGGGGGCAACGGGAGACGCGCGCGACGCCGACGCTATCCGTGCGGACCTGTCGAAACTTCGAGCGCGTATCAAGATCGGGAAATCTATCGTTTCTGAATTGGAGGGGTGAGACATGCGATGTTACAAACTCACCGACAAGGATGGCCAGACCCATGGCGGCTGTCAGTGGGGCGAGGGTGTCACACACGAGACCAGCGGCGAAGGTGAACTGTGCGGTTCTGGCTGGCTCCACGCCTATTCTGACCCGATTCTCGCCGTGTTGATGAATCCCGTCCACGGCGATTTCGCCCCAAGAACGATGTTGATTTGGGAGGCAAACGGCGAGGGGGAATATCTCGATGACCACGGGTTGAAATACGGGTTCACAAAACTGACGACAATACGGCAAATTCCCGTGCCGGTTGTGACTACCCAACAGCGTGTACGATTCGCGAACCTGTGCGCGATGGCGGTGGCGGCGGACGCACGGGCAGCGGCGAAGGTGGTGGCGCGGGCGGCGTGGGTAGAGGCGGAGGCGGCGGACGCACGGGCAGCGGCGAAGGCGGCGGCACGGGCGGCGGAATGGGCGGTGGCGTGGGCGTCCACCACGATTGATTTCGTCGCGCTGGCGCATGAAGCTGTTCCGGGGGGTGGTGATGAACAATAGACGCTGTACAATTTGTGGGCACGAGGGCCCAGAAGACGACTTCCCGCGCGTCTACATGAAACCGTCTGAGCGGCAAAAGATTTGCAGAGCGTGTCGATACAAACAGAAAATTGAACGCACCAGGGAACGGCGCCGCAAGAACCGGGCAGACTGGAAAGCGGGCATTCGCACACATGGACGGCTGATAGATAAAGTCGTGCGGCCGTGGAAGCAGCGACCGGAGGATGCCATCGAAATCGCCTTGATGAACGATTGTCTTGAGGCCGGCGTGTTCCCGCACGACGATGACGAATGGTTGGACTGGTGCAAAAAGGCGAGGGCAACGTCGTGTACGTGAAGCTGTTCTCTGACATCATACACAGCAGCATCTGGGCGCAGGATGCAGAGACGTGCAAGGTATGGGTGACCATGCTCGCCCTGTCAAACCGCGACGGGATTGTGAAGGCCACAGCGCCAGGGATCTCCGGTGCATCTCGGGTATCGATTGAGCGCACGAGAGAGATTCTCAAGGCACTCGCAGAGCCTGACCCCGATTCTCGGACCCCGGACAATGACGGACGACGCATCCAGGATATCGACGGCGGATTCCAGATACTCAATTATACCTCGTACCGTGACATTCATTCTCTCGAACAGCGTAGGTCACGTGACAGAGAGCGACAGAAGCGGAAGCGAGAGAGGGATGCGTCACGTGACAACGGCCAAACTAAGGGCCAATCAATCCCAGAATGTCACGTGATGTCACGTGACAGTCACGTGACTGTCACACCACTGTCACGTGACTGTCACGGCGTGTCACACCATACAGATACAGATACAGATACAGATACAAAAGAAGAGGATACAGAGAGTATAGTGCCAATAAGCATCCCGTCTCAGGAATTCAAGGATGCCTGGAACGCCATGGCGGCCTTGTGCGAGCCGCCTAAAGGCAAAACCATGCCGACCTGTGAGCGCATAAGCGCGCGACGCCGCGAGAAGCTGACAACCCGTAGCGATGACCCGTGGTGGCGCGAGAGTTGGCGTAAAGCGTTGGAACGCATACCCGACTCAGCGTTCCTGACAGGCCACAATGACCGGGGGTGGATGGCTGACCCAGAATGGTTCCTCCGGTCGTCTGAAAGTGCAGTCAAAATTATGGAAGGGAAATACCATGGCGGAGAAATTGTCCGAGATTATTCCGTCCCTTACGAGCCGGCGGATGGGCAGTGGTTCTGAAAATACCTGCCCAAAGTGTGGAGGGGCTTCAGAATGGCGCGGGCCGTGCCAACGGTGTGTGGATGCCTTTGACGCCCGTCTCGTGCGACTGGAGCGAACGCAGGCCGTCCAGCGGGCGGTTTGGCAGGGCTATCTGTTCCCCGGTTGGCGTGTCGGGGGATGGGAATTGTCCGACCCGGACGTGGAAATTCAATCTCCTGATTCATGGGACATGCTCAGGAATTGGGACGGGTCAACGAATCTGTTTCTCTGGGGGGCGCCGGGCGTTGGTAAAACGTATGCGGCTCAACTTGCCCTTAACGAAATAGCCCTAACCCGCGGGCTACCGATCGCGGCTGAGTCTGCTGCGGCCATGGTCCACGAATTGAACCGATTCGGCCGGGAGTGGCACACAAGCCGCATTCTCGCCGCGCCGTACATGCTCCTGGACGATGTGGACAAGGTGTCGTGGTCATCGGCGGCTATTGATGCCATACTCCATGTCCTGGACCGGCGGGAGAAAATAGGTGGCCGCACAATCCTGACAGCCAACGTCGCGCCACAGGACTTTGTCGCCGTGGTACAGAAATCGTGCCCAGCGCAGAATTCTAGCATGGCCGGCGCCATACTAGACAGGCTTAACCCATGCACAAAAGTCGAGTTTATCGGGGAATCTCATCGGCGCCAATTGAAACAGGGAAGGGGATAAGTAATGAACGAGAACGAACGGATGCGAGTTGAGTCAGCGCGAGACATTCTGTCCGCGCTGTTGGTTGAGCAACCCGAGCCAACCGTGCCCGCGCCAAACCTGCCCTGTGGCGTGAATATCGACATGGCGTCATACTGGTCACAGATCATTCCGTGGGCTAACGTTGCAAGGCAGGCTAAGCCATGGCATTCGGGCACGGCGGCGGTGTGGAACGACAAGCGCGATCTGGACCTCGACAAGTACGGAATGCCGCAGCGCCTTGAAGAAGGCCAGATTGCACGCACGTTGCTGCATAGGAACGGCGGGCTGTATCCGGGGGGGGTATATATGACAAGCACGGGCGACTTCGACCCAACCCCACACACGCTTGAACCACGCTTTGACGCCAAGCGTTATTCTGCGTCGAATTGCATCGAGGCTACACCAAGTGCAGACGGCATCTGCCTTGAATTGCACCGCCCGATGGATGGTGAACTCGATTTGTTTCAGGGTATCGGACGCGATTATGAATACATCAACCCGGCGTTCCTGAACTTGCTCAAGCCGTTCGGCGTCATCAGGACCATGGATTTGCAGCGCATCAACGGGCAGGACTGGCAGCCGAATCCCATCACACGTCTGGACGATTACGTGCCCTATGACCACTGGACATGGGACGTGCCGGGCGGGCCGCCGATTCGGGCGCTGTGCGAGATATGCAACGAGGCAAACACGGCGCTCTGGTTCTGTGTACCGCATCAGGCGTATGGGTATGCGGAGGCTATGGCGCGGGAAATCAAGGAGCACCTGGCGCTGCACCTGCCCGTCTACGTTGAGTATTCCAACGAGGTGTGGAATGGCCGGTTTCCGCAGTCGCCATGGGTATTGCAGGAAGCCCGCGGCGCACACATTCCCGGTAACAATGACGCGGAAAAGCGCGCACACAATTACGCGGACAATGCGGCGATTTGTGCCCGCGCATTCAAGCACGAACTCGGCGACGACCGCGTCATCGGCGTCATGGCGTCTCAGGCGGCTAACCCGGGCCTGTCGCGGCGGCTGCTGGAGTTCAAGGGCGCACACGAGGTTGTGGACGCGCTGGCGATTGCCCCGTATTTCGGGGGGGAGCTAGGCCAGGTGGATAGGGTGGCCGACGTGCGGGAGTGGAGCGCGGATAGATTGTTCAACTATTTACGATATGACTCTATAGCTATTGCCCGCCATTATATGGAACAGCAGAAAGCCATCGCTGACGAATTCGGCGTGCGACTCATTGCATACGAAGGCGGCCAGCATCTTAAGGCGGCGAGCGTTGCACCAGACGACCCCATCAATGCGCTGTTTGATGCTGCTAACCGCGACGATGATATGGGCTATGTCTATAGGATATATCTCGCAAACTGGGACGAAATCAGCGGGGACACAATGTGCCTCTACTCGTTGTGTGCGGCGCCGTCGCATCATGGCGGGTGGGGTCTCGTAGAGAGCATGTTGCAAAACCCGTACGACGCTCTGAAGTACCGGGCAGTCGCGGGATGGAGTAAGAGCCATGAGTGACATCACCAATGAACAACTGACGGAATGGGAACGTCTGATTTACAAGGACAAGTGCCTCGCGGCGTTCCTGCCCAAAACAATGCTCGCCCTGATCGCGGAGGTGCGGCGGCTGAGGGGGATGATTCTTGACCCTGAAACCTATCTACGGGAAAAGGGGTGGACGCCGAACGAATGTCAGCACGCTTGGTTCCCTCCGTGGAATGCCGGTCAGTACATAGGCGATCACATCAATGAGGCGATCGCGAATCAATTGAAGCATGAAATGGAGTCCGAGGTGCGGCGGCTGCGAAAAGCGGTTGACTATGCCAGGGCCCGCGAAGCCCGGAGCGAAGAGCTGGAACGGCAAAACACATGGTTGCGTACCGCCCTCCGCGATTGCGGAAAAGAAGAACTGGCGCTTCGCGTGAGGAAATTGGAGGCAGCGCGACATGACTGATTATGAATCATTCCTGGCGTCCAAGTTCCGCGGTGTGCCGGAATGCGGGTTTGACCCGGACCACTTAGCGGGCTTCCTGTACCCGTTTCAGTCGCGCATCGAACGATGTGTGAAACTGTGGAGCGCGCCGGGCGATGTGATGTTCTCGCCGTTTATGGGTATCGGGTCAGAAGGGTACGTGGCCATCCAACAAGGCCGGAAGTTCATCGGGATAGAACT
>Ga0180438_10005458_pt1 | contig 17640 bp, 12 predicted proteins | sample SS_ome_12_FD_132455 | JGI IMG/M metagenome (GOLD analysis project Ga0180438, IMG submission 132455) | Hypersaline lake sediment archaeal communities from the Salton Sea, California, USA - SS_3_D_2 metaG | ecosystem: Environmental > Aquatic > Non-marine Saline and Alkaline > Hypersaline >...
GCGTAGCCGGCCAAGCCTGCTAGGCCGCTGCCGAGGAAGAGTATCGTCGCCGGCTCAGGAACGAATTCTTCCGCCGGCTGGAGTTCGTACTTGGCGGTGACCGTCGCAACATTGCCGTACTGGCCCTCCACGGCAGTTCCGAGCGCCGTGCAGGTAAACGACTTGCCTACCCCCAGCGAGTCTTCCGTGCACACTGCGCCAAGTTGGTCGTCCGTGACCGTGAGATTGAACAGAACAACATTGCCAATGTTGGTGACGATGTACTCCCAGGTCACTTCTTCGCCCGGTGGAACGATCGGCCCGGGGGCCTCATCGGCGTCTTGGCCGTTGGTGTGCTTCTCGATGTCTACCCCTGGAGCAGACCGGGCGGAGAGTGCGGAAAGCTGACTGAGTGAGTGCACCTCGCCGTTCGTTACGCCCAGGTAGTGGCTGGGGTCATCGTCAGTCACGGTCGTCCCATCATACTCTGCAGTAGCAGTGCCAAGGTTCGCATACGGGCCTTCTTCGACGGAGCCGCTGGCCATGCATCTCATAGACTGACCGACTTCCAAGGTGGTCCCTGGACAGATCACCGAAACACTTGGATCATCATCCGTGACCACGACGTTGGTGAGCGGCACGTTCCCGGAATTGTAGACGTCGTACGCCCAGGTTACCGGGCTGTCCACGGTCATAGCAGGACCAGGGGGGTCATCGGCGTCGAACCCGTTGGTCAACTTCTCCAGGCGAATGCTCCCACCTCCACCGAAGTAGTGGCTGGGGTCATCGTCGCTAGCGGTCGTTCCATCATACTGCCTGCGCTGTGGCGGTGCCGAGGTTCGCATAGAGGCCAACTTGGACGACGCCAAAGGCTATGCAAGTCATGGACTGGCTCGGTGCCAAGGTGGTCCCTGGACAGACCACCGAAACGTTTGGATCGTCATCCGTGACCACGACCTTGGTGGGCCCCACGTCCCCGGTATTGGTGACAATGTAGTCCCGGGTCACTTCTTCGCCCAGCGGAAGGATCGGCCCGGGGGGAACATCGGCGTCGTGGCCATTGGTCAACTTCTCGAGGTTAATGCTCCCAGAGCCGCCGAAATAGTGGCTGGGATCGGAATCCGTTACGGAAGCTTGAGTGCCCCTCGGCCCGTCCTCATCCTGGGTGTACGCGACGCCCGGAAGAGCCAGAAGCCCAATCAGGGAAACCACCATAAACAGAGCGACACCGATCTTGCCCATCTTCACAGACATCGTGAACCTCCTCTCCCTTTCTTCGTCGACCTGTCCATAGTAGACGGATGGCGTCGCCGTCAAGCCACTGTGCTCTCACAGCCAGCAAGCCCACAACGCGGCACCCAAGATTGTGCCACAGCTGCGGCGGCCTGTCAAGCAAAGCAGACGAAGTGTGGGATGACTCGAGGCAGCACGACAGAGTATCGACCGAAGATTGCCTACCTGGAGAACGTGTGCTAGAATTCGCCCAATTATCCAACGGAGGGAGAAACGATGCAGAGAGGACATGGGGAAACAATCGCCCGCGCTCAGCAGGATGACGTCAAGTTCGTCAGTCTTCAGTTCACAGACGTCATGGGGACCATCAAGAATGTCACCATCCCCGTGAGTGAGCTGAGTGAAGCTTTGGAGAACGGGATCTGGTTCGATGGGTCATCCGTCGAGGGCTACACCCGCATATGTGAGAGCGACATGTACCTCATGCCCGACCCCAATACCTATCAGATACTTCCCTGGTCCTCTCCGGAGCAACGCACCGCCCGAGTGGTGTGCGACGTATTGCAGCCCAACGGCGAACCCTTCCCGGCAGACCCCCGCTCCGTATTGAAAGCTGCCCTGGCCGAGTGCCAGAACATGGGATACACCTATTACGTCAGCTCTGAGATCGAATTCTTCCTCTTCACCATGAGGGAGGACAGGCCCAGCCGCAGGCCCGTCCCCCACGATGTGGCCAGCTACTTCGATTTTTCCCCCCGGGATCTGGCCTCCGAGGTCCGGCAGGACATCATCCTGGCGCTAGAATCCATGGGTATCGAAGTGGAACGGGCCCATCATGAGGTGGCCTCGGGCCAACATGAGATCAACTTCCGCTACGCTGACGCGCTGACCAGCGCCGATAGCTGCATGACCTTCAAGTATGTGGTCAAGGCGGTCGCCCAGGAGCATGGTCTGCACGCCACCTTCATGCCCAAGCCCATCTACGGCATCAACGGCTCTGGCATGCACACCCACCAAAGCCTCTTCGACGGCGAGGGCAGGAACGCCTTCTTCGATGCCGACGACCGCTACCGCCTCTCCTCTCTTGCCTACAACTTCGTGGCGGGTCAGATGAAACACGCTCGAGGTCTGGCCGCCATCGTCGCCCCCACGGTCAACTCCTACAAGCGCCTGGTCCCTGGATACGAGGCCCCCGTGTATATCTGCTGGGGAGAGGTGAATCGGTCTGCCCTGATCCGTATTCCCAGATATGCCAACGCCCGCCATGAACGGACGCGCCTGGAGCTACGCTGTCCTGACCCTAGCTGCAACCCCTACCTGGCCTACGCGGCCATGCTCAAGACAGGTATGGAGGGCATCCAGCAGAACCTGACGCCGCCCCCGCCCGTCGAGGAAAACGTCTACGACTTCAGCGACGAGAAACTGAAGGAGATGTCCATCGACTCACTGCCCGGCAGCCTGATCGAGGCGCTGGCAGAGTTGGAGAAAGACGAGCTACTGCGCAAGATCCTCGGCGAGCAGATCTACGAGGCCTTCATGAGGGCCAAAAGGACAGAGTGGGACGAGTACCGGACACAGGTCTCGCAGTGGGAGATAGACCAGTATTTGACTCTTCTCTAGACCGCGATCTGAGGTGGGGATCAATGCACAGAGCTAGGACTCTTGCTCTAGCGGCCATGCTCGTTGTCGCCTACGGCCTCGTTGGCTGTGGTGTAGTGCTGCCTCAATTGGAGTCACCCACGCCGCTGCCCTCGGCCACTTTCGAGGTAGCCGCCCTTTCCTCTCCGACTCCCCAGCCCACACCCTCGCCGGTCGAATCACCGGCTCCGGTGCCCGTACCACCGCGCCCCCAGGATTTCGGCCAATATCCTGCCGCGATCGTAGCCTATCTGAACGACAGCCAGGGAAACGTGGATGGACTCCGGGAGACACTCAGAAGCTGGCAAGCGCTGCAACACGTCACTCACCTGCTGCGAGCGGATGTGGACGACGATGGCATCGGTGAGCTACTGCTGGTCATCGTCGACCAGTCTCCGGACCAGGGCATCAATCTGGTAGGTGACCTTCTAGTCGTGGACATCGACGAGGGAGACTACCGCCTGGCCTACAGCGGCGGTGCCCGATCGCCGCTGTTGGACCCAGCCCTGCTGGAAGTCGATGACCTGAACCGAGACGGGCACACGGAGCTGGCCTTCTCCTCCACGTCCTGCGGCGCCCACACCTGCTTCACCACCGTCCACATCGTCTCCTCGGGCACAGAGACGTACACTAACCTCACCGGCGAGGGAATCGAGATGTCATACGTGGATCCCACCTTCAGCGATTGGGATGGCGATGGCGTGCCGGAGTTGATCATGCACGGAGGGACCATAGGATCAGTGGGCGCGGGTCCGCAGAGGGAAAGAACCGAGGTCTACAAGTGGGACGGCGTGGCCTATGTACTATCGGAAACGCGCCACGACTACTCCAACTATCTGTACTTCAAAGTCCTGGACGCCAATCAGGCGCTCTTGGATGGCGACTACGAGAGCGCGGCAGCGCTGTACAGAGAAGCCATAGATAGCGACTACCTTGTGACCTGGATGGAGGAAAGTGAGAGGGAGAAGCTGTCCGCCTTCTCGCGCTACCGTCTCTCACTGACACACCTGATACTGGGTAACGAAGATCAGGCACACTCTGTCCGGGACGAGTTGCTGGTCGAACAGCCCGACAACATCTATGCTCAGGTCGTGACCACACTCTGGCAAGCCTACGAGGGCGGCGCGTCCCTGCAGTACGCCTGCAAACAGGTGGGCTTATTCGCAGCGGAACACCCGGAAACGGCCGACGTCCTCTCTGACTACGGCTACGGAAACCCCACCTTCACGCCTGAGGAAGTGTGTCCCATAGACCTATTCTAGCTCTCCAAGTCGGGCGGCTCCCGACTTGCGGGCAGTGTGTGCTCCAAGGTCACCTGGTCCATCTCAGGTTGTCGTGGGCTAGAAGGGAATCTCTTCGTCCGCTGCCCCTGGCTCCTCGGGTGCCTCGGGCGGCAGGGCCTCTTCTCTCTCGCCTCTTCCGCCGAGGAACTTCACGGTTAGGGCGCTGAGTTCGTAGGAAGCGCGAGCTACTCCGTCGTTCCCGGTCCAGACCCTGGGCCCACCGCTCTCGCGGTCTGGTACCAGCCGCCCCTCCACCAACACCTGTCTTCCCTTGCTGAGGTATTGGTTGCAGGTCTCGGCCAGCTGCCTCCACGCCGATACCCTGAACCAGACAGTCTCTTCCGCCGGATTCCCATCCGCCCCAGTCCAGCGCCGATTCGTGGCTACGCTGAACCGAGTCACCGGCACCCCACTGGGCGTGTACCGCATCTCAGGATCGTTTCCGAGATTCCCCACGATGGTAACCTTCTGGTACATCCTCGCCTCCTGAATCTCTTCCGCGTGAAAAAAGCTCTTTGCCTCTCGCCGATTGTATGGAATGTACCACATAAGGCTATGCCACGCAAGACGCAGTGAACGGGCCTTTGTCAAAACATCACCGATCAAAGTCGCACCGTGGCCGAGACCTTGATCGCCTCCTCTCCTCACACGCCGCCTGCCTACGACTACGACGTACGCCTTCGCCTAGCACCTAGGGATAGTTCGTACACATCAAGTGGTATCAGACCTCGTGACTCCCCTCAAGATTGTGAGATGACTAACGCTTGCCTCGTCTCTCCGTGCAGTGCTATAAACTCGCAGGCCACTGAGAACCGCTGCCGTCTCGACCTGCGGAGGTGACACCCGATGTACAAGGGAGCAGACCAGAGCAGAACACTGACGGAGTTGCTTCGACTGCAAACAAGGCCACTGGCAGTGAAGCTACTATCTCCAGGCGAGGACCTCCCCAAGAGGGTCCACCGCCCCAAGAGGCTTCTGAAGCATCGGATCACCATCTGCCAAGGGATAACGATGGCCAGAAGGTACGGCTGGCGGCTAGGTCTTCTCAAAGACGACGTGTGCTGCGCTGCGGCGCTGATAGCGTACGGCTGGGTGGAGACCGAACCCTCTCTGGATGAGGTCGCGGATCTGATGCTGGCCGCCGAATACGCCAAGAACAGAGACGCGGCACGCAGACAGATTCAAGCCATCCCCAGGTTGCCTAAGGGCCAGTGCGCGGGCCTAGTGCTATCACCGCTCGAACTGGCCGATTGGGAGCCCGATCTGGTGATGGTCTACGTGAATGCTGCCCAGATCATGCGACTAGTCCAGGCAGCCACCTACCACCAGGGGCACCCCGTGCACTCCTCCTTTGGCGGCCGTGCGGCTTCCTGCGCGGAAGGGATCATCCGCGCGGCTCAAACCGTCGAGTGCCAGGCGGTCCTTCCCGGCGGGGGCGATCGTATTTTCGCCATGACCGCCGACGACGAACTCGCCTTCGTTGCACCGACAACATCGCTTGATCGAATCAGCGAGGGGTTGGCCATGGCGGGACGCCAGGTGGGGCTCGCCTACCCTATCCCCGTGTACCAGGGTTTCGAGCCCAGGTTCCCTCCTGCGTACAACAAGCTGTTTGAGCAGATCACGTGACACCTGCGCTACCAGAGGGCGCGCCCCATCTCCAAGACACACATCAGGGATACGGAGGACATGGCAACGCGGACGGTCGCTGGCTATTGGGCCTGCAGAATCTCGCGTGCGAAGGAGACGCCGCTGGGCAGAGGACCAACGTCGAACAACTCCGCGATCGTCGCTCCCAGGTCAGCGAAACTCTCCCGGGTCCCCAGATTCACTCCGGCTTTCACTCGCTCCCCGTACACCAAGAGCGGGACGTACTCGCGAGAGTGATCCGTGCTCGCTGTGGTCGGGTCGTTACCGTGATCGGCCACGATACAGAGGACATCCCCCGGCCTCATGACCTCCATGATGCTGGGTAGCTGTGAGTCGAATGCCTCCAGAGCCCTGGCATACCCCTCCACGTTGTTGCGATGACCGAAGAGCATGTCGAACTCGATCAGATTGGCCAGGATCATACCCTTCCCCCCGGCCTGAAGAAGCCTGATGACCTCCTCAGACGCCACCATGTTGTCCACTGTATGATGGCAAACCGAGAGGCCCCGTTTGGCAAAGAGGTCGTCCACCTTGCCCACGCCCACTACCTCGTAGCCTGCCGCCACAAGGCGGTCCAACAGTGTGGGCTCTGGGGGGACCAGAGAGAAGTCCCTGCGATTCTGAGTGCGCGCAAAACTACCCGGCTGTCCCAAGAATGGCCGAGCGATGACACGGCCCACAGCGTGCTCTCCAGTCAGCATCTCTCGAGCAATCTCACATATCCGGTACAGTTCATCCAAGGGAATGATCTCTTCGTGCGCAGCCACCTGGAAGACGCTATCTGCCGAGGTATAGACGATGGGCGAGCCAGTGCGCATGTGCTCTTCGCCCAGCTCGTCGATGATGACCGTGCCCGAGATGGCCTTATTGCCCAGGGTCTTGCGCCCTATGAGGCGCTCGTACTCCTCTATGAGTTCCCGGGGAAAACCATCCGGATAGGTCGGCAGCGGCGTCGGCGAAATCACCCCGGTCAATTCCCAATGACCGATGGTGCTGTCCTTGCCCGATGACTTCTCGCCCAAACGTCCGTAGGCCCCCAGTGTGTCCGACACGGGTGGCACCCCCACTATGTCAGTGAGATTGCCCAGCCCCAGTTGGCCCATGTGGGGGAGCGCCAATCCTCCCATGGTCCGGGCTGTGTTGCCCACCGAATTGCTGCCTTCATCGCCGAAATCAGCGGCATCGGGCAGCGCGCCGACGCCTACCCCGTCCAGGATTATCACAGCCACCCTATCCACCTTGAACATGATCGCGCCTCCTGCCCAAATATACGCGAACGGGCAGCGGCTAGCAATGCCAACCTGCTGTTCCCACTGGTGAGACAAGACACTTCGCGGGCCTCTCCGGCTCATGGCGTCCGGCGGGCACCCGGCCGACCCTTGCCCAGCAGTGCAGCTTGTGCTAGACTACTAGCAAATCCCGCGGCACAAGATTGGATTGCCGCTTGGCCACGCTTGTCCCGAATCGGTAGTCGGCGTCATAGGAGAGCCACGATGAAGCAGGGTAGAGTTTTCTCCGGTGCTCGTCCCACTGGAAGGCAGCACATAGGCAACTATCTCGGCGCCATTCAGAACTACGTCGCGCTTCAGGAGGACTACGAGTGCGTATACTGCGTGGTTGACCTCCACGCGCTAACTACACTCGGTGACACTGACAAGTTGAGGGTCAACACCGAGGAGATGGCGCTTGACTGGCTCGCGGCCGGGATGGACCCTGAGAAGAGCATCATCTTCGTGCAGTCCCACGTGCCGCAAGTGACCGAGCTACACACTATCCTCTCTATGGTCACGCCAATGGGCTGGCTGACAAGGTTGCCCACTTTCAAGGAGAAAGTGCGCATACAGCCCGACAACGTCAACTACGGGCTTCTGGGCTATCCGGTACTTATGGCCTCCGACATCACCCTCTACAAGGCCGACAGTGTGCCAGTGGGGGAAGACCAGGCTCCGCATTTGGAGTTCACGAGGGAAATCGTACGCCGCTTCAACTACCACTTTGGGCCGGTCCTCATCGAGCCCCAGATCAAGCTCACCCCCTTCCCTCGCGTGATGGGTATTGATGGGGTTAACAAAATGAGCAAGTCCCTCGACAACCACATAGAATTGGCATCGAGTGCCGAGGAGATCGAGCGCCGGGTGATGACCATGGTCACAGATCCTCAAAGGCAATACCGGACGGACCCAGGGCGACCGGAGGTATGCAACGTCTTCTCGTTTCACGGCTTCTTCTCCCCGGATCAGCTGGAGGACATTGAGGGCGAATGCCGGAGCGCCCAGATAGGTTGTGTAGACTGTAAGAGAGCCCTCGCCCGCAACCTCGCGCTCAGCCTGGCTTCCTTCAGAGAACGACGCGAAGAGCTGGCCCGCGATCTCGACATGGTGTGGGGCATCCTCCACGACGGCGCCGCCAGAGCACGGGTCATCGCGGAGGAGACGATGGGGGAGGTGAAGCAAGCTGTGGGCTTGCCCTAGCCAGCGTGAGGCCTTCGCCAGTGGAAGTTGGGTCGGTGCTGGGTGCGCACACTGCAAGCCCATACCTCACAACATAGCGCTGAAGTCTATCTCAGGCCGGGCCCTCCTGGAGGTCGAACACCCGCAGACTGGAGAGAAGCGCCCAACCTCTGACTAGGTGCTCACTAGAGGTTGAGACATCCGGTAGCAGCTGGGGGATCAGCTGTTACTGCTCTTCGCTCTCCATCTCGCGCCTGACCTCATCGCCGAAGGCCAGCAGCGCCTCGCGACCTTGGCGCAGGTGCGCCTGCGCCTTGTCGGGCTCCACGAGTCCGACGGTGAGTCGCCTCTCGCCGTCTTCCTCATCAACCGCCGTAACGAAAGGCACCTTCCTCGTGTACAGGTAAACGCCTGCCACGGTGGCAGCTAGGCTGATCACAGGCACCAGCATACCCGCAAGCCAACCAAGAAAGAAGTTGCGTGGCACCGCCGTCAATTCGTCAACAAAATCGAACAAACGCACAGGGGATGATCTCGTCCGCACGGTGCCTTTCGCCATGATGCCGATCCTCCTCTCCTCCTCCTACTGCGGCTCTGCAATACCCGGCTGTCCAGCCGAAGCTTCGGCCTTCCCTTTCTCCACCTGCTCTCTAATGACGTCCACAACCTGCTGCGGAGACATCAGAGTGGCAACTGGCCTGCCGTCCGCCTGCACCTCAACGGAGAGCAGTTTGCCTGTCAGCAAATAGAGGAGCGCGTTGCTGGCGATCAGCACGAACCCAGCCAAGCCGATAACAAAACCCGTGACAAACGCTAGCTTCCTCAACGCAGACATCGCCCCCTCCTCCTCGCGCCGGATCGACAGCCTACCCATAGCAGGCGAACGGTGTGCTTAGATCAGGCGTCCTCGCCCGGTTCCTCCTCTTCCTCGGCGTCTGCGGCCGCGCTCTCGCCCTCGGCTACGCCCGCATCGGTCAAGCTCTCCTCAGGCCTGGCCTCTTCCTCGGTATCGGACTCCGCGTCAGAGGAAACAGGCTCCTCAGTAGTCTCAGGCTCCTCCTCCGACTCCTCGAAAGGCCCATCCACATCGTCGACCGAGTCCTCGCCCACCGCTTCGACCTCGAGTTCGGGCTCAGCCTCCGTCACCTCGTCAACCGGTATGTCACCTTCCGACTCCTCCGCGGCTTCGCCCTCCGTGGCAACCAGCTCAACCTCCTCGGACTCAAGATCAGCTTCCACTTCCTCGACTGCGGTTGTGAGCTCGTCTGTCTCAACCTCAGACTCTGTGTCCTGGGACGCCAATTCCTTGAGCGCTGCCGCTGTCTCCTCGCCCACGGCGGTGGCCAGGGCCGCAGCTCCAGGCTCGACAGGGACGATGGGTTCTTCCTCAACGGCTGGTTCTACCTCAACCTCGGGTGCCTCCATCGGCTCATCCTCGGCCTCTAGTGCAGCCTCCTCCAGTACCTCTGCCTCAGACGGGGCGTCCTCAGCCTCCACCGCGGGCTCCTCGGGAGCCTCAGCCTCGCCCTCGATCTCCTCCCGAGTAGGTGCCTGTCTCAGGCTAAGTCCCATGCGCTGCCGATCCGCGTCGATGCTCAGTATCTTCACGTACAGCTGCTCGCCTTCTCTAACCAAATCGCGAGGCGCGAAATCACCATCGGACAGCTCGGACACATGGACCAGGCCCTCGATCCCATCTTCGATGCGAGCGAAAGCCCCGAAATCGACTATGTTGGTCACAACGGTCTTCACGATTTGCCCGACTTCGTACTTCTCCTCCGCAACGTGCCACGGATCCGGCTGCAGGCGCTTGAGACTCAGGCCAATCCTCTTCCGTTCGCGGTCCACGCGGAGAACGTAGACCTCGACCTCGTCCCCCACTTTGAGCACCTCGCGAGCGTGCTTGACCCGGCGCCACGACAGTTCCGAGATGTGAATCAGCCCATCAGCTCCCCCGAGATCCACGAAAGCGCCGAAGTCACAGAGATTCCTCACCGAACCAGTGCGGATATCTCCTTCCTGCAATTCGTCGAGCAATTCCTCCTTGCGTTGCTCGCGCCACTCACGTGATGCCGCGCGTTCGGAGAAGATGAGGCGCCGCCTCTGGCGATCGACCTCTATGACCTTGAGCAAGAGTTCCTGTCCCTCCATTTTGGAGAGCATCCCCATGCGATCCTCGTGACTGCTTCTCCTGCTCAGCCCACTGAGCTGCGATGAGGGTACGAAGCCTCGGATCTGACCGAAATAGACCAGCAGCCCACCCTTGTTGTATCCAGCTATGGTTCCTTCGAAGACCTCGCCGTCCTCGAACAGCTTCTCTGCCCTGCGCCAGTCCTCCATGGTGCGCGCCATGTTCAGGGACACAATAACATCCCCGTCGGCGCTCTCAGGCCTCAGAACATAGACCGGTACCTTGTCGCCCACCTCTATCTCTGCCAGCGCTTCCTCACCCATCCTATCTAAGTCAGCGCTGGGGACGACCCCCTCGGTCTTGCCTCCGATATCGACGATGATCTCTTTATCGTCGATCCTGAGCACTTCGGCGTACCTGATATCGCCTCGCTTGGGACGCTTGTAGTCGTATTCCTCGCTGAGAAACTTCCACATGGGCGATCCAGTAGCCTCGTCGTTGTCAGATCCTTCTTCGCCCATCATCATGTCTGCCATAGTAATCCAGATTTCCCCCTTCAGCTTGTACTTCTACATCACTGGGTATCCACAGCCCGCCACGATGGAGAAGCTGCCAATTCCCGATAGGTTGCCGCATTCCGTGACTCGAGTTACCCCGCCCCAAGCCTCACAATGCAGCAGCAAATTCTGGCTCAGCTAACACCCCTTCTTCTTCCTCCTCTATTTCCGCCTCGACCTCCTTTTCCCCCTCTCCTGCTCGGAACCCCGTTCCCGCGGGTATGAGCTTGCCAATAATCACATTCTCCTTCAGACCGCGCAACTCGTCACGCTTCCCCTCTATGGCCGCTTTCGCCAGTACGTTTATGGTGTGCTGGAACGAGCAGGCCGACAAGAAGCTCTCGGTCTTCAGCGCCGCCTTAGTTATTCCAAGAAGCACCTGCCGCGCCGTAGCAGGGGTCCCCTTCTCCTCAGAAACCTCCCGATTTGCATCCTCAAATGCCAGGCGATCCACAGTCTCGCCCAACAAGAACCCTGTGTCTCCGGGAGACGTTATGGAAACCTTACTGAGCATCTGCCTAACGATCATCTCGATGTGCTTATCATTGATACTCACACCCTGAGACCGATAGACCCTCTGTATTTCCTCCAGCAGGTACATCTGGACAGCCTCTCGGCCCTGTATGCGGAGCACCTCGTGGGGATTCAAGGGCCCCTCGGTCAACTGCTCGCCAGCTGCGACGGTCTGCAGATTCCGGACCTGGATGCGAGCATTGGAAGTCACTTCGTACTCGGTGCTTAGCTGCTCTTCACGGTAGACGGTGACCTTGCCATCATCTATTATCACCCTGCCTTCCGATTGAGCCACGATCTGATCGAATCTTGGGCTGCCCTCGCTGCCCCGCTCCGCGATCACGGCGCCGCTTTCGATCTCGTCCCCGTCTTCAACCAAGAACCGATATCCACCCGGCACCTCGTGCTCATCGCGAAAGACATCCGTGGCAGTGAGTATTATCTTGCGCATGCCATCCTCATGGATTCTCTGGACGGTGCCGTCCATGTCCGCGATGATGGCCTCTCCCTTCGGGCTCCGGGCCTCAAACAACTCTTGGACTCGGGGTAAGCCGTGAGTGATATCTCGATGCTCTCCCTCCACCACACCCCCTGTGTGGAATGTCCGGAGAGTGAGCTGGGTGCCCGGCTCGCCTATCGACTGAGCAGCCACCGTCCCCACGGCCTCGCCCAATCGGACCAAGCCGTCCCTGGCCAGGTCCCGGCCATAGCATTTCCTGCACACACCATACCGCAGCTCACACGTCAGCGGCGAGCGAACGAAGACTTCCTCAACGCCGGCATCGGCTATGTCCACCAGATGCGCGCGGTTGATCATCTCACCCTTCTCGATTATCACCTCGCTGGTCTCGGGGTTGGCGATGTCTCTCGCGGCCACTCTGCCCCAGATGCGCTCGGCAAGAGTCTCACCGATGTCCTCTGAGCGATCCGCTCGGATCCATATCCCACTTTCTGTACCACAGTCCTCCGCATTAACAATCGAGTCCTGCGCTACGTCAACCAGACGACGCGTCAGGTAACCTGCGTCCGCGGTCCGCAAGGCCGTATCCGCCAAGCCCTTGCGAGCACCGTGAGTTGAGATGAAGTACTCCAATGCCGTGAGCCCTTCGCGGAAGTTCGAGCGAATGGGCAGCTCAATGATGCGCCCCGCGGGGTCAGCCATTAGGCCACGCATACCCGCCAACTGGCGGATGGGCTGGAATCCTCCCTTGGTGGCGCCCGACGCGGCCATCAGCCTGATGGGCCCCATGGGATCGAGGGAGTCCGCAACCGCCTCGGTAACCTCGTCCATGGCCTCCGTCCAGAGCTCGACCTTCTTCACGTACTGCTCATTCTCAGTTATCAGCCCACGACGATACTGACGCTCGATGTCCTCGGCTTCTCTCGAAACCTCCTGAAGAATACGCCCCTTCTGGGCTGGTATGGTGATGTCGCTGACGGCGATCGTCAGACCGGAGCGGGTTGCGTACTTGAAGCCTATGTTCTTGATTTCGTCGACCATGGTCGCTGTGGTCTCGGCACCCAGCTTGTGGTAGCACTCGGAGACGAGTTGCCTCAGCTTGCCCTTATCCATTTCCTCATTGCGGTACCTCAACTCCTCGGGCAAAGCAGAGTTGAAGATGGCACGCCCCACTGTCGTGTCGATGACCTTGGTGAAGCGTCTCTTCGTAACCAAGACCTTAGCCCGCAGCTTGATCTTGGTGTGCAACTCCACCTCACCCAGTTCATAGGCCAAAACCACCTCGTCTATATCGGCGAAGGTCTTGCCTTCGCCCTTACCCCCCTCGTCCTCTACAGTCAGATAATAGCACCCCAACACCATGTCCTTTGTTGGGCTGACTGTAGGCTCGCCACTAGCAGGCAACAACAGGTTCCGGCTCGAAAGCATCAAATCCTGAGCCTCTAGCTGTGCGGCCTCCGAGAGTGGCACATGGACGGCCATCTGGTCACCGTCGAAGTCAGCGTTAAAGGCGCTGCACACCAAGGGATGTATCTGTATGGCCTTGCCCTCTACCAGAACCGGCTCGAAGGCCTGAATTCCCAGTCTATGCAGAGTGGGAGCCCTGTTTAGAAGCACGAGGTGATCCTTCACAACCTCTTCCAGCACCTCCCACACCTCGGGACGCATCTGCTCGATGATTCGCCTGGTGCCCTTCACGTTGTGGGCAAAGCTGTGCTCCACGAGCTTCTGCATCACGAAGGGCTTGAACAACTCCAGCGCCATGCTCTTGGGCAGCCCACACTCGTGCAACTTGAGGTGCGGACCGACGACGATCACAGATCGACCTGAGTAGTCCACACGCTTCCCCAGGAGGTTTCTCCTGAATCGTCCCTGCTTGCCCTTCAACATGTCAGAGAGAGACTTGAGTTTTCTCCTACCTCTAGAGGAGATGGCCTTTCCTCGCCGACTGTTATCGATCAGCGAATCCACGGCCTCCTGCAGCATCCGCTTCTCGTTGCGCACGATGACATCGGGCGCACCCAGCTCCACCAGCTTCTTGAGCCGATTGTTGCGATTGATCACGCGGCGATATAGGTCATTCAGATCGCTGGTGGCAAAGCGCCCACCGTCCAGTTGGACCATAGGACGGAGATCGGGCGGAATAACCGGCAGGTTGGTCAGGATCATCCACTCCGGCCGGTTGTTGGACTTGCGCAGGGCCTCCACTACCCGAAGACGCTTCGTAGCCTTCTTCCTCCGCTGCTTGGAACGGCTATCGTTGGCCTCAGTACGCAACCTCTTGGCCAACTCGTCCAAATCCAAGCCGCGGCAAACCCTGTAGAGAGCCTCTCCGCCCATCTCAGCCCGGAAGAACCGGCCCCACTTAGCCTCCAACTCGCGGTATTGGGTCTCGTTCAGGAACTGCTTGACCTTGATCCGCTTGATCTCTTTGCGCTCTTCTTCAGCTGCCGCCTTCAAGGTAGCGATCTGCTCGTCCACCGCTTCCTTGAGTTCGGCAACCTTGCTCTCCATCTCCTGAGTCAGTTGATCGATCTCCGCTTCAATGACCACCAGCTTGTCTTGCTGCTCTTGCCGTATAGCTCCCTCGACCTCTTCGATCCGGCTCTGTACAGCATGGTTCAGCTGAGTCAGGTGCTCTCGCTTCACCATGTTCCCCGAAGCCACCAGCACTTCGTCCGACGGCCCGAACACGATGTCCTTGCGGATGATCTTGCCCATCGCCCTATTCAGCCGGGTCTGGACAGTATTGGCCTCCTGCATGATGCGGTCTGTTTCCTCGGCCAACTGCTCATCATACTTCTGCCTGAGGCGTTCTGCTTTGGTCTCGAGCTCTTTGATCTTCCCGCCGCTCTCCGCATCAACGGCATCGCTAGCTTCCTTGAGGGAACCTTTCAACTCCGCCATCTCTGCAGCGAGGCTCTCGTCCACCCTTCGATAGACCTTCGATCGCGCCTCCTCGTCGATCTCCGTGATCATGTGCTGGGCAAAGTACAGAACACGATCCAGGTCCCGTCGCGAGATATCGAGCAGCAAGCCGAGGTAGCTGGGCACGCGCTGCGTGTACCACACGTGGGCTACCGGTGAGGCCAGCCTTATATGGCCCATACGCTCGCGCCTGACCCGAGAACGGGTTACCTCCACGCCGCACTTCTCACAAATGATGCCCTTGTGCCGGATCTTCTTGTACTTGCCGCAGTAGCACTGCCAGTCCTTCGTAGGACCAAAGATGGCCTCACAGAATAGGCCATCTCTCTCCGGTCTCAGCCGCCGGTAGTTAATCGTCTCAGGTTTCGTCACTTCGCCATGAGACCACGAGAGAATCTGCTCGGGTGAAGCGAGGCTCACCCTCAAGGCTCCGAAGTCCTTTATGTCCAACCTATCCTCCTACGTCTGTCGACCGCTGGTGGTGCGCCTGCGCACACCACCCATCAGGCAACAAAAAGCTCGGTCACCCTACCCCCAGCCACGGAGCGGCAAAGCAACCGAGTTCTCGATATCGCCAGCCTGACTACCTACACTATGCCCCAGAAGCACGAATACTTGAGCCGCGTTGATTAGACCACTACCATACACAGCGTCCTTTTGGGTGCACCAACCATCACGAGCAGAGAGCTGGTATCTCGATTGCCCGGCGCTTGGGGGGATGCGTCACTCACCTAACATAAAATTATACACCAAGCTGCGCCAGGTGTCAAATCAAGGTCTGAGTTAGCCCTCGGCCTCCTCGCGAGTATACGCCACCCCCAGGGCAGCCGGAGCGCCCACCCGCTTACGTACCGCCTCCCTGGAAGCGAAAATGAGGATCAGGATAACCGCGGCATAGGGCATCATGCGGAGGAATTCAGGTGTCAGCAGGGTCTTCACCAGTTGCGGCAAGTGGCCCGTGGGAATCATCTGGATGTCGAAGACCACCCGGCTGATCGCCCCGAACAGGTATGCCCCGAAGGCCGCTCGCCACGGATCCCACGCTGCAAAGATGACCAATCCCACTGCAATCCACCCCCAGCCTGCCGTCATGTTCTCGATCCATCCAGGGGTGTAGGCCAGGCTGAGAGCCGCGCCCCCGAGCCCGCAGAGCGCCCCACCAAGCACTGTACACGAGTAGCGGATCAGAACTACATTCACGCCCAGTGCGTCGGCCGCCTCAGGATTCTCCCCTACTGCACGCACATGCAGACCGGGGCGAGTTCTGTTGATCAAGAACCACACAATAGGCACGAGGAAGAAAGCCAAGTAGACGGTCACATCGTGTTGGAAGAAGATGGGGCCGATAACAGGAATGCGCCCCAGCAGAGGTATGGGGAGCGCCAGGAACTTGGGCGCAGGTACGTTGACATAGGGGAACCCCAGGAATGCGGTCAACCCTGCGCCGAAAATGGTCAACGCCAGCCCACTGACAACCTGGTCGCCACGAAGTGTGATGGAAATGAAAGCATGCACCAGACTCAGAAGGCCTCCCGCAGCCATCGCGGCCAGGGCACCGATCCACACATTGCCGGTGGCCAAGGATGCCACGATGCCGGAGAGAGCACCCATCAGCATCATGCCCTCCACTCCCAGGTTGAGGATCCCCCCTCGCTCCGTGATGATCTCTCCCAATGCACCATACAGAATGGGCGTACCAGCCGCAATGCCCGCACTCAGCACTATGCCCAACAGAACCCCGATATCAGCCATGTCACTCGTTGCTCACCAGCATCTCAGGACCCCCCTCCCACCTCACGCGGTAGCGCACCAAGACCTCGCCCCCGATGAGTACGAAGAAGATCACCGCCTGCAACATCATCCCGAGGGCTTTTGGTGCCCCCGGTATGGCGTCGCTCCCGCGATACAGACCTCCAAGAAGCAGAGATACCAGAATCACGCCCCAAGGGTTGAGCTTGGCTAGCCATGCCACGATGATAGCTGTATACCCATACCCCGGGGAGAACATCCTCTTCACCAGATGCAGGTTGCCCGCTATCTCGCTCATTCCAGCGAGACCGGCCATGCCGCCACTGATCATCATCACGAGAACGATGTTGCGCCTCAGACTCATCCCCGCATACTCCGCGGCACGAGCATTCTCCCCAATCACTCGGACTTCATACCCCCACCGGGTACGGGATAGCAGCACCGCAAACGCCGCTGCGCCAGCCAGACTCAGGACAAAACCCAAGTGTACGCGCCGGCCGTCTAGGAAGTAGATCCCTCCCAGAGAAAGCGTACTGAGCAGCACCAGGCCCATCCCCAGCTTGAGCCTCTCGCTACGGTCATCAACCCGCCGAGCGATCCAGTAAACCAGGACGGCCCCCATCACCGCCAGAAAGATCACCGTGGGAAGATACCAGGCCCCCGTGATCGTGGGAAGCGTGGCGCTCTCACTCAGTCGAGTGGTGCGTGGGAAACCCAGGCTAGTGGGATCCTGCCACGGGCCAATGACCAGAAAGTTGATCCACTGTATGGCGATGTAGTTCAGCATCAAGCTGGTAATGATCTCGTTTACACCCAAATAGGCTTTCAGAGCTCCAGGTATTGCACCCCACAGAGCGCCCCCCACGAAACCAGCTACAATAATGGAGGGAAGCAGCACCCAAGCAGGAGCATCGGGCCACGTGTAGGCTACCAGGCAGCACGCGAAAGCCCCCATGTAGAGCTGCCCCTCGGCTCCGATATTCCACACCAGCATCCGGAAAGCCAACGCGACCCCCAACCCGGCCAGCATCAAGGGTATGGCCTTCATTACCGTCTCGGAGATGGCATA
>Ga0180438_10005460_pt1 | contig 17637 bp, 14 predicted proteins | sample SS_ome_12_FD_132455 | JGI IMG/M metagenome (GOLD analysis project Ga0180438, IMG submission 132455) | Hypersaline lake sediment archaeal communities from the Salton Sea, California, USA - SS_3_D_2 metaG | ecosystem: Environmental > Aquatic > Non-marine Saline and Alkaline > Hypersaline >...
TGCCTGTTGTATTGCCTGCCTGCAAGCCCTCAACCAGTTCGTGCAACGTGCCCACATCCCGCGATAACAAGGTATGCAAAGAACCAAGGATAAGGTGATCGTGTATCACCCTGCAAACGGCTTTTGACCGTTCCCTTGGTTCAAAGCTGTGCAACCATTGCAGCACGTCATCAAATGCCTTGGGCACATAGATATGAATCTGCCTTGGCAGGTTATCCATCTTGTGCCTGCCTTTTCTGTGCCAACTTTAACGCGTACCGATAGCAACCAATCGCATTCGCATAAACCAAGTCCACGTCATCCAATGGCTTGGTTATGTCCCGGAAAGCCTTGGCAATTGCATCGCCGAACAAGCTGGCTCCTCCACCTGCAAGGTAAATCGTGTCAATGCCTGTGCCATCTTCCCATAGGTTCTGGGCTTGTACGACAAGATGTTCGGCGAACGGCTTTACTGCCCGTCTAACCATGCTGGCAATGCTGACTTCCCTTTGCTTTACCATCACCTTGCCAGCTTTAACGGCCTCAACCAACTGATGGTCGTTCAAGTGCAATTGCGAATACCTGTTGCCAATCATGGTCTTAACCTGCCCAATCACCTTCCAAACGCCCACATCCACCGACTTGCATTGCCCATCAAGCGTCCGCAAACCATGCATGGTTTCAAAGTTGGTTGTGTGTCCACCAAAGTCAACCATGCCGTACTTGTGGTCGTTCTTAATGATTTCGGTACGCTTGCCCTGTGTATCGTGGGCTTGGGTGATAAATGCTGCCCATCCTTGTGGCACAACACCGATCACGTTGACAACGACGGTCTGCTCCTCCCTGTCCGGCCGTCGTACCTTATACGTGTTGGAAAGCCGTTTGGCGACCTTGCCTGCCATGCCCATGTAATCATAAGGCAAGCATGTAACCACGTCCGCCGACACAACCACAGCAGCAGACAGTTCGGTCAAGCCTGCAAGCATCAGGTCAATAAACTGCTTGCTAGTGTACCATCCTCGGTTTTCAACACGCGTTATGAGCGATGCTTCATTCATTGCTGCCTGCCCGTATAGGACATGCCTTGGTTGCAGCAGCTCCCTTGACCGATGCCCGTTCGTTCCATAGGTTTCGTCAAATACACTGCCCACGATTGCTGGATACGTTGTCTGTTTGCTTGCCTTTACAAGCTTGAAACCTGCAAACCCACCATCCAAACCGACGTTCATTTTCGCCTCCTAGCGTACATCCTAAATATGGTATTAAATGCGTACACAATACACAACCAGATACAAGTTGTGAATACCCGTAAGAAACGCCCTGCTGCCCGTAAAATTCACCCGTAAAAGGATACCGTAAAACGCCTCTCTGCCGACATGCCTGCCCGACGGCCATTTTACGGGATACCGTATGCCCGTATCTTACTGTGTAAGCATTTGATGCCATACTTAGATGGGCGTCCTACAAACGTCAAACGGCTTGGGTTTTCGCCTGTCATTGTATACGCTTATAGGGGCACACTTTAACAGCACCATGTCACCTCCTGTTGTCGGCCGGATTGCGCCCTGTTGCAGCATAAAAGCCTTCAACGAACTTGACATCCTTGGGCGTATTCTCCTATAGCCTGCCCATCTACAATAACGCTTGTAAATGGTTTCCCATGCCATCTTGCGCCAAACTGGGCTTTCGTTATTCATAGCATGCCTGCCAAGATTTTAGCCTTGACCATGTTGGCATATGTATACTCCTTGTACGAACTGCCTTCATCGGCCGGATCACCGTTTTTATACTTGCGCACAAGCACAGCTTTGTCATGGCCCACAAGCATATCCGCAAGCCGTACAATGTCCTTGTCAGTGTTGTCGTCAAGGCATATTACAAACACTTTAACGGGTGATTGGTACAACCTTATCGCCTGTTGCAAGGTTGCCTTCTTACCACAAAGGGCAACAGCAGTCGGTCCAACAAACTCGGCACTGATAACGCCCTCGGTGATATGTACCATGTTAAACTGCTGCAAGGCTTGCGCATTGTACAGGACGCCAGTTTTTGGAACTGGTTTGGACTTGTACTTGGCAGGAGCGTTCAGCTTGGTTCGCCTTGCCTGCCAAAAGCCGTTCTCCACAGGTATGACCAAATAGGCAAACCACTCCGGCGCATCAAATATGCCCCATGTGCGCTTTATGGTTGCCCAATTATCCAAGCCCATTATGCGTCGCTTTTCGCAAAAACGCCAAACTTTGAGCAGTGAATCACGTATGGCCTTGGATCCCATAGCATGCTTTTTTGCCTGCTGCAATGTCATAAACGATGACGGCATACTGGTATCCACTGCCTGCTGTTGCTTTGCTGCCCTTGCTTCCCTGTGTTCCTTTCGTGCCTGCAACACGTACAAGGGCGTCAGGTCACTTTTAATAATTTCCTTTGCCTGCCCTATGGTGCATCGTTCGTACTTGGCAACCAAGCCGAACCATGTGCTGCTGTACTCGCACCGAAAGCAGTGGACATGGGTAAAGCTGTCAAGCCCAATGTGCAAGTGATAATTGATGTCAACAGGCAAACCCTCCAAGTGACAGAACGGGCAGTTTGCCAGTATTTCATCACCCTTGTGCTGTATGTCGTTAAACGTTTGGATAACCCAACTTTCAATGTCAATCATCGTATGGCTCCCTTCACATCGCCTGTGTATTGCATTGCCTCATCCCATTTTATAGGTACGGCATACCTTGATGGTCCGTTGCGCATCTTGGCGATAAATAGCCTGCCCTTGTCCAGCTTGCGCTCATCTATGGTTTGGTTTGGCGTTACCACTATATCAGGGGAGTGCATTTTACCAAAGCCCTCGGCAGTGTCCTCCATTCCAACGGTTTCCTTGTTTATGGCTTGCCTGCCTGCTTGACTGCCTGTCCAAAAGGCCATATCATAATCTATTGCAGCTCCCTTCAGGGCGTCAAACTTTTCGTTTTGCTCAATCCAATGGCTTTGCCTCCGCACCATAGGCGACATCTGGTCACCATAATCCACAATAACCATATCCGGCTCAAACCCTTCTGCCTTTACTGCGTCAATCTTGGCACAGATTTGTACAATGGTCGGGTTTGACATACGCGTTATATACACGTTACCACGCGTCCAAGTTGTACGGGCACGACGACCACGCTCTTGGGCGTACACTGCCAAGCTTTCGGGGTCTTGCAAATCCACTTCCATACCAAACGTCAAACGGTTTCCATAGCGCATATACAAATCATGGGCACTCATATCGCAGAGCAGCATATGCAGCACATTGAAATTATAGGGATGCTTGCTGGCATTATAACCCATGTTCATTAGAAACATGCTTTTGCCCCTATTTGGAGGAGCCATAACCACGCCCAATTCTCCTCGGGCAAGACCTCCCTTTGCTGCCCTGTCAAGTGCTTCAATGCCCGTTGGAATGCGCTCTGGCAGGTTTTCCGCCTTCAATGGCTCCTCGCTTGTAAGCATTATGTCGTCGCTGCTGCCCGATCCCGTACACGTTGCAACCACGTCATCCAAGCCTTGCTTCAGGTCGTTAACAAGGGCAAGCACATCAAGGGATGGATCGTCCATTTCACCAATGGTGTCCATAATCAATGCGAGGGTTTGGTAGTACGCCATCCATTCGGCATACCTGTCTTGTACTGCTGCAAACTGCCAATCACAGGCATCGGCCTCGTCAAACACATCCGTTACAAGGGCAAGCACTTGTTCCCTGTCATCATCGTTGTATGCCCTTGCTGCCTGTATGAGCTCGGTTTCGTCGGGGACTTGCCCGTACTTTATCCAATGGTTGTGGATAAGCTTGGCAAGCTGTGTTTCCTCTTTGGTTTCAAACAGCTCCGGGACAAACAGGTTTGGATGAGTGCGCATCCACTGCCTGTCCAAGCTGCCTGCCAAAATCTTCACACGATACTGCCTGTCAAATCGTGCGTTGAACGTTGTATCTGCCATTTTGTCTCCCTGCCCGTACTACTATCCAATAATAAACTGCTGTGTCAATTGCATAGGCTTGTCGTACAAGTTGCGCCTCTTATAACTGACAACCATACGCCCAATAATCTTGTCCACTGTGGGCGCAAAACACGAACATGCCCCTTGCAGGGCATCCAAAAACTGGGCGTCATCGGGGAAGGGGAGGCTTGCCTGCTGCAATATGGTATCGGCTTGCTGTGCCCAGTACTCAGCCTGTGAGGGGATAAGGTGCTGCATAATCCAAAGGCTTGCCATTTCCTTATGGATTTCGTATAGCTGTGTTGCGTCCAGGTCAACCACGTAATCGCTCGGCTTTGGATGGGCTTGCCTGTGTTGGGTATACTTGGTCAATGCCTGCTTGCTTGCAACGATGTACACAAGGGCATCAAGCCTGCCTGCCCATCCTGCCCGTATGTTGTACAGCTCAAATACAACCTTCACATAATCGTGGACATCAATGCCCTGCCCATCAAGTGTCGCCTGCAACTTGCGAAACGTCGCTGTATGCTTTGTCTTGCTTTCCGTTTCGTTGCAGTATCTACACTGGGCATCAAATGCCGTTTGTACTGGGCATACTTTACGACCGACAACCTTTTTTGTCGCTGCCTGCTTTACTGCTGTCTTTACCTTGCGTGATGCTGCTGCCATCTTGTGTGCCTCCCTTTTTGGTGTCGCTTGTCGACATGAAAATCGCGTCAGCGATTTTCACAATCGTACATGCAAGGTTACATGGTTATAAGAGATCATACCATTTCATGCAACCTTGCATGTACGATTGGCAGTTTAGAAAATAGCCTGCTGTCTGTACCATCTACTGTCCGCCCCAAGGCATAACGCATCGCAGTATTTCCTGTGTAGGAGTTACCACATGCCCTCCGTCTTCATACGTATCGTACGCTACAAGGCCAATCGTTTCCATCGCTTTTATGTGATTATATACGTGTTGCCTGCTCTTACCCATCAAACTGGCAAGTTCAGCAAACGGTTGAAAACTGCCCATCACTCCAGCATCATTGGTACGGCTTGCAATATACAGCAGTGTCTTCATATAATCAGTACGCTTGCAAAGTGGTAAAACCTTCATACGTTGCAGCACAGCACTATTGACAAAGCCGAACCGAGTATACCTTTGCCCTTTTTGTTTCCATTGCCTGTATAGCCCAGTCAACGCAATATGCCTGGAAATGAAATATGTACTGCATACGTGATTGTCACGCTGTTCCTTTGTTGGGCGTAAAACTTTGATGAGGGGAGTGCCTTTGTGGGTAATCACTTCTAGTTTCTTTATGGCCTTGCATACACTTGTCGGGGATGTGCCAAGTATTTCAGATAAAGTGCTTATTGGAACTGATGCTTTGTTGGCTTTGCCTGCCCACGAAATGAGTGCAAGCAGGCAGTTGATAGCACCGACGGGCAATAATGCCAAGTACGCCAAATCGTCCAAGCATATGGTACGAAAATGCCTGTGGTATATAAGGCCATCGGCATTTGAAATGGATTTGTACGTATGCTCAACCATTTCACCATTTACTTCAACCATCTTAACAGCATCAACAAACCTTGGCACAATCTTATCGCCCAATGTATACGCAAGTTTATCTAATACCCAAGCCGGAGCAGGGCGTACTTCTAAATTATATGGTTCACGCGTTTCCATCAGCAACCTTATCTTCTAATACCCTTACTTTATGATGGGGTTGATGTGCCCTGGACAAGACTTTTGTTTAGGTTTGGTTGACGGCCAAACTTGCACTCTCGCCCATCATAAAGGAAGGGTATTCGGTAGTCAATATTCAATTGTATCGTGCTCGCTTGTCCTAGGATAGCCTGCTGCCTTGGTTCGCAAGTTGTCAAGTTGCTTGGCTTGCCTGCTACAATATACAACCAGATAGAAAAAGCCCAAGCCGTATTCACACTGCGAGGGGACGCACGTCATAAAATTTGACAGAATTGGCTTGGGCACAAGCAGGTGACGCGACACCATGCCTGCTATAAAAAGAAACAGGATGTGCAAGGTACTGAGCCTTGGACATCCTGTTGTACATAGCTGGGAGCATATGTATAATACTCAACTGTTTAGCTTGTGTCGGCGTATGGTTACGTCAAAGCCCTCGTTTGCATATATCTCAAGCCTGTCGGTTGCATGTGCCTGCAAGTGCTTATTATCGTCGTCAAGGAAATCGTGGATTTCAACCACGTTTTCACCCTTTGCCTTTTTGCGCAAACCACGTCCAACACGTTGCAGCACTTTCTTATACGACTTGCCTGCTGCCCCGATAACCACAGCATCCAGGGAGGGCACATCAACGCCCTCGTCAAAAATCACCGTCGCAATAACCACGCAAGGCACTCCCGCATCTAACTTGGCAAGTGCTGCCCGTCGTACCTCCATTTTACTATTGCCAGAAACAAACTCGGCGTCCACATCGGCCAAAAGCATGCCCAGTATGTCACCATGTGCGATACGGTTTACGATGACAAGTACGCTTTTGCCTGCCTCATATAGCTGCCTTGCCTGCTGTGCAATCAGTTCATTGCGTGGTTCGTTGCCCACGATCAAGGTGTCATATGCTGCTTGGTATTCGGCATGCCACAAGCCCAGTTCCTCGGCTCTGGGCAGTGTATGCATGTACACCTTGGGCATCGCACTCCAGCCTGCCTCAATCAGTTCGGCATTGGTTATTTCGTATTGAACCTCAGCCGTACAAGCAACCAACTTCAGTTCGTTTAGCTTGTCCCTGCTGATGGGCGTACCACTAAATCCAAACCTATACCATCCAGGGATATCCATAAGGGTATCAAACGTCTTGTTGTTTGCAACGTGGTGACACTCGTCAACCACAAGTACACGGTTCATGTTGAAGCGGATTTGCAGGGCATTTCTCAGGCCGGACTTTTTGGCATACGCCATCAGGGTTTGTATGGTTGCGACGCATATGTCATCGTCATCAAACTGCCCATCGCCAATAACGCCCACATCCCTGTCCAAATAGCTGGCAAGCCGTTCTTGTGTTTGGTACAACAGCTCCTTGGTCTGCACGATAACAAGGGCGTTTTCGTTACCAAGCAGTTTGATCAGTGCTGCGAATACACAGGTTTTCCCGGCATTGGTTGCCATCTTAGCGATGCCCCTTGTGGCACTCAGCATTTCCTGTACTGCTGCAACTTGGTAATCCCGCAATCGTACGCCCTGCAAGCAGGTTTCTATGTCTGCATCGCCACGATGTATGAACGTGCCCTTTGGGTATCGCGTGGTTGCTTTATAACTGTACTTGCAGGAGATGTTTCGTTTTGCATAATACTTGTGTATGGAGCGCAACATACCAGTCGGCACTTTCCGGGATCCTACCATAAGGCTGATGTACCCATCCCAATGCCCTGCCCGAAACCTTGGCATATACTGATAATTATCAGGTCGCCCTCGGCACAGCAATCGTATATTCGCAAGCTCGCCTGCTGTGCTGTCCATAAGAACGCTATAGGTGTCTCCTACAGCGATTCGCCTTTCCTTGCCTGCCATTGTAATCCTCCAATATGTAATAGAAATGTAAACTGTAAAAGATACAACCAGACAGGCAGGGCAAAAACGGCTCTCTCTGGCTCGGAGAGCAGAAAATTCCATGTAGTGGGCATGGGTACGGCTCCATGAAAATACCGTCGTTACGACAGGTTTGCCCCGACAGGTAACGACGGTATTTTGGCCCAAAAACGGGTTCTCACAGAATTGCGTAGAATTTGCTATGGGCGTTTTTTGCCTGCAATGGTGTACACTGCCATGCCCAGTTTGGTGACCTCCTTGCCGATATCTGTGCCTGCATACGCCAGTGATACGGCATAAATCCAAGCCCAAGTCAGCATCTGTTGCCACAAGCCATCGATGGTAAGGAAGGCAACACCATACTCCAAAACGGGTATCAAAAACATGGCAAGGTAACGCCAGTCAAATTTCGGCCAGTTTTTAAAGCTGCCCGTCAACGCAACCTCTTCCAAGCCTTTGCGCAAATAGGGCACGAAAATGTTCAGCAGTACGCCCACCAAAAGCGCAACCAATGGATGTCTTAAAAACTCCATTATTCCTCCTCAGTTTGCATTGTATGCCGTAAATCGTCAACTGCCCTTGTAAGGGTTTGCTGAGATTGCGACACTGTTATCAAGGTTTGGATTACCTGTTCGCTTTGCCTTGTACTCCTTTCTACTTGGACTGCTTGGTTACGTATAATTTCCGTCCTTTCGTGTTCCAATAGTGCTGTTCGCTGCTCAAGCAGGTCGATGCGCTTTTCATACATATCGCGTTCGTTTTTGCGTTCCTTGCGCTCCAAGTCTAAAAAGGTTTGCAGCACCGACGCCATGCCTGCCCGTTCCCTTGCGTCATACGTTTGCTGTGCCTGCTTTTGTCTCGCTTTAAACCACATCGGCAGAAACTTGTGTGCCAAGTCACGCAACCAATTGAACAAAGGCTTGCCATAGATAAGCAGGGCAAGCAGTATTATCAAACGCGTCTGTGCTGGATACTTTTGCATCAGTTCCAACCAAAGCCGTATTTCTTGCATGCCCTGCCTGCCTATTCTAGCGTCGTGCTTGCTGTTGCATCAACATCTGCTGCTGCTGTTGCAGCTCCTCGTATCGCGTGCCCAGTGTGTTGTCAACTTCTAACAGCTTGCTGGACAATGTTTCAACGGTTTCAAACACCTTGCGAGTGTCGGCAATGCGCCCTTGTATCTGCATGTTTTGCAGCATGTTGAACAGAAACAGTGTTTCATCCGGCGAAAGCTGCATTGGTTGTACTGTGTTTTCGGCCTTGTCCGCCATACTTCACCTCCTACAAATCTACTCTCATTTTGTTTGTTGCGACACTATAGTCGCCCGTCATTACGGCTTGCCCTGTCATAAAGTTGCCAAACTGCTCGCAAACCGTGATAAAGCCTGCAACGTCAGCAGCAGTGACGCCCAAGCTGGCAACATCCTCGTCGGTCAGCTCGTCCGCGCCTCCAGCATTGTATCCACGGTCAAAATACGTTTCATATATGGTTTTCAATACTGCTTGCTGCTGCCCTTGCGTGGTTGCTGCCTTTTGCATTGATGCTACGAAATTCGTTTTGTTGCTCATTTTAGCCTCCTAAAGCTATCAATCTGTCGTTTAATTCCTGTATTGCCCGTATCAACCACGGGACAAGCCTGCCATACGACAAGCCGTAAAACTGATCCGTTGGGTTATCTGGGCGTTCAACCACTCCGGGCAGTATAGGCTCAACTTCCTGTGCTATCAAGCCGTACTGCCAATCAGCCGATGCTGCTGTGTAGTGATAGGAATGCCTGCCATTTTCATCCATTATTGCATCAATGCTGTGATACCGTACTGGGCGCAATTGCACAAGCGTATCCACTGCATTTTGCAGCAGTTCGTCACCAAATTTCAATCGCCTGTCACTGGCATCAATAAATGTATGGGCGTACCCTTTGCCTCCATTATTATTTGTCGTTGGCAATTGCAACCTATAGGATGGAGTGGCTATTGCTCCAAGACCCATATAATTTGTTGTCATTGTCATGGCAAGTGCAATAGCTGATGCTCCAGCAGTGTCGTATAGAATAAACGTTGTACCGTTTGTAGCTCCGGTGACACCTAAAGACCAGTTTGGCAAGCCTGTGCCATCATTGGTAAACCTTATTTGAGGCCCAGATGTTGCAGTCGTATCAATCTGTATCGGCACATTATTATTCCCAAGATACTGCCATCTTCCACCGGATATAATTTTCCATGCAAGTGTGTTGGAAACATAAAACATCATTTCATTTAAACTATGGCTATAATTGATACGCCCTATATCCCGGTCACCATAGTCGCCAAAATGTAATCCTGCTGTGCTGGCATTCGCAGAAATAATGGCGACATAGCTGTTACCATTATTGTCAAATGCTGCAACGTTTTCAGTTCCATACGATGTCCTGCTGCCTCCAGCGGCTCCCCACACAAGGAAGGGCACATTGGTAACACTTGCTCTTGCTGTGTTAATGCCCACGCCCACATTATCAATCCATATAGCTTGGGCAAGGCAACCACTTTCTATACGGATGGGCGTGTTAGCACCGACATCCTGTATGATAAAATCTCCAACAGTGTTATTTCTAAGCATCCATTCGCCTTGCGTGTTTTTTAGATAAAAGTTGGCATATGTTGCTCCACCAGATTCAATACGTGCTGACACGGCGGATGAATTATACACGTGAAAATCTACTGTTGGAACTGGTTGTCCTATACCAACACGCCCATTCGTATTATCCAAGTATAGAAAATAGCCTGCTCCGGTCCCGCCAATCTGCGTCCGCGTTCCTTCAAAATTATAAAATCGCCACGTTTCGTCACTGCCTCCAATGCCCACAAGCATCCCATCGCCTGCTGTACTGCCCGTATCAGTGTTAGTAAATTGCAAGTATACATCGCCTCCAGTTATGCCATGGAAATGCGATATATAGTTTGGCGTGTCTGTGCCAAGCCCAAACCTTCCACCACCAGAAAACCTTGCAACTTCTATGTCGTTTGTACCGAAAATAATGGGCACACTATCAACGGTTTTGATAATCATTTTCGTACAGTTTGTATACGCCTCAAGCATAGCTGCATTCGCAAGGCTTTTAGTGTCCCATAACGTTGCATAATTCAAACCATGAAATAACATTCCAAAGCCTGTGCCAAAAAAGCCGTCGTTACCTGTTACATTCCAAGCTGATCGTGCAGATGTGCCTGAATGCATGTTTTGTATTGCACCATGGACAATGCCATCAACATCAGTGCGTACATCCAAATAATACAAAGGAAAAGCAGCACTTCCCATGCCCACTTTGCCAGTGGAATCCACGTGTATGCTATCCGTTGGCGCGGAATTGTGTACTTGCAGGGCATCGCTAAATTCCAAGCCGTTATTGGTTGCGTTGACGATAAGTGTTTGTGTCGCTCCGGCATACGCTCCGGGCGTATCACTTAGTGATAAAAACGTACCACCTCCGCCTCCTCCACCTGCCATGTCAAATCTATGTACTGGATACCATGTACTTCCAACTGTATAACCCATAACCAAGGCATCAGCAGCAACACCATTGTCACCAATATTTATCCGTAATTCAGTCTGGTCATTGGCAACGTTATAACGGGCAAGCCATAGTGGATCACTGTTGTCACTATTCCAAACCGACCAACTTGGTCCGCCTGACAGATACAGCTTGTTCCCATAACCTGCAACACCTTCCTCGTTTTTGGTAACAAGGCCAATTCGCACATCCCTGCTGCTGTTACATATGGCGTTGATTATGCTCCAACATTCACTTGCTCCTGTGCCCACTCCACCAAGATCGCACCAATATTCGCCATTATAAATGAACATAATGTGGTCAGTTGCGTTATCCAACACTATGTCACTTTCGCTGCTCAGCCAGATGTTGCCTACACCATGCCGGATGTTTATTTGATACGTACCGTATACGCCTCCAGTATCCAACAGCTTTACGACCAAAAGCTGCCCACATTGCTCCGGCTCAATGCGTGTTAAATCCACATTTACATCAACGCCATCAATATAAAAGCTGTCAACATACAAGGCATGGTATACATCAGTTGGAACTATACTTGCGCCCTGCAATTCCAAAGGCACAGCACAGTGGAACATCAGCTCTTCCAAGCCGATAATGCTGGCTCCGCCCTGCCCTGGAGTGCTGCTGTGTACGTGGTCACCTACACTGCCCTCAGCACAAACGGCATTCCACAGCAACTTCCAAGGGTATATATCAGTTTCCACAATTTCTGTATCACCGTTTGTAATATCCACTACTCCCATTGGATAAGCGTTTGCAGGGCATGCCGGGACACTGGGCGTTAAAGACACATCTATTTCTGTACCTTTAACGGCTTGGAGCGTCCTTGTGGCAATGTCAAAGTAGACAAGTATATAGGCATGCTTGTTTGCTCCTGTGGGCACATATGCAGTGAGGTCAATATATGCCCCACTGAATTTCCGTATGGTGCAACCATCAACATACAAAAATCCAGTGATGTAAATTTGCAAGCTGTATGGATTGGTGGTTATCAACCATCCCTCGGTTACATTGCCCGTATCAATATAAGCTGGATCCGTGTTCTTGCTGCTGTGGGTATCACCGTGAGGGGCAACAGCAAAAAAGGCAGTATCCTCCTCGGTAAGGGTTAAACCATACGCGGACAGGTTTACGAAAAGCACTTGCTCTTGTGCGTCGTCCGGATATTGCTTGCCTACTATAACCTGAGTATCTTCTGCCCAGTGTTGGTATCGGTTCAGCACTTGGGCAACCTTGTTCGGGCTTGTGTCGTACCTTATCCAGCTATAACCCTCTTTACCTGTAACACGCGTATTTCCAGCACCATCGCCGATGGAGCCGTACTTGTATTCAATTTTCAGTTCACGCTTACCCATAACCTGTCGCCATATGTTAAGGGTTTCGTTCCACTGGGCGTTATCAATACTTTCGCTCATGCATATTCTCCTAGTTCCGGCTTGGCTATGCAATTCACCCAATCGTTAGATGCAACAGTATTCCAATTATTGGTTATGACAGTACGGCTTCCTCCTGTACCCATTGCCAGCAACTTTCCATAATTTGCCCTATCATATCCTCCAACTATGGCTTGTATAAGATCACCACTCGCATCACGTTGCATAACACGCATCGCACGTGCCCATCCACCATAACTATCGGGGTCACCTGTTGTCCACCAATCAAAATTATCACCAAACTGTACCCAACTTGATCCGCCCTGCCATTCATATACTCCATGCAACTGATCCATAATGGCAACCTTGGTTGGAAAATCAAGCGCAATTGACATATCGTACGTGTAAAGGTATGGCAGGTTTACAACATTCCAGCTTGATCCCCCATCAGTGCTGTAAATCATATCGTTATCTGGGTGAGAAATGGTTGCATAAATGTACAATGGATTACTAGGGGCACACTTGATGCACATAGAAGGTGAATCATAATATGCCGTATAGGGCGTACGAGACCAAACTGTTGTCCATATAAGGCCTCCATCAGTGGACTTTTTAATCCAATAACCTCCGCCAGATGGTCCATTGCTGGCATAAATGCAATATACCGTTTGACTTGTGCCATCATTGGCGACTGCTATCTGTGCCCTGCCCATCCGCCCATGCCAATCGTTTTGATATAGCAAGGTTTGCGCAAGTGTAAGATTTTCCCATCCATCTTGCGTACTACACATCACCATGCTAAACCCATACCCAAGAGGCCCACCATAATTCTGGCATCGTAATATGCCCCAAGCATATCCAGGGCGTGTTGCATCGTATGCCGTATCCATCATCCAATACCCGTATGTCGCTCCGGCTCCTGCAAGTGCTGCAATTTCATAATTTTCAACGCCCTCTGTCCAATGCCCACTTCCAGCAGGCATCGGGTCATACGTGTAAAAGGCACAATAACATTGAGCATGCAACTTTTCATCCACTGCTGTCGGGCTTGTGTTCCAATCAACCACGCACATCGTGCTGATGTTTTTACTGCCTACAGCAGTCAACTCACTGTTTTGCATATCATACCAAGTGGGCAACGTTGGCAAAGTAAATGGATCAGCGTGAAATGCCCCTTCTGGGTTCGTTGCTGCAATAATGCCCTCGTACCGTTCCTCTTCCGGGATTGGTGGTTCAGGTGTCGGCTGTTCAACCCTTGGAGGATAAATGTATTCAGGCTTGGGTACGGTTTCCGGTATGACAATGGTAACTCCAGCAACACCATCATCGGTTTCCAGCATGCCGTCAATACTGGTAAAAATACATCCAGCATTCCCATCGTACGCGTTTTCGTATGCCCGTATCAAAAGCTTGCCTTGTACGGTTTCCCGCTCTGTGGGTATGGAAATTGCGACTGCCCTTTGGGGCACAATATCAAGCCATCGCCAATTTCCACCAAGCATATATTTGACACTTGGGTACTCCGCGTTCAGTGCTGCATATTGCCTTCCAGCCAACGTGTTCAGCTCAGCTTGGTTGTCAATAGCGAGGGCGTTTTTAGGTTGTACGGCTCCCCTATGCCCATCGATTAAACCTGGAGCACGTGACAGGTATGGTATAACGGCATTTAATGCGCTATCGTAATAAAGGCCTCCAGCATCAATCGCGCTTGCCTGTGCCTGGATGCGCCTCGTAATGCTTACCTTGTCCAACCAATCACCGTCATCCATTGACCACAAGGTGTCAACTGTACCGTATGCATCCATGTTGACATCGCGTACTGCATAAAACATGCCATGCTTGTTGGCAAGCAGACGGGCATAAAGCCTATCCCAAACAAAGCCGTTCAGCATACTGTATATGCTTGTCTGTGTGAAGTCCTGTGCCTTTATTTCCTTTTCCTCAAGTTGGTTGTACACGTCGGCAATCAGCGATAACGTGGTATGCCATGTCACATTGTAGGCAAACGCCCTTGGAACCGTTAAAGTGGGCGTATAAATCCAATCATACTCGTCCACATAGTTGCTGATGGTTATAGGGGCATTGATTGCTTGCTGTGTTTGCTCAGCGACGGACTGGCATTCAAACGAAACCGTTTGGGTTTCTGGGTCGTACTCAATGCTTTCACCCTTTACGTTGCCCACAAACAAAATGTTCTCACGGTCGTGTACTGGGCTGACACTTTGGTTTACAAGGCCATCGCTTGGATCCAAGTACGGCTCCGCGTCAGCAGCATACCAATCATCAGTAAACAGCACTATCAATGCTCCCGGGATTACCTTGTACTTGTCAGCAGCATCACCGAAAAGCGTTATACCGACTTTACTGTACCCTTGGTCAAAACTGCCTGCAACAGCACCATTCAGCCGGAATTGGGTTATGGCCTCGGCATTGCTCGGGTCGCCTCCCTGTGTTTGCCCTGGACGCCTAACAGTGAACATATACCGCACTCCACGACGGAAGGGCAGTGTAGTCGCATCGCCATTGCCATCATTTACTTCCAAGGTAACGCGTTCGCCTGCCAAGCCTGTCACCTTGTTTATGGTTTGCCATCCTGGAGTTTGTGCTGCTGACGACCACGAGTCGCAATAGCTTGTCCAAGTGCTTACAGTTTGTCCTGGAGCGTTTGCATAGCTGCCAGACCAATCAAAATAGAACTGTGCTGTGCTTGCGCCCACTTCAACAAACTTTACGCCATGACTGGACATAGTGGGCGTCGGTGGTAACATTGCAACAGCTTTGTCAGCGTCAGTTGCTCCAGGCAGGTCATCGTATCCAATGTCGTAATCCTTGTACCACGTTACATCGCTGCCCGAAACCTCAATGCGCCCTATACGTTGCCATAGTTTAAACTCGTCCAACACAACCACATAATCACCTGTGACAACGTTTTCACGGTACTCGCTGCTTACAGACACTTTGAGCGTGGTTGTGCCTGCTGTAACGCTTTGGTCGGTGCGTATACGGGCAAGTCCTTTGTCGTACTCGCCGTACGAACTGCCAATCATAACCGTCATACCATCCAACAAGGTTGCGCTTCCACTGCTTGTGTTTACTGTCAGTTCCGCAACCTCGTCGTCGGTTACATCGGCATTTATACGGCATGACCACAGGTAATCGGTCCACGTGCCTCCTCCACCTGCGACTTGTGGTTGCTGTATAATGAGGTATACATCACTCATTTGGGGATAATTGCGCATAAGCGCAAGTTGATAACCTGGGATCTGGTTTGCCATGTGTGCCCTGCCTTATGGTTGCAGTATCATATGATAGAAACGCATCGTAACGTTGCTCCACTGGGCAAGCGTACGAGGGACAAGTGTTTTACCATTGCCATCCAATGGCCTTGCTGCTTTGCAGGCATAGGTCGCAACTTGGAGGTCATACCCTTGGTCGTTGTACGTGGTTATGTACAAATCAGCCGACAGGGCATCATCGCTTGGAAACAGGTTTAGCATATTCCATACCTGTGCCTGATTCAAAAAACTCCAAATCCACGTTGCAACAGGATACCCGTACCCATGCATGTCGCTGTTGCCTGCCTTGCGTACAACACTATATCCCTGGAAAGTGTGCTGTACTGGGAATGGAATGCCGAGCCACGACAGCAGCACAATATCGCTCGCTGTTGTACCAAGGGCATATTGAGGACAAGTCATTGCGCCTCCTTTACTGGGCGTTCAAAAGCTGTGTTCCAAACTGTTGCAGCAAGCCCATCACGGCTTGGTTGATTGCAGCACCATCCATGCCGTCTGGTACATTGCCTCCAAAATCTATTTTACCTTGCATGTTGATGTTGTGGTTTTGCGTTTGCTGCAAGGGTATCGCAGCAACCAATTCAGGCACTTCCTCGGCCACTCGTATCGTTCTGGGCGTGGTTGCTATGCCCCATCCGCCCTTGGCAAATCCCCACTCCTCCGGGTACTCCTCGCTTCCGCCAGTGTCCAAGGTTGCCCCAAAGCCCATTTCCTCGCCCGGATCGCTGCCCTCGGCCATATATGGCGATGTTGTGGGCGTGGTTGTGCGTGTTGCTGCCCTTGTACGTCGTTGATAATACTGCTCCCATAAGGCAGTGTCGTCTTCAATGAACTGCCCATGTTGGTCAAGTATAGCCTGCAATCCAGCAGCATCCAAGGCCTCCAAGCTGGCAAAGTGCTCCCCTAGGTCAGCCAACTCTTTCGCATACTTTCGTGCCCTGTCCTCCTCCTCCCATTGTCGCTGCCTTTGTAAGTCCTCCTTTTTACGGGCAAGGCTGATTTCTAGGTTTTCAATGTCCCTTTGCCTGCCTGTTGCAGCATCCTCCAGTTCACGTTGTATGTCCAGTTCCAGCTCAGCCCGTCGCCGTTCTGCATCAGTGCGTATTGCCTGCCTACGACGTTCCAAGTCACGGTTTAGCTCCTCTATGCCCTTGGTATATTCGGCTTGCTCATCCTCGCGTCGCCTGTCCCTGTTTATGCGCTCGGTTTCAAGCTGCCTTTTATTTTGACGTATCAAACGGGCAACAGCAACAGCGTCGTTGGAACGTGCTGCCTCCATTACATCCGCTTCAAATGTCCTGCGAATGTCCTCCAGCCGACGCCTATAATCGGTTTCAATTTGCAGCAGGTTATCGGCATGTGCAAGGGCATTGTCCTCCCGTTCAGTGTTGGACTCCTGTGCTGCATCTGCTGCCTCCTCGGCCAAATCGCGTTCCAGGTCAGCCCTCCTGCGACGGGCATCACGGGCAATGTCCTTCAGCTTGTTTTGATGCTTGCGCTCAATGTCCTCGCGTTTACGTGCCTCGTCTATTGCTGCCTTTATTGCTTCACGTTGACGCTTTATGGCCTCTTCCGCCAACTCCTCCGCGTACTGCTTGTTCAGTTCCTTCAGCTTGTTAGCTGCATCGGTGGTTTCCTTGGCAAGCGTATCCATGCCGTTTGCCAGCTCATCAACGGTTTGTACGGCCTCCTCGCCCTCGTCTGCAATAAGGCCCAAAGCCTTGGAATTGTCAATCAAAGCCGTTTCTGCTGCCTCCCTTGCCCGTTCGGCAACACCATCAAAGCCCTCGCCAACACTGGCAAGCTGTGCTTTCGCATCCTCCATCTGCTTTTCCCAAGCAGCATCCCTGTCCCATATGGGCGTCATGGCAACCTTGGCAACGTTTTTCAAGGCCTCCTGGAAATCGCCA
>Ga0180438_10005462_pt1 | contig 17634 bp, 23 predicted proteins | sample SS_ome_12_FD_132455 | JGI IMG/M metagenome (GOLD analysis project Ga0180438, IMG submission 132455) | Hypersaline lake sediment archaeal communities from the Salton Sea, California, USA - SS_3_D_2 metaG | ecosystem: Environmental > Aquatic > Non-marine Saline and Alkaline > Hypersaline >...
CCACTTCAACTAAGGAGATAACATGGCAATCACCGAAGATGAAATCTCGGATGCAGGAGAAGCCCCCCTCCGAGTTAAAACCGATGAGGGCTATATCGAAGAACGTCCAATTCACGAACTTGTCAGAGCAGACCAATACTCAAACACCAAGGGTGCTGGTGACGCGGTGCCTTGGGGTATCCGGTGTGCAAGAATCAAACCTGGAGGATCAGTTGTATGAGTGACGAAGTAAAAGTAACTGCAAGTCTGGAGATCATCAACGATACGTTTCGCTTGGAGAAAACCGGCAGAACTACACTCACCTTTGACCAAACAACCAAGGGTGGTGGTGTTCCGGGTACAATTACCATCCCTGCTGCCGACACTGTCGTAGACTTGTCGGACCTAGGAACCGAGGGTTGGCTTTGGATGAAGAACCTCGACGCGACCAATTACGTTAGTTGGGGTCCGGACAACGGTAGTTCTGCTATCGCCAAGGTTGGCCGGTTGGAGGCTGGCGAACCCGCGTTGTTCAGACTAGAACCCGGTCTGACACTCCGGATGCAGGCAAACGTAGCTCCCTGTCAAGTCCAAATCCTTGCTTGTGAGGATTAGTCATGGTAACTGCATCAAGAGCTCCTGGTCTGGTAGACCAGTATGGCAACCCGCTCCTTAGTGACCGAATATCTGAGCTACGGGCCAAGCTCCGTCAAGCCCAGATGCAAGTCATTAAAGCGAAGTACGATGCAGCCCAGACTTCCACGGGAAATGAGAATCATTGGGCCAACACGGATAACTTCGATCCTCATACAGTGGCGAACCTGACCGTTCGACGATACTTGCGGTCCCGTTCACGCTACGAGATTATCGAAAACAATCCGTACCTGAAAGGTGTGGCCCTCACACTGGCCAACGATTTTGTTGGTGGTGGTCCAAAACTCAAAATCACCGATAAAAGACTTTCCCCGGAAAGACAGAAGGTCATTGAGGATCGGTGGAATAAGTGGACCAAAGTCACCAAAATGCGTCAAAAACTCTGGCGTATGCGTATGGCCAAGATTACTGATGGTGAAACCTTTATGCGGGCGTATCAGAAACGCCGGCAAAAGGGACCCATCAAACTCAATTTCCAGGTTTTGGAAACTGACCGCATCAGTTCCGGTTCAACATACTCAGCAACTTCCCAAACCTCTCGCACTAGTGAGATTGATGGGGTTCGCTTTGACAACTATGATGAACCGCTGGAGTATCACATACTCCACAGACATCCGGGTGGTTCCACACTGTCAGCTCCCATTACCACTCGAAGTAATGGACAGTGGATCAATGAGAAGTTTATGATTCATTGGTTCAGACAGGACCGTGGTTGGTTGCGTGGTATCCCTGAACTGGCACCGTCTCTTGCTCTGTGTGCTATCCTTAGACGGTACACACTGGCAATTGTACGACACGCCGAATTGGCGGCTAGTCTGTCAGCTATTATCGAAACAGAAGGTCCGGCAAGTTCCAACCCTTGGACCGATGGTGCCGGTAACACCCTGTCAGACGACCCGTTTGATGTGTTCCCCATCGAGTACGGTATGATTATGAATCTGCCGTGGGGTTACACGATGAAGCAATTGGATGCCGTTCCTCTTGGAGTGCAATACGACGAATTTGTTGGTTCGATACTCCGAGAAATCCTCCGGCCCTTGCTTGTACCCTACAACATCACGGCAGGTACATCCAAGGACAGTAATATGGCCTCATCCGTTGTGGATGTTGACATGTACAAGTCGGGACAGAAAGCAGAACGGCTACACTGCAACGAAGAAGTCCTAGACCCTGTCCTGGATTTGTGGTGGTTCGAAGCACTGCGACTCCAAGGCTACCTAGGTGACAACTTTTTGTCAAGTGACCCCTCATTTGCTTGGGAGGCACCTGAACATACATGGCATTGGGATAAGATTGGTATTGACCATACCGATCCAACCAAGGTTGCCAAAGCACTCGAAACCCTCCGCACTAACCACTTCATCACTGACCGTGATATTCAAGAGCAGTATCACAACCGGAGTGTTGAGGAATGGAGAGCAGAAGTGGAGGAAGAAGAGGAATGGCGGCAATCACTCCCAGAAAACGAACTCCCGGATGATACACCCATTACAGGAGAAAAAGATGATGAAACTGTAGGTGCTGGAGCATAACCCTTTCCCCTAATAAAAGCAGGAGAAACGCCAATGGCAAAGACGTTACCTCCAATCAAAGCAAATCGCAAGGTTCCGCAACGAATCAATTTGGTTGGAGAAGTTCAACTGGCTGCCAAGCAGGGAGACGACGAGTCCCCGAAGTTTGTCTTGATGGCCAATACAGGAATCCCAATGCGGCTTCCCGGTTTCTTCGACCCTGTTATTGTCGATTTGACGGGAGCCCAGTTCGACCAGGACATGACTCCTGTTATTGTAGACCACGATCCTTCCCAGAGAATCGGGCACACGGTTGAAGCAGCGATTATTCCGAATGGCGAGACTAAGATGGTCAATGGCAAGCCGGTCGCTGGACCGATGATTGCTGCCGTTGGTGTCAAGTCTTCCAAGATGGAAGTTGCTAACCAGTTCATCGAAGATGCTCAAGAAGGATTCCCGTTTCAAGTCTCCATCGGAGCAAGCATCGTCCCTGGAAAGGTATTCCATGTGGATGAAAAGCAAAGTGTGGAAGTCAATGGCCGCACATGGAAGGGTCCGTTGATTGTGGCCAAACGGACAGTCATACGAGAGTTATCGGTCACAGTGTTGGGTGCTGATGGAAATACATCCGCGACCCTTGCCGCTACTTCATTCAGTTCTGCGAAAGGAAAAAAGAAAATGACGTTCGAAGAATTCGTCGCCTCGCTTCACTTGGACATCACGGCAATGTCCGAGGAGCAAACTACGGCTCTCAAGGCTCAGTGGGAATTGACCAAAAAGCCGAATCCCACCGAACCCAACGACACGGAGCCCAACAACAATCCGGGAAATCAGCCTCAAAACGTGCAGGCTACCCAGACCCTGGACCTCACCAATCATCGTGCCACCATGGCCGATGAGACTGCTCGCATCGACGGCATCAATGCGTGCATGTCCAACTTCACCGGTCTCACCGAAGTGAAGATTGACGACAAGAAGATGCCGATCCTGGAAGCCAAGCAACACGCTATCCGAGAAGGCATGTCGGTCAACGACTTCGAGTTGATTTGCCGCCGCTCGGAGTACCCGCAATCTAGCGGGCCGGCGATCCACATTCAGAACACGGAAATTGACCAGAAGCCCTTGGTTGCTTCTCTCCTCCGTCAGACCGGGTGTGTGCAGAGTGGCTACAACAAGACCAGGGACCTCAAGTATGGTCTGGAGGCCATGTTTGATGCCAACACCCTGGAGAAGTCCCACGAGCGTATCTACAACGGTGCCGCATCGTTGCGAACTCTGATGGCCATGCAGGTCAACGCTGTTGGTAAGCACATTGGTGCCCACGCCAGCATGGAAGAGATCCACGCCGCTGCTGTTGCTGCTCACAATGAGGTTATGGCCTCTGGCTTCTCCACGTTGAGTATCACCAACATCCTGGAAGACGCGATGCACAAGACTGCATTGGCCTCTTTCAATGCCGTGGAATCGGTTTGGCCTTATATCTGTGGTCGTCGTCCGGTCAACGACTTCAAGGCCCACAACCTGTACCGCTTGGACTTCAATGGAGATTACGTCAAGGTCGCCGCCGATGGTGAACTCAAGCATATCTCCATGACGGACACCAAGTACACCATCCAAGCCGATACTTACGGTGCGATGGTGACGATCGATCGAAAGACCATCAAGAACGATGACCTTTCGATGGTGATTGCCAAGGCGAGAGCGTTGGGCAGCCTGGGTGCCGCTCGAATCGAGGAATCGGTCTTGGTCTTGCTCCTCAGCAATCCGAGTTCGTTCTTCTCTGCTGGCAACGGCAACCTTCTGACTGGTGCCAGCTCGGCTCTGAGCATCCCTGGTCTCACCAATGCCAAGCAGAAGTTCCGTGACTTGGTCATCAACAACAAGCCGATTGGTGTCAGTCCGACCATTCTGCTCTGTGGTACTCCGCTTGAGGAAACGGCAAACCGTCTGTGGGCCGAAGACCGCTTCGATCCGACTCGTGGTGACAATGCGTTCACGAACAACCCGCACAAGGGAATGTATCGTCCGTATGTCAGTCCGTACCTCAGTAACACTGCTGTCTTGGACCAAGACCAGAACGCAATCAGTGGTCAATCCGACACCAAGTGGTTCTTGTTCGCTGACCCGAACTCGCCGCAAGGTTCGGCAATCACGATTGCCTTCATGGACGGTCGCGAAACCCCGCACTTCGCGGAAGCCGAGACTCAGTTCAACGTCCCGGATGGTATGCAGTTCCGCTCTTATCTGGATTGGGGTGTAGCGATGCACGTGACCCAGATGGGCTTGCAGTCCAACGGAACCTGATCTATCTAACCAGCACGAAAAGGAGAGTTCGAGATGAATGAACTTTTGCAAAATCTGGCAACCGGAGCAAGTGGTTCCGATGGGACTGTCACAGTCTCTCAACCGCTTGTCGCTTTTGTTGAGGAAGTAGGTTACAAGCTGAAAGGCAAACCTACCATCAGCAAAAAGGGTCTGGTTGTGAAGTGTAAGGACCTGTGCATCGTTGCCGCGAAGGTCCAAAAGAAGGTGATGGCAGAAATGCTTGAGCCTGAGCCCGAAGAGGAAACTCCTGAAAAGGAACCTCCGAAGGACAAGGACAAGGACAAAACCCCCAAGAAAGATTCGTAACGAAAGGAAATTGAATCATGGCTCAGACACTTGAAGCTATTTTTCACCAAGGTGACCAGCGACGAATTGACCACACCCCGAGTGGTGCGGCCCTCGTCAGTGGTCAAATCATCAGCAAGGGCGGCATTGCTGCTGTCTGTACTTCTCCAGAAGGCATTGCTGATGGTGCGTTGGGTGCCGTCGATGTAGACGGTACCTACAAGATCAAGAAGGGTGCTGTAGTCTTCTCCGAAGGTGACGTTGTCGGTTGGGATGACACAAACAACACCGCAGTCGTTGACGGCGATCCGAACAACGATTTCGACCTCGGCATGGCTACTCAAGATGCAGCGTCTGGTGACGACTATGTCTTGTGCTGGCTCAACAAGCAATCTATTAACTAAGGAGACGTTCACATGGCTCTTGTTCCTCAAGACTCTGCGATGCCAGCTGTTACCGATCCCGGTGACGCTGGAACCATTGATGACGATGGTAACAACTTTGGAGTGTGCGAATTGGTTTCAGCTGGTCCTGAGACTCGTGTACTCGGTACCCCAACCCGTGTTGGACAACGACTGAGTATCGTCATGAAGGAGGATGGTGGTGACATCGTCCTCACTTGTGCCTCGATTCTCAACGCAACAGGCAACAACACAGTCACGTTCGCGGATGAAAGTGACGTCATTGATCTTCTGGCGGTTGAGAAGAACACTGGTGGTCTCGTCTGGCGTATCGTTGGCAATGATGGGGCCGCGTTGTCCACCGTTTAGTGGTCGTGTTGGTTGGTTGGAGGCTCCCTGGTCCCGGTTCTCGTTCGCCGGGCCAGGGAGTCATTGGTCGAGGAGTCCGTCATGCCCAGAAGAATCGAGCGATTTATTGCTCGTCGTATAATCACCAATATCCTTGAAAAGATAAAGGAAACTTCGATGATTGAGTTTTTCAAAGGAAAGAAGACATACCTTGTGGCAGCAGGCATGATTGTCTACGCCGTGCTTGGTATGCAACTTGGTCAACTTGACCAGGATACCACCGTTCAATTGATCCTACAAGCACTGGGCTTCACGGGACTCCGATTGGGCATTGCCAAAGGAAGTTAAGATGGCTCATCCATCATTCCAAGAACGTCTGCTGTATGCTGGACAACGGTTCAATGAAGTCAACACAGAAAAGGTTTCTCTCACCAGAAGCGGGACCACTGTGACCGACAAGAACGCTAGTCCCATCCTACTCAGACCCGAGGAGTTTGTTCCCGGTATTGGAGTGACACGCATTGAGCATCAAGGCTTCGCAATTGATGTGGACCAGTACGATTTTGGTTCTGGCCCAACTCATCCGAATCACGGAGACGTGATTACTAGAGCAGATGGAGAAGAGTTTCGGGTAGTCAATCTCAATAACAACCCTGTGTTCCAGTATGTAACCTCCAATCGGGAGCGTTACTTACTGGTCACAGAACGTATCAAGGAGGTATAACATGTCAACTCCTATTACGGATATTCGAGATGCAGTGTACACCCGCATTGCTTTGCAAAAGGCTTTGTCAGCTTTTGTGAATAATGACTTCACCCTCGTAAAAACTTGGTATCCATATGACAGGCTTGAGTCTCATCACGCAGATCACCCAAATGGAAAAGTATACGTGATTGGCCAAGCCCCAGGTGAAGGGATAAATCAGGCTAGGTCCAACAAGGTGTTCCGCCGCGAATACCCAGTGCAAGTCGGATTCCAGATAACAGGAGTTGATCCTGCTGACGACACAGCCATTGACACTTATGTCCAACTGGTTGAAGAACTAGACAATCTGTGTATCCAACTTGTGGACCCTGATTACTTCTCCTTCTTACGATTGGAGTACATGGCAGACGATTCAGGACTGCCACTGAGCTTCATGGGCTTGCGAGAGTTTGACATGTTCGAAGCCTACTTCACGGCATACTACAACTTTGTTGTGACTCCATAGAAAGGATAGCGTAATGGCAGACACACAACGAACTAAGTCACAGTTAGAAACTCTGTTCGCAGACAATGTGACTGGAGATATTAGTCCCCAAGACTTACGGGACTTCATGACTACCGTAATGAATCGTATTTCTGGGTACCATAATGGTACACTCCCCCCTCAAGGGACAGACCAATCCACTGCGATTGGTGTGAACCCAGGAACTACGGACATCACGAGTCCAAATGGCGTTGCAGGTGTTCAACTACCGAACATCACAAACGCACCCGAAGGAACCGTAGTAGAGCTTGTAGTCGGAGATGGAGCAGGGAACTTGTTAGTCTATCCTGCAACAGATGAAGTCATCTCAACTGCTGGTTTGAATGGTTCCGTGACTGTCCAAAAACAGCATGTGTGCATATTCAAGAGGCATCAAAGCATCTGGTACCACACATCGCTTACTCCATAACCCATCACTGGCCTCTGTGCCCTAGCAGAAAGGTGATGTAATGGCTGGAGGATTTTCATCAGGCTTTAGTAACGGCTTTGACCAAATCTCAGGAGGAATACCCATGAGTGGTCCAAAAACTGGACACAAGATGAAACTGTATCGGAACACTGGCACGTATGCTGTTCCGACCTGGAGTATCGTGGACGAAGTTGGTGATGTGAGTATCCCTGACATGTCTCGTGGCATGGCAGAACTCAAGCGACGAGCCAACGACTTTACGAAGAGCCTTGCGACCCTGATCCAATCAATCGCAATTGAATTCAGACTTCATCACGGTCTGGATTCAACAACCTTTGATGCCATCCGTGCAAACTTCTTCACGGGTGCTGCTGAGGAATGGGCTGTGATGAATGGAGACATTGCTACCTCTGGGAACGAAGGGATGCGTATCCCTGTCCTGTTTGAGCAGTTTCCATGGGACCAAGCCCTCGAAGAAGTTTCCGGTCACGACTGTCGCCTGATTGTCGCGTACATGGAAGAGTCCGGAACTGAAATTGATCCCGAATGGTACGTTGTACCCTAACCAATAAAAGCACCCCAATAGAAAGGACATACAATGTCTGCTGACGATGCTTTAAGGGCTCGGATTAACGCGGCTAAGGAAGAGGGCACAAGTGGCAAACCTGTCCAGCCCTTGAAAGTCAACCGCATCCCCAAGTTCAAGCTGACTGTAGGTGAACTCAAACAAGTCGCCAAACAGAACTTGGACCACCCCAACTCCAAGGTTTTCCTCAGTGCAGTACGAGGACAAACCGACGACAAGGAAATGGTTGTTGACCGTGTGGACATCGAAGCGTTACTCGATGACAGGAATGTACTCATCGAGACTCGCATCGAGCCCGTGTCCGGAGAAAACTCCGACATCAAAATCGTGTCCAAGACACTTGGCCCCCCGCGTCAAGTCAAACCGGAACCCAAACCCAAACCCAAGATGAAGAAGGAGTAACCAATGCCTGACCAACCGACTGGTAAGCGTAGACGAAACCAACGTCTCCGCGAGAGACTCCTAGCCCGTCTAGACCAGAAGCTAACCGAAGCGGTTGCTGCTGACCTGATGGACCAGGATGAAGCTGATGAGATTCGGGAAGAAACCAAAGCTCTACCGTGGGCTCTGATCATTCCCATCCTCGTTGAAATCATGAAGATGCTCATGGAGCGTTTTCAAAACCGTTAGCCACCTGACTTGGAAGCCCCATCCCGTTACCTCTCCTCGGCGGGGTGGGGTCTTCCTTAACCAATGGAGACCAACCATGCGTAAATCAGTATATCCAGATGTTTGGGGAGTCATCGCTCTCCTTCTGATGTTCGTCGCGTTTCCCGCCACTGCATACCAACTCCGGGCCCAAGAGATTGCGGTGCCCGTCGAGGCTGAGGTTCAATCTTCCCCAAAGAAGGTCACGGCGAAGATTATCAGTCGCTACCAAGAACAACCTGTGCATCCAATGGACTGTATCGAAATTGAGCTGGACACAATACCCGTAGATGGTATTCCCACCATCAAGTATGGGTGTCATCCAGAACCAAGGTTGGCCCGCATAGGAACTGACATCAAGACAGGCAAACCATTTCTTATCTTTCAAGCAGGCAAACCCGGTAGCTTTGGTCTGTTTGTCTCATCATATCACAGTGCAACAAACCATCTGACAAAGTTCGAAGTGATAACGGGAGGGGAAGAAGATAACCCCCCTTTTCCTCCGGACGAGACACCCACCCCTATTGGACAACAGTGGGTTATAATAATCTACGAGACGAAGGACAAGACGATGGAGTTGGGGAATCTCCTGGAGAATCCGACCCTCCTCTCTTACCTCTCCGAAAAGAAACACCGCTACCGTCCAGTAGACGTGACGAATCAGACAGCGGAGTGGTTGAACCCTTACCGAACAAAGATTGCAAAGGAGGGTCTTGCCCTACCAGTCCTCGCCCTAGCCCCACTTGGAGGTTTTGGCGAAAACGCTGAACCCTACCTCCAAGAGTTGAAAGTTGTTACCGATTCCCAGGGTAATAAAAGCATCCCACCAGAACAAGTCATTGACACCCTAAAGAAGTTCGGAGGTTAGTCATGAAAGAACAACTTAATCTACCCGACTTGAGTAACCGTAGTGCCGGCCTCTTGCAACGTGATAAGAGTGCGTTCAATGCCTGTTATGGAGACGGAGACATCCCAACCATTGCAGACAAGGGGATCAAACTTATCCCGCGTACACGTTGGGTCAACAAGATTGGTGTGGGTGAACATGTCTGGTGGATGTACGACCAGCTTGACGGCATGTGTGCCTCCAACGGTGCGGCCCAGTGCATGATGGTCCTTCGCAATCAGGCTCGCCTTCCCAAGATTGCTCTTTCCCCAGAAGAACTCTACCGCCACGTTGGTAGATGGGGAACTGGTTCCACTCTGCAAGAAAACATCAGAATGTTGATGCGAGAAGGTATTGCCACCCGTGCGACCATGAAACGCATGTGGCCATACACTCGCCAAGACATTCCATCCGATCTTGACGAAGAACGCAAGCAATTCATCTTGCTGGAAGCCTTCGACCTAGGTGGCAGCTTCGAGGCTCTTGTGACCGCCCTCCACAAACGGATGGTTTGTTACATTGGTCTTGATTGGCCCCGCCTCGGCCCCCATGCTGTTTGCTGTACCGATTGGGTAGACGGACACATTGAAGGTCCGAATAGCTGGATGAAAAAGGAAGGGCCACGAGACGGCAAAACTGGATGGTACAGCCTCTCTGAGAAAACTTACAAAAGAGCCCGACCAACTGTATTTGGGTCATATGCTTTCCGCGTAATCACGGAAGCAGACAATGACCCCCAACCACCAACCCCCGGAGTTTAGCATGAGCGATGAAAAGAATGTGGAACTACCAAACATCGGTGAACCCAAGTTCACTGACTACAAAGGTCGAGAGTGGGATGTGAAGCTCACTCTAGGCAGTGCCAAAAGAATTGATGCTTCAGACTTCTCTGACATTCGTGCCAAGAAGTTCAGCATCCTTGAGCCAAGCAGAGAGTTGTTCATGGAAATCCTGAATGACACTAGCTTGGTCATGGCGATTGCCTGGGTTATCGTGCAACCCCAAGTCAAAGAAAACTTCAAGGACTATCCCAAGTGCTTCAATGAAGATGGAACAGTCAACCTCAACGAAGCAGAACTAGAATTCCTAGAGGGTATGGACGGCCCAACAATCATGGCCGGTCGTGAGGCGGTGTGGAGTGCCGTCGCGGATTTTTTCCCCGAACACAAGACCGGCTTATTGATCTTGATGCAACAGTTTCTGAAGAGTCACAAGAGACTGGCAGTGGAGTTGAAGGGGATGGAGATGGAGATCGACAAGATCTTCGAGAAGGAACTGGACAAGGGGATTCAGGACTTTCGACAGGAAGTGGCCCAATTCGACAGAAAGACCCTCGGAAGGAAGCGTGGCTAAACGTCCACCACGTTGCGGGTGTACTGTCATGGCCTCCTGAGTATTGGTATCCATTAACTCTACGAGAGTTGTTGCACTACCACGATATTAAGCTCTTAACAGAGTGGGACCACACTGCTACCTTAGCGGCACTCACCTACAACTTGACTGTTGTGGTAACTGGTCTTGCTTCCAAGAGCAAAGTTAAACCTCGAAGTGTCCAATACTTCCACCCATACCGTAAAAAGAAACGGGAAGGGTTGCGAATCACGGGCGACGAAGAGTCGATGAGCTTACTCAGAATGTTAGGCAATGCAATCGCAAGGTGTTGACATGGTTGTTGGTATCAAACCAGTGTTTAAGATGAAGTTCTTTGATAGGTCCATTATCACACGTAACTGGACCCGGATCAATGAACGACCACTCGCCAAAGCTGGTGCCCTAGTCCGTGTCATCGCCAGAGGTTCAATCAAACGAAGAATCGGTCATAAGCGAGGAAAGAACCAAGATGTGACACGCCGCGTATCGTTTGCGAAACCGTCACCAGTGGGTTCCCCTCCCTATAGTAGACGTTCCGGGAAACTCCCACCATTCAAGATGATTTTTAACTTACCTGACAAATTTGGCACAAGTGAGATCGTTGGAATGGTGGGGTTTTTCGGGACCAAGGGTCCGGCAACTCCCGGATTACATGAGCATGGAGGTATGGCTTCACGTAAAGTGATTCGCCGTACCATCATGACTCGTACAGATACACGCAACCGTAGAGTGTGGAAAGGATTCGCCGGATGGCAATCAGAACCAAGAACTGAAACAAGAGTTGTAAGACGCAACTGGAGTCGGCATCGACAAACAGTGCGGTACCCCAAAAGACCATTTATGCACCCTGCATTGATTAAAGCCAGAACGAAATTGCCAAAGTTCTGGCGGAACTCCGTCCGTAAGTAGAAAGGATAGTCATGACAAAACCTATTGGAGAACTCAACGGCAAGTGGGCAATGATGTTGAAGTTTACATTAGTCTGCTTTCCGATATTCACAGGACTCATCGCCACCTGGGCCATATGGGTCACTTGTGAAATATTCGAATCCCGGTCATTCCGGGCCCTCCATGCTGTCAACGATACTCCCCGTGTCACTGCTATGGAAAAGAAACAAGACACCATCCACGAAAACCAAATACGTATGATGGTGAAACTCGACAACCTTTCCCAGAAAATAGATTGACATTTGGGCAGTAGTCATTCTGCCCCGCTCACTCCCTAATAAACGCAAGGAATTAAACCATGGCCTCAACAGGTGGAATCAAAGCTGGTAAGGCTTTCATCCTAATCGAAGCGGTAGACAAGACTGCCTTTGTTTTACGCCGAATAGGGTCACGCATGACAGCTTTTGGTGACAAGATGATGGCAATGGGTCGTACCATGATGACCCAAGGGTTGCTGGCTCTTACTCCTCAAGCTGCATCCATCAAGGTGTTCGCAAACTTCGACCAGTCCATGAAAATCCTCCAGGCTCGCTCGCGTGGTACTACGGAGGAATTAGCGGCACTGGAACGTCAAGCCAAACAACTTGGACGCACCACGGTATTCACTGCCGCTGAGGTTGGTGACTTGATGGTTATCCTCGGTCGTCGTGGTTTTCAGCGTAGCGAAATCCTAGACATGACTCCTGAGATTCTATCTCTTGCCCGTGCTGCTGGTGAGGGTAAGAATAAGGCTGAGGACATGCAGTATGCAGCGAACCTGACTGCTGGTGCGATTCGTGTGTGGGGTCATGAAGCTGCACAATCAGGCCAGATTGCTGATGTGTTCACCACTGCTGTAAATAACAGTGCTTTGACAATGGCTACTCTCCAGGAATCTATGTCGTTCGTGGCTCCCATTGCTAAGAACGCGGATATGTCCCTGCGTGAGACTGTTACCACCCTTGGTGAATTGTCCAACATGTGGATTGAAGCCAGTCGTGGTGGTACCGCAATGCGGCGTATGATTATCGAACTCGTTAAGAACGTAGACGACTTGACGGGTAAGAAGATCAATATCATGGATGCCCAAGGCGGCTTGCTATCTCTCCCAGAAGTGATGAAGCAGATCAATAAAGCCACTGAGGGTATGGGTACTGTTGAACGTCTCAAAGTCTTTGAGGAAATCTTCGGTGCCCGTGCGATTGCCGCTGGTGCTGGACTTGCTGACATGGCGGAGCAATCCAATGTCTTACGCCAAGCAATGAAGAACACAGACGGTGCCACCAAGAAGACTGCAAGCCTCATGGATACGGCCCTTATGGCTTCCCTCTGGCGTTTGCTGTCTGCTATCCAAGGTATCGCTATTGAAATCGGTGAAGCCCTAGCTCCAGCTCTCAAAGAGTTTGAGAAACGGTTCATGGTCATAGCTGACGGTGTTTCCGAATGGGTCAAGCAGAACCAACACTTGATTGTCCAGGTCACAGCCATCACAATGGGTGTCATCGCCGCTGGTGCTGCCCTGATGGTACTGGGACTGATTGTCAAGACTGTTGGCATCGCGTTCATGCTTGCTGGTCTGGCGGTTAAGATATTTGCCGGCATCATAGCATTACTAACAAGTCCCTTGGGTCTGGTCCTTGCTGCTGTTAGTGCCATTGCATTTGCCGCGTACCATATGTCAGACACTTTCCGCAATAATGTCAATGGTGCCCTCAACTTCGTCATAGAGCGATTCCAACGTATGGGGGCAGCAGTCCAAAAAGCCTGGGGTGGAGTTGCAAAGGCTCTCGCCATGGGTGACATTGAGACTGCCTGGAAGATCGGGGTTATGGGACTCCGCCTCGTTTGGCTTGAGTTCCTAGATATGATCCTGGTGCCCTGGAACGCTTTCATCGGAACCATGGAGGACTTGTGGAATGGCTTCATGTCTTACATGGGGTTACGTGGTAGTCAAGAACTTGAGACGTTCACACAGAAGTGGTTGGATACCCAACGCAAGATAGCCAACTGGCTACTGACCAAATCTGCTGACGAAGACAGTATGTTCCATGGTGTAGCAACTGCTATCCTCGGAGTAGATATGGCTGAGGAAGTCAAACGAGGCAAACGTCTCGATGAACAGATTGCTGCCATGAATGACGAAGCTCTACTTGGTCCTGAATCTGACGCTCTCCAAGATGCGATTAACCAAGTCAACAAAAAGTATGACAAGATGATTGCTGACGCAAGGGACAGTCGTGCTAGAAGTGCAAGGGAACGTCGAGCTGAAATTGACCGCTTGAATGAGGAGCTAGATCGAGAAATTGAAATACTCCGACAAAAACAGCAACAGAAAGAGAAAGAGGAAAAACAGAAGAGACAGCGATCCATTGATGAACAAAGTGGACGAGCAGGACAGCGACCTCCATCTGCTACAAAGGTAGTCTCACCAGAGCTACACAAGGGTCTTGAAAAAGGAACGGTCGCAGCGGCACAGCAATTCCAGAGGAACATGTATAACCAACGTAATCTGGAAAACATTGCACAAGACCAGCTTACTGTCCAAGAAGACATCAGAGACGCTGTTCAACAAAATAACCAAGAACCTGTTGAAGCTCTGTAAGGAGTACATACCATGCCTACGATACTTGGAGTTAAACGTAGTGACATTACCCATACAAAGGAGTCAAAGAAAACTGGGAAACTACGGGTCATAGAAAAGAAGTTTAACAGGACTCACTACGTACTGGCAGATACAATTGATCAATCAATTGAAATCATCCAAGCTACCACTGGGTTGCCCCAAATCTATGACACAGAAAATGGGGCTTCTGTTATCAATGTAGAAACAGAAGAAGTTGACAATGTGGTCCACCCTAACACGGGTGTGGCCACTACGTTGTGGGAACACAAGTCCGAATACGATTCATCCGTGGACCCTAACGAACACCGCCCAGGTGAAGAAGATGATCCAACCATTAAGACTCCTACAGTACGTTGGTCTGGTGAAATCGAAGAAGAGTTGATGGAAGAAGATGTCAACGGGAAAGCTGTGGCTACTGTTCTTGGAGAACAGATTATAGCCACCAAACAATACGTGATGCCTATCCTGGAAATCACACGCTATGAAAACTTTCCCTTTGATCCAAACATCATCCTGAACTACACTTCCAAGATTAACTCCCAAGAGTTCTGGGGTGCCAAGCCTGGTACTGCCCTCATGCTTCCCATGGAAGTAGACGAAGAAACCGTGGCACAGGTACGATACGCCATTGTCAAGTACCGTATCAAGTTCAAGATAAAGCCAGGAGAAGATGAACCCTGGAAACTGAGATTGTTGCATCAGGGTTACAAGTACCTTCCTGTCAAGGGTGACGCAAACTACAAACCTGTCTACAATGAAGAGCGGGGTATCTACATTCAGCCGCCTCGCGTGAATACTCCGACAGAAGGTGGTTCCCCAGAACTTGTCAACCTGAACTTGGATGGCACACGAAACTTCACTGACAAACCTGTGTTTGTGGAGTTTGACCAGTTCGAGAAGATCAATTTCAATAACCTTTCACTTGGACCATTCTAAGGGGTTAGCTATGACCATATTTGCTTTTCAAGATCGAGACATAGCCGCAACCCTCAAACAAATGGCTATAGAGAGAAAGGGAACCCCACTCACTAACCGTGGAGGGAAATCGGGACAACCACCCCAACGACCGACCTTTATCCGGTCCTATCTGGCTGTACCCAATGAGCGTATCCCTGGAGCAGTTCGGATATATGGTCCTGACACCAACATTGATTCTCTAACCAATGAGTACACAACCTACCGCTGGCGGCTCAAGCTAGGGTCGGGTCTGTGTACTCTCCACCAGAGAAACTTGTACCCTTGGGACCAAACGGATCATGCTGATGCCAACGATGGGAGTAACTTGTATACCCGGCCCGCCGTGGACCTGAACAGGACTACAATCCAACGTCGAGTATACAACTTCTCATCCGAAGCAATCGAAGTGAATGAGAATCCCGGAGACGATATGCCATGTGGCGACCAAGCACCTATCCTCTATGTTGTGGAGGATATGTGGGGTTCGCTTTACGCTGTAAAAGAAATCTCCATGCCCTGTACCTCGTCTGCTTCATCCTCGGAATCAGTGGGTTCCTCGGTCAGTTCCGCAGGTAGTGTGAGTAGCAGTGAGTCCACATGCCAACAAAAGTTTACCGGCTCTATTGAAGTGTGTATTGGCGACCCTGAACGAGTGTATGATAACATTGTGTTCCCAATGCAAGAGCTTCACTTTAAGCAAGGTGTCCTTTGCTACGTCGAAGATATTTCACCTGTAGTCGTTGACATTTGCTGTAGTGGAGAGTTTACATGATTAAGTAGAGGAGATTCCCTAATGGGACCAACCAACCTAACCAACTTCTTCGACCAAATCTACTGCGTTAATCTTGACAGACGACCAGACCGTTGGGAAGCCTTCCAAGAACGGATTCCCGACGACTGGCCGTTTGGTCCTATCTACCATGTTCAAGCCCTCGATGGTCAACTAATGCCTCGCCCTAAATGGTGGGCTGCCGGACCTGGGGCTTGGGGCTGTTATCGTACCCATCTCCGTTTGATGGAGGATGCGATGAACAACCAGTACAAAAGGATTCTCATCTTTGAAGATGACGCAGTATTTCCTACAGACTTTACTCGGGATGTGACCCGGTACATTTCATCTCTCCCAGAGAATTGGAGCATTGCCTACTTAGGTGGTCAACACTTAAAAGCTCGATTGCATCCTCCAACAAAAGTCAATGAACATGTGTTCCGACCATATAACGTAAACCGGACACATGCTTATGCTCTCCAGCTCCCAGGCTTAAAGAAAGTCTACCAGCACTTGTGTGCTAAGGACTGGAATACAGGGCACCACATAGACCACCACTTAGGTCGCTACCACCAACAGGCAAAGGATGTATATTGTCCAGCAGAATGGCTAGTAGGTCAGGCTGCCGGCAAATCCAACATCTCTGGGAAGGAAAGAAAAGAATACTTCTGGATGCCTGCAAAGAAAACCATTGTGGACGTCAAGGAACAACCTTTTGTTGCTGTTGTTGGATTGCACTCCTCCGGCTCATCAGCTATAGCAGGATTGCTCCATCATCTAGGAGTAAACATGGGTGACGTTCTCAAAGGTAGGTATGGTGACGACCCTGACGGAGATTGTGGATTTGAAGCTGTAGGACTGATGGGTATCTGTGAAACCATACTACCTTTCCCTGATACCAAGTTCAAGATTCCTCGGGGGAAAATCTGGAAGAAACTCCGGCACTGGATAAACTTTAGACGTAGGGTTGGGTTCAACCAACAAGTAGTTGTCGGAGGCAAATACCCAACCCTCTGTGTCTTAGGCGACCACTTGATGAACATCTGCAAGGATCAATTGTATGTTGTGAACTGTGCCCGTCCTCTTGAGGAATCCCTTATCAGTGTTGTCCAACGCACTGGTAACAAAAAGGCCATCAAGCATCAAGAATGGTTGTACGAAGAGAAACGCAAGTTCCTTGACAAGATGGACCAACGCAAAGTTATTACAATCAGTTATCCCCATCTCTTGGATAATCCACAACGAGAAGTCAGGAGATTAACCGAATTCCTCCAGCAAGTAAACTTGCAACCAACCCCCAAACAGATCAAACGTGCAGTACGTTCCATTGACCCTTCCAAGCGTACTGTTACAGGAGAAGAACGATGAACCCCACAGTATGGACCTATTGGGAAGGCAAGTCCTCTCCCATCATTGAACTGTGTTTGGAAACTCTCAAACGCCATAACAAAAACCTAGAAGTCCTGACACCCGAAACAGTCAAACTTCCTCCTGCTCATGCAGAGCTAGTCAAGGGTATCCCCATACCCCAACGCTCCGACCTAACACGTTTGTATTATATCTACAAGTTCGGGGGTATGTGGGTGGACGCAGATTGCATAGCTATCCGGCCTCTAGATTTACACTTGCAAGTGCCCAATGCAGACCTAGTTGGTGTTTGGAACAAGTACATGACCAAAGGCTTTGGTATGCGTGGGATGCTGGC
>Ga0180438_10005463_pt1 | contig 17631 bp, 13 predicted proteins | sample SS_ome_12_FD_132455 | JGI IMG/M metagenome (GOLD analysis project Ga0180438, IMG submission 132455) | Hypersaline lake sediment archaeal communities from the Salton Sea, California, USA - SS_3_D_2 metaG | ecosystem: Environmental > Aquatic > Non-marine Saline and Alkaline > Hypersaline >...
AGTTTGCCGATCACTTCAATGCTGGCCCCTGTCGTGAGCTGATCGATTTCGGCGCGGAGCGTCTCACCCGCGATCACCTGGAGACTTCCCATCCGGGTTCCGTCGTTCAGTTCGATGAAGGCGAAGGTTTTTTGGTCTCGCAGAGAGCGGACCCATCCGGATACTTTGAGGGTTTCTCCGATCTGCTCGGGCTTGATGTTTTTGATTTTGATTCGTTTCATAGAGCAAATTTCCTTAAGAGGGCAATTTCTTCGGTCCACTTGGGTAGACCTTTAGGGGTTTCTAAATATTTGGGTAGTTCTCGCAGTTTAGGATGTGTCATCAAAAAGCGGAAGGCTTCAATTCCAATTTCTCCTTCTCCTAGGTGGGCATGCCTGTCACGCTTGGAGGCAAAGGGCTTCATCGAGTCGTTCATGTGGAAGGCGTAGAGGTGCTCAAGGCCGACTACTTCGTCGAATTCAATGAAGGTCGCATCGCAAGCTTTTTTGGTGCGAAGGTCATACCCTGCGGCAAAGATGTGGCAGGTGTCGATGCAGACGCCGATGGGGATTGTGCCTTTTGTTTCTTCGATGATGTAGGCGAGGTGCTCGAACTCATGCCCTACGCTACTTCCCTGGCCGGCTGTCGCTTCAAGGAGGAGGCGGGTTTTCCCTTGGCTGCAGAGTTTTTCAAACTGGAGAAGGCTCTTCACGATCTGGTCAAGACACTCATCGACACTGCTTCCAGTTGCTGCGCCCGGATGAAAGTTGAGGTAGGTGATGCCTAGTGCATGACAGCGCTCGATCTCTTTCGCAAAAGCGCCATGGCTTTTTTCAAGGAGTTCCTCTTTGGGTGAGCCGAGGTTGATCAGGTAGCTTGCATGGCTCATGATTTTCGAGAGGCCGGTGTCTTCTAGAGTTGCTTCAAAAAGCTCGGCGATCTCATCAGTGATGACGCGTCCTTTCCACTGTTTTTGGTTGCTAGTGAAGATCTGGCAGGTGGTGGCTCCGATCTCAGCAGCCTCCAAAAGGGCATTCTCCACCCCTCCCGCTGTCGAGGTATGGGCGCCGATTAGAAGTTGCTCTGCAGGTGTTTTTGACATATCTCTTCCCAAAAAAGCAAAATTGTAGAGAATAGATTCGATATTTTCAATAGAATAGGGACAAATGAAACCACTTTCGCTTCGAAAATCAAAAAAAATTCTTTTAGGTGTCTACCAGCTCTGGAGACGGAAAAAAAAGAAAATCCTTCCTGCGCAGGCGGGAGAAATCCGCAAAGATCTCGAAGCTCTTCAGCAGCAGATTCTCGATAAAAATCCTAGCAAAGCCTCCGAGCTGGCTTTCAAATGCGAGGGCTATGGGACAGGAATCCTCAAGAAATCCAGTTTTGAAAAGGCGTTTGGATTCGTATTTGCACTTCTATTTGCTCTAGTTGCGGCTCTAGTCATTCGGCAGATGTGGTTTGAGCCCTACGAAATACCGAGTGGTTCCATGCGCCCCACGCTCAAGGAAAGGGATCGTCTCGTTGTCTCGAAAACAACTTTTGGGATCAACGTTCCGTTCACGCCTAACCAGTTTTATTTTGACCCCGATCTAGTCCAGCGTTCAGGGATTGGGATCTTTACTGTTGAAAATATGCCCGTTCAAGATGCCGATGCCCGTTACTTTTTTCTCTTCCCCGGGAAAAAAAGGTTCGTGAAGCGGATGATGGGTCTCCCTGGAGATACGGTCTATTTTTACGGCGGCAAGATCTTTGGTATCGACAGCCAGGGGAGAGATATTTCTGCTGAGCTCCAGAGAGAATCTCTTTCTTATATCGACCATGTTCCTTTTCTTCATTTTGATGGGCATGCCTCTCTTTCTGAGCCTTTCCGGACTCCCATTGGCAATGGATATCGGATGGCAATTGTCCATCAGATGAACGAGCCAGTGGCAAGACTGACTGCAGATAGCAATAATCGTTTAGAAGGGGAAATGATCTCCACCTCCCGGATTCATAATCGAGGGGCTCCTTTTACGAAGAATTATGCCGATCTGTGGGGCATTGGCAACTATGCGGTGGCCAGAATCGTCTCGAAAGATGAGGTCCGCTCCCACGCTGAAAAAAATGGGATTACTCTTGGCGATGAGGCGCTCTATCTCGAACTGATGCATACCCCTGACCTAAAGAATCTCATGCTTGGAAGGGACATGGCGGGACGTCTCCGACCACAGTTTCGGCTTCGCAGCTCGATCCTTCCTTTGACGGAGGCTAACCTCAAGAAGATTTTTGAGAATCTCTATACGGGGCGGTTTGTGGTCAAAAATGGGCACGCAGCTCGCTATGTGATGCAAGGGGGAGGGCACAACTTGCCCACTCATTACTTAACTCGACTCGAAGGGGTTCCTGATGGAGTCTATGAGTTTTATAATGGCCAAGGGGTTGAAATTCTTTGGGGTGGAGTGACCAAGAAACTTGGCCCCAACCATCCTCTCCAGAAGTTTTCTTCGAAATTCACCCGAAAACTGTTCAACTATGGGATTGATTTCGACAAGAGGGTGCTCATGCAGTCGACCCCGGATACGGGGCGGTTTGGGTATTTCCGCGGTGGAGATCTCTATCTGATGGGAGCTCCAGTCTTCAAGAAAGGAGAGCCAGCTCTCGAGGCATTTGTGGAGCAGGAAGAAACAAGAGCCTCCTCAGCGAATCCTCAAAATCCCTATGTTCCATTCCTAGACAAGGGGCCTCCTAGAACCAAGGAGGGGAAAATAGATGTGGAAATGATCCGCCAATACGGGCTTCTGATTCCCCCCCGCTCCTATTTAGCTCTTGGAGATAATTTTGCCATGAGTGGCGATAGTCGGGTGTTTGGGTTTGTTCCGGAGAAAAACTTGAGGGGATCTCCCTCGTTCATTTTCTGGCCTCCCGGGAAGAGATTTGGTCCTCCAGTTCAACCGCCTAACCCTTGGTTTTCGGTGCCCAATCTAATCATCTGGTCTCTTGCCCTACTAGGCTTTATCCTTTGGAGATGGGTCCACCGGCGCAACTATCAGCTCCCTTTAAACTTTGATCGCTAATGGACACATCGAAGACCGTTTCTCGCTCAGCCCTTTCCTTTTTTAGTGGGACGCTGCTGAGCCGGGTTTCGGGGATGCTTCGGGATATGGTGATGGCCTTTTTTTTCGGGACATCCCCAGCACTAGCTGCTTTTTTTCTGGCCTACCGCTTTGTCTATCTTCTCAGACGTCTTTTGGGTGAAGGGCTTTTCCATCAGGGATTTATTCCCCACTTTGAAGCAAAAAATAAGGTAGACCCCCGGGAGGGAGCTCTTTTTTTTCGGGATCTTTTCTGGTCTCTTGCCATCTTTCTTGGAGGGCTCCTTCTCGCTGCCGCGCTTTTCCTCTACTCTCTTCTCCATTTTGGGGTGATTAGCAGTGGGGGAGAGCAGATCGCTCGCCTTTCTCTCTGGATGGTTCCAGGGATTTTTTTCATCTGCTTATTTGGTCTTACCAGCGGTCTTCTACAGTCGGGACGTAAGTTTTTCCTCACCTCATCGGCCGGTGTGATCTTTAACTTGGTTTGGATCACTGGAGCGATCCTCTTGCATCCTCTCCCCATTGATCAAGCAGTAGTGGGCCTTGCCGCCATCCTCTCGGTGGCCTTCTTTTGCCAGTGGGGAGCAACAGTATTGCCAACGTGGCAATCTTTGCACCCTTTTCTCTCGAAGAAAGAGCTCTTTCGTCCTCAGCTCTTCTCGCGCGAACTAAAAAAGCTGGTTGGTCCGCTTCTTTTCGGGATAGTAGGAGTCGCTTCGATGCAAATCAATAGCGCCGTCGATGTGATTTTTGCTCGGTGTGGTTCTATGGAAGGGCCAGCCTATCTTTGGTATGCGATCCGGCTCCAGCAGCTCCCTCTTGCTCTCTTTGGGATCGCTCTCGCGTCAGCTCTACTTCCCTCTCTTTCGAGAAAGCATGCCAGTGGAGATGTAGCGGGCTTCAGTTCTTTGCTCCAGTTTGCTAGCAAAAGGACCTTTTTGCTCATCCTTCCTTGTGTTGTCGGGATCTTTCTCTTGGGAGGGGCGAGCATCAACATGCTCTTTGGAAGAGGGGACTTCTCTCTGCTTGCTACGGAGAAGACCACTCTTTGCCTCTGGGGATATGGGATCGGGCTTCTTCCCGCTGCCTTCATCCAGATTTTTGCTCCGGCGTTCTATGCTCGAAAGGACTACCGAACTCCGATGATCGGCTTTGTCGCCTCCGCAGTAGTGAACATCGCACTCAATGCTTACATGATTTTCTCTCTGCATCTCGGAGCCGAGGCGGTTGCCTTTTCGACGAGCATCGCAGCTTGGTTAAATGGGATCTATCTATTCACTCAGTTGAAAAAAGCAAGGAGTGAGAGCCCCGTGTCTAAAGAGTGGGGATATTTTATGAAGGTGAGCGCTTGCTGTCTATTTGCAGGGGTTCTCGGTTTGGCTGGGAGAGGACTGGTTTTTGAAGGGGGTGCTCATTTCCCTAGAGACCTAATCTCTCAGATCTCCAGGTTTGGGATCCCAGCTCTGATCTACTTTGCTGCGCTATTCCCTCTTTCAAAAGTTATTCGTCAAAATAAGCCCATCTAAAGTCTGCTTCATAGAGATCGGAGATATAAACGTCTTTGAGCTTAGGATTTTTCGCGCACTTGAGAGTCATGTAGTAGACGGGGATCACTGGCATTTCTTCCATCAGCAGGGCTTCTGCTTGGTTGAATAGCTCTTTTCTTCTAGCTAGATTTGCCTCTGCTTCTGCTTCGTTGAGGAGGGATTGGAATTCCTGATTTTCCCACCGGCACATATTGATTCCCGCATCTTTCTTTCGGAAAGTTTGCATAATGTAGATCGGATCGCGGAGCCAAGACTGCCATCCCATTCCTCCGATTTGGAAGTTGCCGCTTTGGAGCTTTCCGAAGTGGCCTCGCCAATCTTGATGTTCGAGCTTAACTTCTATCCCGAAGGTGTTTTGCCATTCTTGCTGGGTCTCTTCAGCGACTAGAGTGTAGGCGGGGACCACTGCATAATTGAGGGTGATTGTAGGTAGCTCATTTCTGGTGATGTTCATCTCCTCCAGAGCTTCTTCAAAGAGAGCGAGTGCTTTCTCTTGGTTGTAATCGAAGAAGGAGCAGTCTTGTGTGGCGAGCGAGTGGGGAAGGATCGCATGTGCTGGGGTTTCTCCTGCTTCGAGTACTGTGTCGCACATCATTTTTCGATTGAGTGCATAGGCGAAGGCTTGTCGCATCTTCTTGTTTTGGAAGGGGAAAGACTCGGTGTTGATGAAGTACCAGTAGACGGAGAGGGTGGGGTAGTGTTCGAGCTGGTTTGTATCCTTGAGATGTTGGATTGCATCGAGGGGAAATTTAGAGATCGGATTGCCTAGCCATTGAATCTCATTTTTTTCGAACAAGTTCAGCTGGGTAGTCATGTCTTTGACGATGGCCACTCGGATCCCCGGGAGCTTGACTTCCTTCTCATTCCAATATTGGGGATTTTTGGCGACTACAATCTCATCGTTAAAGTGGTGTTTTTCTAGGAGAAATGGGCCATTGCAGACGAAGGTTTCTGGAGAGTTTTCCCAATTGGAGTCTTCCTGATCGACTCGGCGATTCACAGGGAGGTAAGCTGGAGTAGCAAGGATATCGAGAAAATAGGGAGTGGGATGCTCGAGCTCGACACGCAAGGTGGAGTTGTCTAGCACTTCGATCCCAACCGAATCCATCGGTTTTTGCCCAAGGAAGGCGGCTTCCACGTTTTTGATGGGATAGAAGTTCTCGGCGCCAAGCGAGGAGTCATTAGGGTCAATTACCCGCCTCCAGCTATAGGCGAAATCGTGGGCAGTGACTCGATCTCCGTTCGTCCAGATGGTGGGGCGCAAATGAAAAGTATAGGTTTTCTGGTCCTCGGAGATTTCATAGCTCTCGGCGATGGCGGGGTGGGGTTTTTGATCGGGCCCAATATAGGTAAGCCCCTCAAAGAGCATTTTTACAGCGAAAAAAGTCGGGAAGTCGATCCCTTTTCTAGGGTTAAGTGATTGAACTTCTGTGTGAAAGCTGACGCGAAGATAGCCATCTCCGCCTGAACTTTTACAAGGGCAATCAGGCCCCGACTTTTTTTTGCACCCTCCAACACTGAGTACCAGGAGAAGTGCAATGAGGAACCGAAATTTTGTCATAATCACCCTTCATGCTGGAGCAAAGCTCTGTTGGGGACAAAGTATTATCTAATAGAGGGTTTTTTTCTAGAAAAAATTCCCTGAAGTAGCCTAAATTTGCCTCATGAGTGGTCGACCTACCAAGAGAAATAGCGGAGAAGTTTTTCCTGAGATCCAGCTCCATCTGCCCTACCCAGTCGTGTCGGGAGGCTTGAGCCGGCATATCGATAAGGGGAAGCAAGTTCTTGAAAAAATGCTTCCTTCTGAGTTCTTTACCTTGTCGCAAGAAGAAGCGGACAAATGGCTGGATAAAAATCTCCCCTGCATGACCTGGGTGGAGCCTGAGAGCACGCCCGATTTCCTCCTCATCTATTTTTTCTGTAGCTCCAATCGGGAGGTGAACGCTGAAAAAGTGGTGCCTGACATCATCCGTAAATGGTTGATTCCTGAAAAAGAAGTTCATATTTCTGGCTTTCAGAACATGTACTTCTACATGAGAGAGATCAATGAACAGCTCTATTTTCTAGCAGAGGTAAAGATACTTGTCGAAGAGGGGAGAGACCTTGCGGTGATGCAAAAGCACCTTCCTCTACTCAGCAATGAGCTGGCACTTTGTCTTTCCTCGTCAAAATATCTTGAGCAGGTCCTGGATACGAAGGGCCTTTCGTTAGACGAGAAATCAGCAGAAGTGCAGGCAATTCTTAGACGGGTAGTTCGGAGATTTTCTGCCCATTTTGACATGGATCTCTTCCGAGACATGAGCACCCTCTTCGCTCTTTCAAAGCCTCAGTTCCGAAAGCACCGTCTTCCCCATCACTTAAGTCAGATCATTGTCTCCCTTAGCTGGTTGCAAAAGAAACTCGAGCATGCCCTATCTGTCCTCCCTGAGAAGAGACACCTTGAAATGCGGTTCATCCGCTCCAAACTTCATTTCCTCTTTGGCTCAAAAGATGTTCTTGGTCTGGTCTTGGTTGTTTCAATCAAAGACCGATATGAGATGTTCGAGAGCAATCATATTCTTGCGGCTGTGCAAAAATATATCCCTGACGCGCAGTTCGTCAAAGACTCCTACTATTACTGCAAGCCGAATCATGACCCAATCAAATATATCTATCTCGAGTTTGAAAAGCAGAGTGGAGCGAAGTTTACCTCTCAAGAAATTCAACTGCTCAAGCGGGAGTTAAAAGAGCAGCTCATCAAACGGATTGTGAAGTTGGTCCCTTCGGTGTTCATGATCCGAAATGAAGAAGAGACGATGAGAAGTATCCTCCTTCTCTCTCAAGAGCTCAAATACCTCTCGGATCTGCCTCAGGTGATGGTCCATTTTGAAAAGCAAGATCGAGACCTTCTTTACTTTACCGTTCTCGCTGTTCGTGTTTTAAAAAAACATGACCAGCCCCTGGAGAAGAACTTCAAAAACGTCAAACAAGACTTTACCTTCCGGTCAGATCGGATTCAGAATGTGGGGTATCTTCGAAAGACCAACCCGAAAGAGGCCAATGTTTTTCACCTTTGCATTCCTAAAAATGAATCGATCCTTAGGACAGATTCGTCGGTCAACTTCTACCTCGCCAGGCAGAAAGTCATCTCGATCATCACCGAAGGTCTGGGCGAGGTTCGTGACTACAATGGGGGAATGATCCTTAAGCAAGGAGAGCTCTTTGACCAGTTCAAGCACGTTTTTGCGGGGACGGCAGAGAAACACCAAGAGCTGCTGGAAAACTTCTTTTTCAGCTTAAGCCCGATTGAGGCACAGGCGACCCTCTCGATCCAGAGCCTTCAAACCCTTTTTGCCCTCTGTCTAGAGGGGGTGGATCAGCCATTGCCTAAGAGAGAAAGCGTCTACTTTAAGACCCAAAAAAGAAAAAACCTCGTCTTCGCTACCCTTTGCTCCAAAGATACTTCACTTGCCCCTTTTGTGACCGAAGAGCTGAGTAAGCTCCCCAACTATTCAAAAGCGCTCGTCAAAGCCCATGTCGCATCTCACGGCTCGCTCCTTGAAGGGTTTATCTACGAATGCCATGATCCTGCTCATAGGAAGCTCTTTCAGACCCACTTGGAAGCTGGGGTTCGAAAGTGGGTTTCTCAGATCGTTAGCCAGCAAGAGCTGAATCTCGGATTTTCTGCCCTGCCCCCTTCACTCGATCCTCGTGTCTCGATTGAAGAAAGGTCGAGTACGATCTTTAAAATGCTCTTTGAAGGGCTCACCAGACTTGCCCCTGAGGGGAGAACACTTGCCCTTGCCAATGCGATCGATATCTCTCCTGATGAAAAGACATACACCTTTACGCTGCGCTCTACGAAATGGTCAGATGGAGCCCCGCTAGTTGCTGCCGATTTCGAGTATGCGTGGAAAAAAATCCTCTCCCCCTCCTTCTACACTCCGTTTGCCTACTTCTTCTATCCGATCAAGAATGCAAAAGAGGCCAAGGAAGGGAAAGTAGAGGTTGAGCAGGTGGGAGTGAAAGCTATCGATGAAAAGACCCTTGTAGTCCAGCTTGAGAAACCCAGTTCGGCCTTTTTGGATTTTACTGCCCACTCCCTCTACTCACCCATTCCGAGTCATGTGGATAAGCGCCATCCCAACTGGTCGCAAGGGGGGGAAGAGTTTTATGCCTGCAATGGCCCATTCAAGTTAGATAAAGAGTTCCCAAATGGTGGGTATCAGCTGGTGAAAAACCCCCTCTACTGGGATAAGAAAAGCGTCAAGCTCGACCGGATCAAGATCCATAAGCACAGCTTGCCTACACTCCATCAGATGTATAAGAACGATGAGATCGACTGGTTGGGGCGTCCTCTCAGCACGTGGGAGCCTTACTTTGACGTGCCCGATAAGAAAGTCTTTTTGAAGCAGTCATCGGATCTCCACTGGTGTGTGTTCAACGTCCAGCGCTTTCCTTTTGATCATCCGAAAATGCGACAAGCGCTAAGCCTTGCGATTGACCGGAAAAAGATTGTCGAGCAGCTTCCGATCCAATCTCTGCCTGCGACGAGTCCTTTGCCCTTTGAGCACTCCCAGATTTCAGATAAGAGGGCTGAGACGAGTCAGAAAAAGAAAGCGCAGCGTTTATTCCAAGAGGCCCTAACCGAGCTAGGTCTCACGCAAGACACCTTTCCTCTGCTCACGATCGTCCATCCTGTAGGGGAGCTCCGCCAAAAAATCCCCCAAATCATTGCTCAGCAGTGGAACGAAGTGTTGGGCATCTCGTGCAGGCTAGAGGAGTATGACTTCCAAGTCCTATTCTCAAAAATGGTGAAGGGGGACTATCGGATAGGGTTCATCAGCTGGACCTCTTGGATCAATGATCCGCTGTACACCTTTGACGTCTTTCGCCATAGGAACAACCGGGTAAACTTTTCGAACTGGGAGAACCTGACCTTCCAGAAGCTTCTCGATCAAGCGCAAGATCTTGGGACAGGGGATAAGCGCTTTGCCTATTTCAAGGAAGCTGAGAAAATCTTGATCGAAGAATGTCCAGTTATCCCAGTGACTCATGATCTTCAAGAGTATACTCATAAAGATCGACTTAAAGGTGCCTTCTGTACCCAGACCTGTAATGTCGACTTCAAGAGGGCTTCGATCGCTCCCGAACTTCCCTAAAATTTCCCTCCTGGAAAGAACTTCTCCGAGTGAGGAAAGCAGTATTGATTTTTTTCTTTGCAAGAATTTCACAGTTCGTTACACTGGATACGTTTTTTTAAAGCCCCTGATCGTGAAGGGCGAAACACACCGGAGGTGTAGCATGGCTGTAATGTATAGTTATGAGCAACGTGACGAAGTAGCGAGTGACCCATTCCATTATGATGTGAATGCAGAGCTAGCAAAGCATTCTTGGCGTCCCGGGATGGATGCTCTTGAAGCGGAAGCACTCCTCGCAGGAAAATCCCCATACACATATCTTCTGCGACCTAGTATTATTAATCGAAAGTTTGTTATTTCGTTTGTGAGACCAAACGGAACCATTGAGCACGACACTTTTTCTCTTATCGATGCCAAGCGCGGCATTTGGCGGAATGCTTATTGGCATCATGTAGGAACACTTGAGAAAGTGGTCAGAGACATGATGGATTGTGATTTTTCTGAAGGGACACCTCTCAGATAACAGATCATCTCCCTCCCCTGCTCGTTTAGGCGAGTAGGGATTTCACCCTGGGCCCATTCCTAGAATGGGCCCTTTGCTATATCCACTATCATTTTGTCCGGTTTTGGGCACAAAAAAATCCCCTTCACTCGAAAGCAAAGGGGACGATAGAGAAAAATTTAGCTAGTGTGTGACAAGAATTCGCAGATCAGTGGCACGTTGATCGGCAAGGAGAAAGGAACTTGGTCCAGTTCGGGGGCCACTTCCATTGTTCCTGAGAACTTAGCAGGATCTTGAGTAAGGTACTCAGGGATGTCCCGGTTGCTCTCAACTGCTTGCTTGATGATCAGCATATTCTGTGATTTAGGCTTGATAGAGACAGTCATCCCAGGCTTAACCTGGAAAGAGCGGATATCCACTTTCTTTCCATTGACTTGGACGTGCCCGTGGCAGATCAGCTGTTGCGAAGCGAAAATCGAAGGAGCCAGCTTGAGTCGATAAACGATGGTGTCGAGTCTAGACTCACAAAGGCGGATGAAGGCCTGAGGGGTAGAGTCCTTCGAGCTAGAGGCTTCTTTGAAATAGCGAACCGTCTGCTTTCGGGTGATCATACCATAAAAGGCTCGAAGCTTTTGCTGCTCGTCGAGCTGGAGACCGTAGTCAGATTTTTTCCTTCTCTTCCCGCCGTGTACCCCTGGTGGGTTGGGCTTGTGGAGGAGGGGATTACGGGCTTTTCCGAAAATATTGACGCCAAATCGGCGTGCGATGCGGTTTTTTGGGCCAGTGTAGCGAACCATTCAATTACTCCTTAAGAAATTCCTTCAGTAAACACTAAATGGTAATCTATGGATCCCTTTTTCCACAAGAAGAATTCTCTTGAATCGGAAGGGAAGAATGAGTATTCTTCCCCCTATATACAAGGTATTGCTATGGAAAAATATCAAATACTCGCTTTTTACCATTTTGTCCCTATTGAAGACCCTCATGCTGAGGTGAAGAGACAAAAAAAGTTTTTGCAAACACTGGATGCCAAGGCGCGGATCTACATCTCGCCAGAGGGAGTGAATGCCCAGATGAGCCTTCGGACCGAAGATGCCAAGACCTATCTTGACTGGCTAACTAGCGATCCGAGATTTTCGGGTATCAACTTGAAAGTCGATCCTTTTGATGAGCATGTACTCCCCAAACTCACCGTTAAATTCAGAAAAAGTCTTGTCGCGCTGGGGATCTCTCCAGATCCGGAAAAGGGAGGGGAGCATGTATCTCCGCAGAAGTGGAAAGAGATGCTCGAGGCCCGCGATGAAGATACACTCCTCCTCGATGTAAGAAATGATTATGAAACCGAAGTAGGGCATTTTGAAGGAGCCGAGAGGCCTGACATTCGCTATTTCCGTGAATTTCCGGACTACGCTGAGAGGCTCCAGAAAGTAAAAGATCCCGCTAAGACCAAAGTGATGATGTACTGCACAGGCGGTATCCGATGTGAGCTCTACTCGACCCTCCTCAAAGAGAAGGGATTTGAAGAAGTTTATCAGCTCGATGGGGGAATCATCCGCTATGGCCAAGAAGTGGGTGACTCTCACTGGAAAGGGTCTCTATTTGTCTTTGACGATCGGCTCAACATTCCGATCAGCGGAAAAGAACATACGCCCATCAGCACCTGCGCTCATTGTGACAACCTCACCGATGCCTATTACAACTGCGCCAATATGGACTGCAACGAACTCTTTCTCTCTTGCCCGGAATGTGCTGAAAAGCTCCAAGGGTGTTGCGGCGAAGAGTGCCTGGGAACAGAACGGCGACGCCCCTTTGAGCAAACCGTACGGCCAAAACCCTTCCGGAAGTGGTACAACTACATGGAGAATAAGAAATGTCCAGTATCAACCTAGCCGATGCAAGCAACTTCGAGTTTCCCAACCTTCAAAAAGAGCTGATTCCGAGCGACTCGGTCTATGTACGCAGAGCGATGCATGAGGCTGCAGTTTGGAGCATGGAGGAGGATCCCTTTTCTTCTAGAGCTGTTTCCGTAGCTTTTGCTGCTGGGGCTGTAGCTCTCTCAGCCATCAACACCGTGGTCTATCTTCTTGCCACCCCAGTTAAGCTGATCTTGAATATTGTCCAGCTAGACCCAGCCCAACTGATGAAGGACCTCGCCTTGGGTCCCCTGAATGCAGTTCGAAGCTTTGTCTTCGTTGCTTTGGGCCTTACCTTTGTCGCCTTGGGAGTGATTATCCCCAAGACCATTTTTTCCTGCTTTGATCCTGAATTTGTTGGGACTGAGAACGATCGACTTCGCGATGAAAATGCGCGTCTGAAAGAGGAAAAAGCCGAGCTGGAAAAGAAGCTCGAAGAGCTAGCTCGGTTGAATCAAAGCCAAGGGGATGAGATCTTCAAGCTCAAGAACAAGAAATGGCGTCTGTTCTAATTACTCTTCAAAGTCTTCTTCGAGGAGCTCAAGGGCTGCAAATTTCAGGGTAGCAAGACCCTCCTCGAACCCGACCTCTTTGAGAAGTTCATCAAGATAGCGGAGCTCTGCTGTGAGTTGGTCATTGATCGACTCGAGTTCAGAAATGCGACGTTTCAGCTCTGCCTCTTTCGTGTGTTCCATAATTAGTCCTCCTTGGTAATCTATATTATGCAAAAATCGTGCCAAAGGGGGGGAGACGCCCCTTGCCATAAATCCTAAATCGCTTAGAATAAAAATTATGAAAACGCTAAAAATATTTCTCGTTGCCCTGGTTTTTCTCACAGGGTGCAAGCGAGAGGAAGAAGCCCTTATTGATCTAGATGAGATGGTGGTAACAGAAGAGGAGCTTGCCGAAGAGCTGCTTGCTGGGGAGCCATTAGAGTCGACTCAAGAGCTTCCTTTAGAAGACTCTGAGAGCTTCTAGTTCGAAGCCTAGCATCGCTCTTTTCATCTCAGGCCCAAAAGCGAATCCCCCTAGGGAGCCGTCCTTTTGGAGGACCCGATGACAGGGGATGATGAGGGGGAAAGGATTGACTCGGCAAGCATTGCCTACTGCTCTTGAAGAATTTCTATTTCCAACACCTGCAGCAACATCGCTATAGCTCTCGGTTTGTCCGAAGGGAATTTTTTGCAGCCTTTCGAGAACCTGCCGTGTGAAAGGGGGCAAGCGATCCAAAGAAAGCGGGATGGGAAAGGGGATAGAGTGTCCATCCAAGTAAGCGCCAAACCATTCAGTTACAGCTCTTTCTTGAGGGCAGAACCCCTCATACTCAAGCCAAAAGCAATCTGACAGAGTAAGTTTAACTCTTTGGAGGACTTGATTCGAAAAAGAGAGAGAAACTAGGAGGGGTAGACCCCCTCCCATTTGGAGTCTATTGTGGTGATGACTCATTGAATTCAGTGGATGCTTGAGTGACCATGTTCTCCATTTGGAGGAGATCATCATAGCGCCGTTTGCTGACCAGCTTGCCGTTGTAGTACCATTCGGTTTTGGCTAGGCCGTCAGAAACGAAGAATTTGGTTGGGCCGTGGCGGTGGTCGCCATTCCAGAGGATCTCCTTTTCAACGAGAGCTCCATCCACGTAGTGGATTTCCAGCCCGTTGCGTTCCCCTTTTAGGAAGAAGACCTCAGTCTGTTTCTTCCCGTTAGCGAAATAGGTTGCTTTCCCGTGGAGCTCACCGTCTAGCCACTCTTCAGTGGCGACAGAGTCTCCGTTTTGGGCAAACACTTCCCGCTCGCCATGTTTTTTGTTCATTCTGTAAAGAGCGACTTCTTCGAGAGCTCCAGTAGGGTAAAACGTCTCTTGTTTTACGAGGTATCCTGCGTCGAAGTGATCCTTAGAGAGGAGGACCCCGTGTTGATCTCTACGAGTGCGCAATCCAATTCCTCTTTCGACAGTCGACTCGACCTCGTTGCTCAAGGAGAGGTATTTACCTTCAATCAGCTCATCATCGGCGTAATCTTCAAGACTCATCGGAGTTCCGTCGCCATACCACATTGTGAGGGCGTAGCGGTGAGGGGAAAGTTGAGCCTTTTCGCGGATCGGCATACCGAGAGCGTCGTAGATCACCTCTTTTTTCAGATCGCCAAAGTCATATAAGTAGAAGTACTGAACCGTTTGGCTATGAGGGTGAGTGTGGGTAGTTGGCCCGTGAAGGACCCCATTTTCGTAAGTAGAGGTAATTGTCACACCGCTGCGAAGCGTCGTGATCAATTGACCGGGGTAATTATTGGCTTCCCATTCCGATTTCGAGACAGCGTATCCATACTTATGGATGTATCGTTTCGAGATTACCTGATTTGTACTGTTATTATCGCCACATCCAGCAAGTAGGAGAGCTCCAGCGATTGGGAGAGAGAGAAAAAATTTATTCATAAGAGACCTCATATATGTCATCCGCCTAGGGTACATGATCCTTCAACTTTTCTTCCAGTGAAGAGAGCAAAAGTTTGTGCTCTTTTTCTACAGCCGCGTATTCGATCGTCTTTTTCGGATCGCGGTAAAGGAAACGAAAAGTTGCGTTTTTCCTATCTTTCCCGATCTTGTCACTTTTGTAAAGATCTAAAAGAAATACCTTCTCTAATAAAGAACATTTCATCTCTTCAACCGCAGCTAGAACAATGCCAACAGGTGCTTCCATCTTCAAAGAGACCGTCCAGTCTCTTTCCGATCCTGGGAAACTTGCTAACTTCTTCACCAGAGTGTGGGATTTTTTCCAATTCATCAGATCGTGGAGATTGATTTCCGCATAATAGACCCTGTGGTTGATCCCCACTTCCCGTAAGTGGGCAGGGTGGACCTCACCAAGGGCGCCCATGCGCTGACCTTCCAGCACCAGCTCCGCCTGTCTACCTGGTTGAAAATTATCCAAATGAGAGACTCGGTATTCATCTCCGTTAATCCCTAAAGAAGCTAGCAAATTTTCCACATGCCCCTTTAGCGTATAGAATGAATGCCCCTCATTTTCTCCCTCAAAGTAATAGGGGCCGGCCCTGCCAGACAAAATAATTCCAGCGGCGGGTTCTCCACGTACCGTTTTCCCGTCCATAAAGTGGACATGCCCCACCTCGAACGCCGAGATGTCGGGGTTTTGGTGATCGAGATTGTACTTCACCATTTCGAGAAGGCCAGGCAGTAGCGTAGTGCGCAAAACCGACTGATCGATCGATGCAGGGTGAAGGACATGAATATGGGCATCCTTCATCGCCTTTTCGCCAGTTAGCTCCGCCATTTTCGGGCTAATCAAGTCGCAGGTCAAACACTCCTGCAATCCAGAGGCAACCAACTTATCACGTACCTCCTCCTCGAACACATAAAGGGGAGCGTGAGTCAGCGTAGACGACGCATGCCTAGGGATTCCCCTTGGGATATGATTGAAGCCATGCATCCGTCCAACTTCTTCGACCAGATCGATCTCAGCTCTCAAATCGTTTCGATAAGAGGGGACTTGGACCAGCAGCCCATCCTCTCCTTCCGAAATTAGCTTAATTTCGAGTCGCTCGAGCAAAGAAACCATTTCTCGCACACTTAGATCAAGACCCAGCAGCGCGTTGGCCCTTTCAGGGTCCAGAGTCAGCTTATGCGGAGTATATTCTCCGCCTGTAGCTTCACATCGACCTTTCAAAATCGTTCCGCCCATCAGCGCCTGAATCATCTGCGCCGCCTGGTCAAGAGCCACCTCAACCCCCAGGGGATCGACGCCCCGCTCAAACCTCAATGAACTCTCACTGCGCAAATTGAGCAGCTTGCTCGTTTTCCTTACCGCTTCGGGACTAAATAGAGCTGCCTCGATGAGGACATTATGAGTATTTTCCGAGACACTCGACTCCTTTTCTCCCATGACACCGCCAAAAGCGACGACCCCCTTGCCATCGCAGATCACCAGAGACTCATCAACGACCTTTCGCTCGACATCATCGAGCGTAGTCACCGAGTCCAGCCCCTTAGCGACATCAACTGCAATCTTATTTCCTTCTAGCCGGTCCAAATCGAAGACATGCATCGGTTGGCCCATTTCAAGCATCACAAAGTTGCCGATATCGACAAGAGCATTGACACTCCTCTGACCGCATTCTTCCAGCCGTTCCTTTAGCCAGTCCGGCGATGGGGGAACCACAACGCCCTTGACAACCCTGCAGCTATACCTAGAGCAAACGCTCGGATCCTTGATTTCCACCTTCACATCCGCCTGCTCGGCGCCTTCTTCAAAAGCCACCTCTTTCGGTTTCAAGGGGCGATCCAAAATGGCAGAAAGCTCCCTAGCCACACCGACCACACTCATGCAGTGGCCTAGGTTGGGAGTCAGCCCGATGTCAAAAACGCCATCCTCGAGGCCATCGACCTCAAGGCCGGCCAGAGTGAGGGCATCAGAGATCTCCTCAGGGGATTCAGGGAGATCGATAAATTCTTTAATCCAAGATAAGGGAAGTTTCATGTGCAAAAAACCTACATTTCAGTATAAGGGTACCAGATCATCAGCTAAGACAAAAGACAAAATTTTGACCAAACCGACCTATCAAGACCCTTGGGTGAAGAAAGCGAAGTGGCTGACCGGGGCCCTCATCATCTCAGGCACCCTCAACGTCGGACTCTTAAGCACCTTCATCTACTCCGCCTTCACCAAAGACACCCCCACCGCGACCCTCACCACCAGTCCCGACCCCCTCAAAAGCATGGGCCTGCAGGAGCTCCTCACCGAGTACAGCGCCTTCAGCTTTGACGACCTCCTCAGCCGTCTTTCTAACCCCGAGCATGTCGAGTCAGGCTATACCCATCGGGACCTTGCCCTTGCCTGTCTTACCTCCTTTCATCACTTCAACCTCGAAAGGGCTCTTGGTGGCGATAACCTCCCCAAGCGGCAGATCCGATTCACCCATAAAGCTACCGGCGAAGACCTCCTCCTCCACATCTTTGCCAACCTCACCAATGACCAGTACCTCGCCATCCTAAACTACGTAAAAACCGAGCGGTGGCCCCTCACCTCCGAAGGACTATTTTACGAAGTCAAAAAGTCGCAACTGCCGCATGATCCAACCCTGCTAGAAGCCTTTTACCAGACCCCCGAGTGTCATTACATCCACCTCCTCTTCTCTAAGACCGGCGTCCCGCTCAAGAAAGAGCACATCGCCTCCCTCCTATCTCAGGGAACCTGGTCCATACTCCAAGAAGCGGGCAATTATCTTCGAGAGACCGGCACATTCAGCGCCCAAGAGAGAAGACGCCTCCTCCTCGACCTTTCCTGCGCAGGCTCCTGGCTTGCCGGCAAAGTCCTCTTAGAGACCGACCTCGACTATTGCATCAAGCAGTTGAACAACGACCAAGTCCTCAGCCTCTGCAACCTACTTGGCGACCGAGCATCGACCCTCTTTCTGAAAGAGCTAATCCGCTCACCCCGCTCCGAGCCCATTTGGCAAAAAGCGGCGAAGCTCCTCTATGCTCAA
>Ga0180438_10005466_pt1 | contig 17625 bp, 18 predicted proteins | sample SS_ome_12_FD_132455 | JGI IMG/M metagenome (GOLD analysis project Ga0180438, IMG submission 132455) | Hypersaline lake sediment archaeal communities from the Salton Sea, California, USA - SS_3_D_2 metaG | ecosystem: Environmental > Aquatic > Non-marine Saline and Alkaline > Hypersaline >...
ACATTATATAATAATTTATATTTAATTTACATACAATAACATACAACTCAAAACAAAGCAGATTTCGACAACTACCCATCAAATAGATACTTAAGCATTTAATCGTAAATTATTTACGCTTAGTAAGAAATGAGAAAAACCACAGATCTACCCAGCTAAACACCTGATAACAAGGCAGTTAAATGTCATGTTTTTCAGATTTTCACTAGACAGTCTCTAGACCATTGCCTCTTTCAGATAGGCAATTCGATCTAGAGGAGCGGGATGGGATAGCGGAAAGAAATGCTCTGGCTGGGAAACTAACAGAGAAATCGTAGCGCACCAAGAAAGGTTTTTTCGAACAATCTTTTGGATTTTGTCTACATTCTCGAATACAGTTTCCGCGCCTTTTATGCTGCCCACATGTTTGAGAGCAAATAAATCGGCCTCTTTCTCCTGGCTTCGATAATAGAGCATACGTAAACACCGGGGCACCACGACAGAGACCTTATAAGCAACGACGACCATGGGAATGAGGAGAAGACTTCCCCAAAACCACACCATGGCGCAGGAAGAAGCAACTAGCCCCACTAAAATCTCCCAAGGAAAGGCGCCATGTTTGTGAAAAATATGCCCCGCTTCATGGGCAATGGTAAACTCTTTGAAATGAGATGGGTCTTCTCCACTTTCCCAGATGCTCAGGTAAATTGGAAAAAGTTTCTCCATGCCGATGAGATCTTTCTTTTGGAGCTTGAATTTTTCACCCATCCACTTAGTCAGCTGTTTGAAATATTCTTTCGATTTTAAATGAGAATCTTCCGGACCCGTGCATCGGAGCTCTTCAGGTAGGTCATCGGGCTTAAGTAAGAAAAGAGGGTGAACCACAATTTTTCTTTCAGATATATCGGCTGCTGCAAATCCGGAAGATAGAACAGGATCCACTTCTACCTTCACTGTGGGTAAATATTTTCTCCTGAGCTCACTTTCAGACTGATTAGGGTGGAAAGCTTTTGCTAGTGAAAATTGCCACTGTTGTTCTTGAGAAAGCTCCTCGCTTGGAGCGAGGATATCCATCACCTGCTCCTGAATTTCCTTCAGGCGTTGATCAACATCAGTGCGTCCGAAGGCAGCCTTTGGTGGATAAAAATAGGAAGAAATTGCACCTATCATATGTCTGAGCCTCCGGCTTCTTTAAGGTGAGCGATCCTATCTGCCGCCATCGGGCGAGAGATATGGAAAAACGTAGCTGGAGAAACCAAGAAAAGAGCCGTGGCTTGCAAGCAATTGAGCTGTTCATACCTCATCTTGTTCACTTTATCGATGGTCTTATAGAAATGCTCGGCTCCCTCTATTGACTTCACAAGACGATGGGCGATCAAATCGGGCGCTTTTTCCTGCGGCCCAAGGTGATGAAGGGTGAGAAATTCCGGAATGATGAGCGAAGCAACGAATGCGGCTAGAGCCGCGGGAATAGCCAGAAGAGCTGATCCATACCCCCAAACTGCTAGCGCCACACAGCAAGAGACACACAAAGCAAAAAAGCTCTGCCATAAAACCGGGGCTGTTTTTTCATGGATGTGCCCTACTTCGTGAGCAATGATAAAATCTCTGGCTCCAGGAAGAAGCTCTGGTTTTTTCCAGAGCTCGGCATAAAAAGGGAGCCTTGAGGCAATAAGTCCAAGATCGGTGCTCTTGACCGGAAAGTTCTCATGGATCCAATCTTTGAACCTCTCCAAATACTCTTTATCCTTTAGTCGAGGATCATCACAACCATTCACGATCAGCTCTTCGGGCAGATCTTCTGGATTGAGGAGGAGAAGAGGCTGGATCTCTATTTTCGGCTTGTGAAATATAGAACGGGAGATGGCACGCGAGCTATTCAATTCTACATCAACATAATACTTAAGCTCCTTTCTTATTCTCAGAAGGTCCTGAGTTTTAAAAAAAACAGCATACTCACCTGTGAGTCCTTTTTTATTAAATTCGGGTTCTTTTTGATATATCTCTTTGTATCTCTGCAGTTCCTCTTCTGTAAGCGGAACAAGACCTTTAGCCAGATCTTCCCCTGTAGAAAATGAAGTCTCTGATAGGCAATCTCTCGCCTGTAGCTTGATCCCTGCAAGGCGTTGATCCACTTGAGAGCGATCAAAAGGGACCTTTGGTGGATAAAAATAGGAAGAAATTGCGCTTAACATAAGCTCCCTCGTTTAAAAATTTGTTAGAGTCTACAGCATCTTATTTTTGCGATGAAGTTTTTTCGGCAGCAATTGGAAAAAATACCTCCCATCTGTCATAGAAAGGAAGATGAATGAGCACATACGCAAGCTTCTCCCTTTCACGATCCTTTTCCTATTAATAGGTCTGGTCTACTTCACCAATATCCACCACGACATCTCCCTTGATAAACTACGCAAAGGGCAAGATAGGCTGATTCACATTGCGACCACTTACCCGATTTTTACTCATGCTGCCTTTATCCTTATCTACATCGTCTCGGTCTGTCTGATCATTCCCGACTCGACGATCCTCACGCTGATAGGTGGATACATCTTCCCTCTTCCAGTAGCCATTATCTATACGGTAGTCGCGGAGACGGTGGGAGCAATCATCTTTTTTACAGTCTTCCACAGCGCCTTCACCGACTCTCTCATCAAAAGAGAGCGTCCCCTCTTCAGTAAGATGCGCAAGAAATTCCATCATCATTCGGCAAGCTACCTCCTTTTCCTTAGGTTTTCTCATGTTCTCCCCTTTTGGCTCACCAACGTAGCTGCCGCCTATTTCAAGGTATCCTACTCTACCTTCATCTGGACCACTTTTGTGGGGGTGATCCCCCTGGCGTTTCTCCTATCGGATGCAGGGCATAACCTCCATTATCTCTTTGATACCAACCCTCATCTAACCCTGGGCGATCTTTTCACCACACAAATGAAACTGATCCTTGTCGCTCTGGGGATCATCTCTCTACTTCCCATCATCATCCAGAAATTTAAGAAGAAGAAGAAAAGATGGACTCTCAGAAAATGAAGAAATACTCGATTGTTGTGATCGGCGCGGGCGCCGGTGGCCTTGTGGTGGCGATCGGTGCTGCAAAGGCGGGGAAAAAGGTTCTCCTCATCGAAAAGGGCCACTGGGGAGGAGACTGCACCAACTTTGGATGTATCCCCAGCAAAACACTCATTGCCTCGGCTGAAGCGGCGCACCATGCGAAAGAGCCTCTGATCAGTGGAGCTGAAGCTCTAAAACGAGTTCGAGAAACAGTGAAAGAGATCCGGTCCCATGAAGAGCCTGAGGCTCTCGAAAAGTTAGGCGTCGATACTCTGACAGGGACTGCGGCTTTTATTTCTCCCAATGAGGTGAAGGTGGGAGAAGAGTTGATTCAGGGAGACCGGTTTGTCATCGCAACTGGATCAGCCCCATTTATCCCACCGATTGAGGGGCTCAAAGATACTCCCTACCTCACCAATGAGACGATCTTCGACCTCGAGGAGATCCCAAAGAGTCTCGGCGTTCTCGGGGCAGGACCGATTGGCTGTGAGCTGGCTCAAGCCTTCCAGCGACTGGGTAGCAAGGTAACAATCATCAAGTCAAAACGAGGGCTCCTTCCCAATGGAGATCCCGAGGCGCAAGAAGTGATGGAGGAAATCTTCAAAAAGGAGGGACTCCAGGTTTTGCTCCGCTGTGATACCCACCCAATCGATTATCTGAATGGCAAGTTCAGACTCTGCACAGCCACTGGAGATGAGCATAGCCAGTCCGAAGTGGATGCCCTCCTTGTTGCGACAGGACGACGCCCGCAAGTTAGCCTCCTCGATCTCGAAAAAGCAGGAGTAACCCACTCTGAAAAAGGAATCACGGTCGATGCCTATGGGAGAACCAATCAAAAACACATTTTTGCCATCGGTGATGCGGTGGGAGGTCTCCTCTTTACACATCTCGCAGAAAATCAAGGAAGGGCGGTCTTGACAACGCTCCTCATGCCAGGTCCCCTGAAGAAAAAGTTCGATCCTCAACCAGTTCCAAACTGTACCTATACTTCTCCAGAAGTAGCCCAAGTTGGGATGCTTGAAAAGGAGGCGCTTGAAAAGTTCTCCCCCAAAAAAATCGCCGTCTATCGCGTTCCCCTATCAGCAGTTGATCGGGCGATCACGCAAGGGAAAACGGAAGGGTTTGTGAAGGTGGTGACCAAAAAATGGAGCAGCGAAATCCTTGGAGCCACCATTGTCGCCCCAAGAGCCGGTGAGATGCTCCCCGAGCTCTCCCTTGCTCTTGTTCATAAGATCCCGCTTCGAAAACTTGCCGGTCTGATTCACCCCTATCCCACTTATAACGCGGCGATCCGCAAATGCGCTGATCTTTGGCTCACTCAAACAGTCCTATCTCTACTTGGAGGGAAGAAAAAATGAAGATGGTCAAACGGTTCCTGCCCCTCACGGTGATCATCGTTTTGATGGCGATCCTCTATTTCTCGGGGTTCTATAAGGCCCTTTCTTTTGAGACACTTCGCTACCACCATTTCGAACTCACCGAATATGTGAACAACTACCCGGTGATGACTCCGTTTATGTTCACAGGTGCCTATGCAGCAGCGACAGCTCTTTCGATCCCGGGAGGTATTTTCCTCAGCATCATCGGTGGCTATCTCTTCGATCAGCCCTGGTGCACTCTCTATGTAGTGGTGGGAGCAACGGCAGGCGCGACTCTCCTTTTTTTAGCAGCAAAAACGGCGCTTGGAGACGCGCTCCGAAAAAAAGCGGGACCACGTCTTCAAAAAATGGAGGCGGGTTTCCAAAAAAATGCAGCCTCCTACCTTCTTTTCTTGCGCTTCGTTCCCCTTTTTCCCTTTTGGCTGGTCAACCTCGCCCCTGCATTCTTCGGAGTGCGCCTGCGCACCTACATCTGGACTACTTTTGTTGGGATCATCCCCGGCGCCTTTGTCTTTACCCAAGCAGGACGGGGCTTTAATGCTGTCTTTGAGACGGCAGAAGAGTTTTCCCTTGCCTCAGTATTCAATCTCCAGGTTAAAATAGCCCTGATCTGTTTGGGGCTCTTTGCGCTCATTCCGATCGTCATCAAAAAATGGCGGGAGAAAAAAAATGATCGACAGCAAGGCTCGTAAATTTTACCAAATCGGGCTGATTGAGCCGCTTCTAAAAACCAACTGGATCGCGCACCTCTCCCCGGTTACACTCACCCTTTGCGCCCTTTGCCTTGGCCTCCTGATTCCCTGCTTCCTCCCTTTAGGTCACTCATACATTGCGCTCATCTGTCTAGCGCTATCTGGTTTTTGCGATACGCTCGACGGATCGCTCGCTCGCCACCGAAATATCGCCTCAGACGTGGGGGCGATGCTCGATATCACGAGTGATCGCCTCGTTGAGTTTGCCATCCTCCTCGCCCTCTTTCTTGTGGATCCAACCACAAGAGGCCTTCCCTGCATGCTATGCATGGGAAGTACCCTGTTTTGCATCACGACTTTCCTCGTTGTGGGGATCTTTTCAAAAAACGAGACCGAGAAGAGTTTTTATTACAGCGCTGGCCTAATCGAAAGGGCTGAGGCTTTCCTCTTCTTCGGAGCGATGATCCTTTTCCCGAGCGCTTTTTTCACCCTTGCTTATCTCTTCAGTGCTCTTGTCTTCTTGACGGGAATCTTCCGAGTCCATGAGTTTCTCCACCAAAAAAAGGTGTAGAACAATCTCTAAAATCTTCTACAATCTCTCTACTTTTTTAAACCGGTATGACCTATGGAAATTTCCTCGAATACTCCCCCAGCTGATGTTGAAAAATGGCACCTGACAGGGAAAAACCCAAATCCACCTGCTGCAGAGCCCATTTCCTACATGCGATGGGCAGTCGAATGGTCACTTAGTCCAAACACACCCCTTCTCTATAAAGTTGCCGCTGCCGGACTGGTCGTCCTAGGGCTTGCCGCAAGCGTGATTTCAGCTCCTGCTGTTGGCCTACTTGGCTGTTTCATCGTCGTAAAGTTTCTTGAACAAAGGAGTCAAATCCTCGGTGATGAGGCGAATCGTATCCAAAAAGTTGAAAGGGCAAAAGCTCTAGTCCTCGAGCAAAAGGAAGCCCTTCAAGCTATGAAAGAAGCCGTGGGTGGGGAAGAAGCATGGCAAGCTATTCCCATCCTCGATACTGGGAAAGCATGTGGATCTACAGGTTACTTGAGTTGCGATATCCCAATATGGAATTCAATCGTGAAAGGAGTCGACGCTGCCAATCGCCCGTTCCTCGCTCTGAAGCTTCGTGAAAATCAAGGAAGCGCATTTGATGTCACTTTCCACCAAAGATATACTGAAGGTGGGCTTTGGGTCGAAGGTTCGTCGGTAGACCGAACGTTTGAGTCCTACGCAGGCGGAGGGGTTGTCAATGATAAGGCAAGAGCGTTGATCCATCAGATTGTTGTCGAGAAAAACCATCCGAACCTCAGGCTGGCAGGCCTCTTGTTCTAACCCAATCGCTACCTTTCCTCCTTTAGCAAAAAAACGTTTACAACAATCTCTAAAATCTTCTATAGTTTTGCCACTTTTTGAAACGGGTACGACTAATGGAAATTTCAACGCTCACCTCTGATAGCGCTCTCCAAAGATGGGAGAAGCCCAAAGAAGATCCTGCAAAAACGACGACTTGGAAACGACGGACTGTAGAATGGCTCCTCGATCCAAACACTCCCCTTCTATACAAAGTCGCCGCTGCCGCGCTGGTAACACTAGGACTCATTGGGTTTAGTGTCCTCACCAACCCTCCGATCGCAGGTCTTGCTGCTCTTGCGATCGTCTTGCTTTTCTCTTGGGAAAGGAGAGCTATCCGGCGAGAGGAGGGAATGCAAACCAAAGATGTTGAAGAGGTGACGAATAAATTCCTCGCACAACAAGCTGCCTTCAATAAGATGAAAAACGCAGTTGGAGGACCAGACAAGTGGGAAAAAATCCCAGTCCTCCCTATCGGAAAAGAAGTGGGGCAATCTCCCTACCTCGACTTTATGTTTCCACGGATGCTTCGTTATCCAGTGATGCGGGGCAGCACTCGAGATGGCCGACCTTTCCTAGCCCTGAAACTCCATGAAAATGGGGGGGAGGCTTTTGTCGCAACCTTCCACCAGCGCTATGACATGGGAGGGAGCTGGGTAAACGGACTGCACCGAGAAGGAAATCTGAACCGGTATATGAATGGACCCGATGTGAATAACAAGGTGAGAAGGTTGATCCGTGAAGTTGTGGTGACTCAAAAACATCCAACCCTCAAGCTTGGGCGTCGTCTCTACTAGTTTTATATAGGACATGCCTGCGCAAGGGATGCCCAGGAGCCAGCTTTGGATGATCGAAGTCATCTTCGGGATCGTGGGTCAGCCCGATCTTTTCCATCACTTTTCTGGATCGAAGATTCTCCACCGTCGTAAACGAAACGACTTCTTCTAGGCCCAGAGTTTCAAAAGCATAATTTAAGACTGCTTTAGCCCCTTCTGTCGCATATCCGTTTCCCCAATGATCATAGGCGAGGCGCCAGCCAATCTCTACTGCTGGTGTGAAGGGGGCCGAAAAGCCCACCTCATGGAGGCCGATGAACCCTATGAACTCGGCCCCATCTTTGACCGATACAGCCCAAAGGCCATACCCTTTCTCCTTGAACTCTTTCTTGATTTTGCCAACCATTTGGTCGCTCTCGTGGCGAGAAAGCATCCCAGGAAAATACTCCATGACTCGGGGATCTCTGTTCATCTCAGCAAAGGGGGGGAGATCTTCTTCTCGCCACTCACGAAAGATCAGTCGGTCAGTTTCAATCATCTTTAGAAATTTTTGTTGAGGTATTTTTCAAAGCCGATGGCTCGGAAGATAAATTGGACCAGTTTCCAGACTTGGATCCCAATCGAATAGAAATATTTCTGCCCAATATTTCGGCGGAACCCCTCAATTGTCCGGTCTGTCACTTCAAGCATCTCATCACACCTTGTCCCCCCATTGAAATAGACATAGTCATACTTTACAGTCGAGTCCATTGGGCGAACCCCATGCAAGCCGAACGATTTTTTCACTTGCCACGGGTCGAAGTAGTTTTCTGGTCTCTCCTTGTCATGGAGAACCCATTGATATCCTCGAACGACCGCTTTTGGATGACGGATACCCCAGCCACAATGAGCATCCCCAGTCCGGTTCACCCAATCGCCGTGGGTCGCTTCTTTGTTCGACTCATTCCTATGTAAATAGAAGCCAGGGGGGATCTCTTCAGGAGGGAGGGCATTGATCTCATCAGCGATCGATCGGATCACAGGCCATTGGTTCCCACAGAAATTGAAGAGGACCGCCTCTTGCACTCCCCTCCAATGGTCTTTCATGAAGTGTGTGGCATGGTTCCCTCCGAGGCTATATCCACATACAATAGGCTTTTTCCCTCGTAAGAAGTTGGGATCCTCCATTAAAGCGTCGAGTTCCCCTTTGCAAGCGAGATAACCCGACTCTCCATGTTGATCCTGGAGATTTTGGAAGACCGAATCAATAAAGTCAGATTGGCTCCAAGCTTGTTTAGTGCATCGGAAAATCACCAGGGGAGACAAGTCAGAATGCTTGGAAATGGGAGCAAAAGCAAATGCAGTAAGTCCCTCTTTGGAAATAATGTCATAAACTTTGTAGTAGTCAACCTTTCCCTCTTCTCCGGTGGGAGCAGGGATAACCATTTCAAAATCTCTCCGATCGTCCCCTCTAGTGACCGAGGTGCTTAAAAAGTTGACAATCCCCATTGTCAAGCGGGAGTAGTAGGGGTGCATTGCGGGGATGTTGGGGTCTTTTGAGAGGAGATCGCCAACCCCCTCATAGAGCTTATTACGTTGCTTATCGATCAGAAAAAAGTCTTCGAAAACCTGCTGATGCGTCTCTTCAGGCGAGCCGTGAATACTTCGAGGGTCTCGCCAGGGCCCTAGATAGGTTCCCTTCGTTGCATCCCGAAAAAGTCCCCTGACTCCATCAACCGACAAAGACTCGAGAGAACGCACACTGGGGAATCGACATTCATTTAGGTTAAACGTATGGGCAGTGGCAGCTCCCACTCCAAATCTCTCAACATACCCCTTCTCCAGAGGAAAGTTCGATTGAGACATCCGATCCCACCAATCTCTTCCACCGTACCGATCTCCAATCGCCTTGACCCTCTTTTCTGGAAAAAGATCACTCAGAGCATTTGAAAAAGCCCTCCAGGTTCTTTGGTGGATATTTTGATCTTCATCGGGCAGGTTCCCTTCAGAGACAGGGATCACGTGATTCCCCTGGACGATCAGGTGATCCCCTTCCTTCGCTCTTTGTGCAGCTGAGAGAAAGTCATGAAAGGAGATCGAATGAAAATTAGCCATTTTCAGCCATATTGTGAAAGACAGAGTCTACGTCATCGAGGTTTTCAAGCCACTCGATCAGCTCCATATTCTTTTTGGAGGTCTCCTCGTCACAATCGACATAGATTTTGGGGATTTGCTCGAGACTTACTTCCTCGCACTTCACCCCTTCCCCTTCGAGCTTCTTCTTCACCTCATAGAGCTGATCGGCTGGTGTTGTGATCAAGAACAGCTCTTCAGCAGAGTCGAAATCTTCAGCTCCCGCTTCGGTCGCCTGCAAGAAAAGTTCATCTTCATCAACCCCTTCCTTGGCAACTTGGATCACCCCTTTCTGCTCGAAATTGAAGGTCACAGAGCCGGAAGCTGCCACTGAGCCCCCTTTCTTATTTGTGGCGATCCGCATCTCTGATGAGATCCGGTTCTTATTGTCGGTCATCACCTCAGCGATGATCCCGACGCCTCCGTGGCCATAGAGCTCATAGGTCAGCTCGAAATAATCGGCCTGGTCTGCGCTGCTCGCCTTCTTGATATTCCGTTCGATATTCTCGTTCGGCATGTTGGCGGCTTTGGCTTTTTCGATTGCCAAGCGAAGCCTACTGTTGCTTTTAGGGTCGGGGTCTCCCTGCTTGACCGCACTGATGATCTCTTTAGTGATCCGGGAGAAGACCTTGCCCTTTGCGGCATCGGCTCTCCCCTTGCGGTGCTTAATATTTGCCCATTTACTATGTCCAGCCATGGGAAAAATTGTACTCCAATGAGAGATTTGAAAAAACCCTTTTTTACCGACTCACTGAGTTGGCGCAATTGAGCTGCTATGGCACAGGAAGGGGAGATTTGCCAGAGCCAGCTCAAAGAGTTTTCTGCATGAAGATTTTGTTGATGTAGCGGGTTGGTTCTTTGATGAACTCTGGGTGCATGCCAAACTCTGTGAACCCCTCCCGCTCGTAGAGGCGTTTGGCAGGATTCGTCTCATAGACCTCGAGATGAATCATCTCCAGCTTGAACTTCTCTTTGGCTAAAATGCAAAGCTCTCTCAAAAGCTCTGTCCCAATCCCCTGGTTGCGAAAGGCCTCATCGACGGCGATGGTCAGTAGGCACTGGTGAGCGAGCTTTTTGTACCCTTGAAGGTTGAGGAAGGCAATGCCACAGCGGTTGCCATCTTTGACTGCGGTGAGGCTCGCTTTCTGGCGGGCAAAAATCTCCCAGATTCGGACCGCATCATCGATCTCTCGCATATCAAACATGGGGAAATATTCGAGCACTCCCGGCTGGAGCAAAAGGCGTTTAAATAACTCGCGATCTTCCAAAATGCTCTCTTCAATCATTTGAGAAAACTCCCCATCAAAATTCTGGAGAAATACTGGTCCCCTTCTTTGACATACTTTTCCTGGCGAGCAAATTCGGTGAAGTCCAATTCCTTCAGAAGATCGATCAACGGACTCTTCTCATCAAAGATCTCCACATACATGTATTCTTGGCGAAACTGGGTCTTAGCGAGGTGCTTGAGGTTTTTCACGAGGGAGTGGCCGACTCCCCTTTTTTGGTAGTCCGGATCGACGATCAGCTGAAACATGCACTGGTGAGCCACTTTCCGGTAGGGCATCAGGTAAAGAGATCCCATCCCCACAGGGCTTTCCTTATAGGTCGCTGTGAGCGCCGCATTGTGGCGGCAAAAGCCGATCCACATGCGCGCGAAATTCTCGAGCTCTTGATCATCCCCTGGCGGGAACCAGTGGAGCATCCCTCTGATTTTCAGCCAGGCGCGAAGAGGATCTAGATCTCCCACGGTGCTGTAGCGGAGGTCATACTCCTCCGACTCGACAAATTTTTGGTTACCCATATTCCTTCAAAAACGCGTGGATAAAGCCGTCCAAATCTCCATTCATCACAGCTTCGATATTTCCCACTTCATACTTTGTTCGCGTATCTTTGACAAGGGTATAGGGTTGGAAGACATAGTTCCGGATCTGACTTCCCCAGGCGATTTCCATTTTCTCGCCGCTCATCTCTTTGAGCTTGCTCTCGCGATCGAGGCATTCTTTCTCATAGAGTTTCGACTTAAGGAGCTTCATGCAGGTTTCCCGATTTTGGATCTGACTCCTCTCGTTTTGACAGGTGACGACGATTCCTGTAGGGATGTGGGTAATTCGGACAGCTGAGTCGGTAGTGTTGACATGTTGCCCTCCAGCACCTGATGCGCGGAAGGTATCTACCCTGATCTGATCAGGGCTCACTTCAACGTTCACTGCTTCATCAAGCTCGGGGATTACATCGACCGAGGCAAAGCTCGTGTGGCGACGTGCATTGCTGTCAAAAGGTGAGATCCGAACAAGACGGTGGACCCCTTTTTCCGCTTTGCAATAGCCATATGCAAACGGGCCTGTGATTCTCGCGGTCATATTTTTGATCCCGGCAACTTCCCCGTCGACAAGATCAATCACTTCCCACTTCCAGCCGCGGCTAGTTACCCATCGCTCATACATTCGGGCCATCATCAATGCCCAATCACACGCTTCTGTCCCACCTGCGCCAGAATTGATGCTGAGATAACAGTTCTTAGGATCGAGCTCACCCGAAAGCATTTTCCGGATCTCAAGTTCTTCCAGTTTCAGTTCTATCTGATTTAGCTCATCGACAAGTTCTTGAAAAAATTCTGGTTCTTCCGCTTCGCTCACTTCGGGAAGCATAGACTGGACACTCTCGAATCGCCTCTTGAGCTCGTTCCAGGGTATTGTCCACCCCTTCAAAGCATTTGAAGCATCGATCACTTTTTGCGCTTTCGCTGGGTTATCCCAAAAATGGGAGTCCTCCATTTCTTTGTGGAGTTTTTCTACCTCTGCCTCTTTTTTTTCGAGGTCAAAGATACCTCCACATATGAAGAAGTCGGTCGTCAATGCTTTTGATCTGTTGGCTTACTTGTTCGTTCATATGGCTCTCCTGCGACGTCCAAACATTGCAAACTTTGGGATATAATGCAAGCTTCCCCCCTTCGCACACGCCGAGGCAAAAGTTTCTTGAAAACTCCTTAATCATCGCTTTACAATAATCAACGATGAGCTATAATGCCCTTGTTTTTCGAAAAAACAGAGGGGCTCGAACCCTCGCAAACCTTAACCATCTTTTTAGGAGGTAAAAAATGGAGCTACTTCAAGCAACCCCAGCTGCCCAAAGCCCAAGTACATGGGAAACGATCAAAGGAAATCTCTCCGATGGAGCGAACTGGCTAGGCCGCAATGTGAAAGCACTCGGCAATGCGATTGGAAACGGAGTCATGAAAGTGATTGAGTATATCAAGCCTTTCTTCCAAACCATCGGAAAATATCTAGCTGAAGGCTACGACAAAGTAAGAGAGCTTCTTACACAGAACAAAGAAGTCTCAGTTGCTGTAGCTGGAGCTCTACTTATCGGTGGACTTCTCGCAGTATTTGCCAACAAAATGTGCCCTTGCGGGAACGAAAGCAAAGCAGACGCTTAATAACTGACTGTTATCAAGATAGAAGAGCGAGGGAGATTCTCCTTCGCTTTTTTTATGTCCTGATGAGTGAAAGTTGAATCTCGTCCCGCTCGTTCACCGAGTATTCCCAATACCAAGAGGCTTGCGCAAGCACTTCTTGACTGAGTTCAAGCCTTCCTCCGCGCATCGATGCGACAACCTTCACGCCGCTCGGAACACGAATCCGATGATCACCCCGAAAGACGACATCTTCAGCGTAAAACTCTCCCCCTTCCTCGATCAAAATTTCACACTTTTCCTTGTAGACAATTTCTGACTTCCAAAAAGAGCCCGACGCCTCGCGATTTACGCCTGAGTTGCGTACAGTGACATTTTTCAGAGTGCATTTCCCTGTTTGGTGACTATATTGAATCACTCCGTCTTCATCGATGTGCCCCATCGTTGAATCAGTCACAACTCTGAGTGCTCCGTCCACATCCAGGTTTTCTGCAAAGAGATCGGCAATCCACAGGTGGAGCTCCGCTCCCCTAGCAAGCCGCCCGCCTCGCAACTTTTGACCAATCACAGAAAAGCAAGGGCCAAGTGCTGGACAATATTGAAAGTGGAATGAGGGTCCATCAAAGAAGAAATGACTTGCGTCAGCAGGGAGTGTCACCTGCATTGAACAGAACTCGGTCAATAGCTCATGCCCGTTCTTCTGCATGTCGAGAAAGGCTTGCTCGGGAGTTTGTGAAAGGGTACCTCCGAAGCTATACTCCTTCTTGATTGTTGAAATGGTCTTTCCTCTTGGATTCGAGGTGATGAAGCTCTCCTTGATCTCCGATGGATCAGAGACTACCTCGATCAATGAGTCAGCTAAGTTCTGCATCGTCGACTCGAGGCGAAGGATATTCTCTTCTCGGACACCCCCTAAGCCATCGGGAACTTGGATTGTTTTGGCATTGACGAGCATTCCCGGAATCGGATTTTTGGCGACCAGATCTTCGATGGTTTCAAGGTCAACAAATAGGAGGTTCGTGTTCGAAAGAAAGGAAATCTCTTCTTTCTCATCGATCTCGAACTGGTCGAAATCACAGTATTCGATATTCGTTAAGCAGCAGCCTTGTTCATTTTGGATCACCACGTTGATCCCTTCTTGCACTTTTGGAGTATGAGGACAGGAAGCAAATCCGAATTTCTTATCGCCCGCAAACCCAATCCCGAGAAATGCGAGGAGTCCCATGTCCACCCCCGCGATCATATTGTTGATCTGGCGAGTGAGCACTTTCTGGACTCCCTTCTCTCTAAGCCAGGAAAGGACATTTTTTTCCTTCATCAGCTTCCAGATGACTCCGTGCCCTCCTGGCTTGAAAAAGAGCTTTGATTCACCTGCAACGCACCACTTGCCATCCGTGTTCATCGCGGGAACGAGAGGCTGAGAAAACAGGAAGAAATCCTCTTCCCTCCGCCCAAACCAGTTATTAGCCCTAAAGATAGCACGAACTTGAGAGTCATTATTTTTTTCTTCTGAGGTCATCATCACTACGGGGGTGCGCAAAGACTTCCCATAAAGCTTGAAATGAAGGTACTCTCTTCCCTGCAGGTCATCAATAAGCCGCTGCACAAGGGTTCTTCCACAAAACTCAAGAGTTGCTGCTGTCAAAAACTCGCCTTTCTCGTTTCTTAAAGAAAGTCGGTCAGCAGCTCCCCCAATAGGATATACTTCGGCAAGAGATTCGAGCTTGGCGATTCCAGTCAACATGCTACTGCGCACATGAGGAGCTCTTTCTCCAATCTCGACGGCTTTTGGAAGGTGATAGGTGCCCGAGCGCTTCTTTTTCTTTTTTTGAGCAAGGAGCTGAAGACAGAGGAGATGGTACCCAACAATCCCGCCCATCTCTTGATAGAAATCCTCTACAAGAATAAGAGCTGAAAGCAGTTCGCTAAATTCTGGGTCCGGCCATACGCCCGAGCCCGGAAAAAGATGTTCTTCTTGCCCAAGGGCCACTAGCTGAAGGAGGATGAGTCCTTCCTTTTCTGAACTCTTGGTAAATCGTGTTTGAAGCTCTCCACTTTTGGAGAAAAATTCTTTTACCTTGGAATTCTCATCAAGAACCGTAAGTTTTTCTTTGGTAGATTCAGCAGATTTTAGCTGCATAGCAAGAAGTGAGAGCTCCTCTGCCGCGCTGCTGTGTTGGAGAGATATCGTTTCCATATGGATTCGAAGATCGCATAAATCAAAGGAAAATTGCAACCCCAAGGCCTTCTTAGGCGGATAAACCCAAAAATCTTGCCCTGAGAGGCGATTTTTTTTGACTATAAACCCCCAGTAGAGATACAACTTGTCATTCGAGGAAAAACGAACCCTCGTAACAGAATTTCTGCTTGTAACGAGCAGATTGTAAGAGGGCCGTTGCGTAGCAATGACCAAAATTTCATTTTCATTAAGGAGTAGAAGATGGCAAAAGAAAAAACTTCCAAATTTATGCAGCCCATGAAACTCACACCAGAACTCGCTGCAATTGTTGGTAAAGGACCTATGCCCAGAACAGAGGTGACAAAACAGCTTTGGGCTTATATCAAAAAGCATAAGAGACAAGATCCAAAAAACAAGCGATTCATCAACCCTGATGACAAGCTAGCGAAAGTTCTTGGCAAGAAGCCAATCAACATGTTTGACATGACTCGCGAAGTCAGCAAGCACCTGTCGTAACATCGGTATTGTGACGGAAGGGCCACCTTCCGTCACTTTTTTTTATGAAACTTTCAGCTATTCTTCTTTCTGGAGGAAAGGGAAAACGGATGGGAGAAGTAACTCCCAAACAGTACTTGCCCTTAGACGGAAAACCGATCGCCCTCCACAGTTTTACCACGATTGCCCAGTCTGACCTGGTGGCAGAGGTTGTAGTTGTCTGCGATCAGCACTATGAACATCATTTCCATGGAGCACGATTTGCGAGACCTGGTCCTAGGCGGCAAGATTCCGTCTTCCACGGGCTTCAAGCCATCTCCCCAGACACCGACCTCATCCTCATTCATGATATCGCCCGCCCCTTGCTAGCGGAGGAAGATTTAGAAAACGTCATCCTCGAAGGGAATCTCCACGGCGCAGCTACCCTTGCCACCCCTGTTACTTCAACCATTAAAATAGCCGACGAAAAGCTCATGGTCACCCAAACACTCGACCGAAGCTTCCTCTATAATATCCAAACCCCTCAAGTCCTGAAAAAAAAGATCCTGCTCGAAGGTTTTGCCAAAGCTCATGCGGAAGAAATCACCGTGACCGATGACGTCTCCCTAGCTGAGCTGACCTCAAGCCCTGTCAAGCTTGTGATGGGATCGCGGGACAACATCAAGATCACCACCCCCGAAGACCTTGTCTTTGCCGAAAACATCCTCCGTGAACGATCAGCCCTTCAAATATAAGCTCGTCCTCGCCTATGACGGAAGTCGATACAGCGGATGGCAAGTTCAGCCCAACGCCACCTCGATCCAAACACTCGTCCAAGCAGCCCTTTCCAAAACCCTGAACCAAAAAACCTTCGTGGTTGGTTCTGGAAGGACTGACAGCGGAGTTCATGCACGAGGGCAGGTGGCCCACTTTACCCAGAGCGCGGAGATCGATACCGGAAAAGTCCTCTACTCATTGAACGGCCTTCTCCCAGCAGATATTCGCGCTCTTGAACTCGCACCCGTGCCAAGCGACTTCCATGCCCGCTACAGCGCCAAGGGAAAGATCTATCGCTATCACCTCCGCACCTCCTCCCTACGAGATCCGTTTCGGCGTCTCTACACCTACCAACTCCCCTGTCCAATCGATGAAGAGATCCTAGGCAAAGCAGCAAGGCATTTTGTAGGAACCCATGACTTCAGCTCTTTTGCGAATGAAGCTCATCGAGGGTCTGCCTCGCGCAAACCCGTCAAAACTTTAGCAAGGCTTGACATCCTCCAAGAGGATGGCGGGCTAGTGCTCGAGTTTGAGGGAGATGGATTTTTATACAAGATGGTGCGCAACATTGTAGGCGCGCTACTCGACTGCGCGAGAGGGAAGCTTGACGAGAGGAAAATTCCCGAAATTTTCGAGGGGAAAGATCGGAGGCTAGCTCCGCCAACTGCACCCCCTCATGGGCTCTTCCTCGTCAGCGTTAAATATGAGGTTTGAGCGCTGAAGAGACTTTCTGGAAAGAAGGAAAGTGTTGAGCTCCTCCTGGGACAGATTCCTTCATCTGCGGATGATGGGGATCACAAATCAAAATAGGAAGGGCGGGCGTCTGCTCTAAAGATCGTATACCCTTGAAAGAGTCTTCAAATCCTACCATCTTGTCTCCGGGATCGGCAAGGACCTCGATCGCTTTGAAGTAGCCATCAGGTGCTGGCTTGGGCTGGTCATAGTCTTCACGGGTAAACCAAACCGGGATCGTCTTCAAAATGGGAAGGGTATATTTAATGTGCTCTACCTGCTCTTTCGTCGAGTTGGTGACAACACAGCGTTTTTTTCTAGAAAGTGCAAGCTGCTTTAAAAACGGCTCGACTCCAGGCATCAGAGTGAACTTCTCCTTTTGGGCGAGCTCTAAATAGATCTTCTTTTTTTCTCCATAGAAGGACTCCCACTCATATTTTGTCTCGATCTCAGGGAATTCTTTATATAGAGCTGCCCGGATCCCTCCTGCCACTTGGTGAGCAGAAAAAATATAGGTGTCGAAGTCCCAAGGGAGATGATACCCATATCGATCGCACAGCATTTGAAACGCCTTATAGTGGACGTTTTCTGTATCGACCAGAAGGCCATCAAAATCTAAAAGAAAAAGGTCAAACCTTTCAATCCATTTCATTGCCGATGATTGGACTCGAACCAACACCCTATTGCTAAGAGCAGATTTTGAAT
>Ga0180438_10005467_pt1 | contig 17622 bp, 17 predicted proteins | sample SS_ome_12_FD_132455 | JGI IMG/M metagenome (GOLD analysis project Ga0180438, IMG submission 132455) | Hypersaline lake sediment archaeal communities from the Salton Sea, California, USA - SS_3_D_2 metaG | ecosystem: Environmental > Aquatic > Non-marine Saline and Alkaline > Hypersaline >...
ACGGAACAGAAGGGTGGAGTTCCTCCTGGAGAAGGAAAAATAACCCCCTGCCTCATAGGCTCATCCGAGTTTCTGATCACCCGTTTGGGAGTTCAGGACTTCTAAAATCACTATAGAACGTGGCTCCATTTTATATTATATTAATAGTATAATTTTTGTATTGCAAATTATATATATCCTATGCAGGGCGAGAAATGATAAATATTCTCGGAGGGAAGGAGAGGGTTTTGTCAGACCAAAAGAGTACCAGACTCAATAGAAATAAAATCAGCGGGAATTCAACTGTTGCATCCGGAGTTTCCACAGGGATCACGGAGGATTCTCAGCTCATAGCTTCAGAGACTTCTCAGCGAATTACGATCCCGATAAAGGGGATGCACTGCGCCTCCTGTGCGCTCACCGTGGAGAAAGCACTGGGAAAACAGGCTGGGGTGAGACGTGCATCTGTGAACTTCGCATCGGAGACCGCAGCGGTGGAGTACGATCTGAGGGTTACCTCACTGGACGAGCTGGTCTCTACTGTCCGGGAGGCGGGATACGATGCGCTCAGCCCTGAGCAGGCTGAGCATGCGGAGGTGGAGGGAGAGGTCCTGAAGATGCGAACTGCACGCAGGAGGATGTTTATAGCCTGGGCACTTACCGCACCGATCGTCGGGTGGATGGTCCTCGAGATGTTCTTTGGGATCGTGTGGCCGAGCATGACCGTCTTTACCATCGGGATGACGCTGCTTGCAGCGCCTGTGGTGTTCTGGAAGGGATGGCCCACCATGCGCTCTGCCTTCAAGGCAGTCATCCATCTTCGTGCAAACATGGACGTGCTCATCGGGATGGGAACAGTTGTCTCTTTTCTCACAGGGCCTGCATCTCTTTTCACCGCAGTTGCGAACTACGCCGGAGTCTCTGCCATGATTATGGCCTTCCACCTCACCGGCCGTTATATTGAGACCGCAGCAAAGGGAAGAGCGTCCCAGGCAATCAAAAAACTTGTTCAGCTTGGCGCCAAAACCGCGCGTGTGCTCGTCGAAGGGGAGGAAAAGGAAGTACATATCGAAACGGTTCAGGTGGATGACCTCTTGATCGTCAGGCCCGGAGAGAAGATCCCCACCGACGGCGTGATCGTGGAGGGAAACGGATCGATCGACGAATCCATGGCGACCGGAGAGTCCATGCCAGTGCACAGAACTCCTGGACAGGAGGTCATCGGCGCAACGGTGAACCAGGAAGGCCTGCTCACGGTGAAGGCAACGAGAGTTGGAAGTGATACGTTTCTTGCGCAGGTGATCAAGCTCGTTGAGGAATGTCAAGGGTCAAAAGTCCCCATCCAGGTCGTTGCGGATCGGATCACCGCGTATTTCGTCCCGGTCATCCTCGGTCTCGCTGCACTGACCTTCCTCTCATGGCTTTTGTTTCCCGGAGCGCTGCGTCCGGTAGTGGAGTGGGCGTCCGGATTCATTCCCTGGGTCAATCCAGGGCTCGGCTCGCTCACGCTCGCGCTTGTCGCAGGAGTTTCAGTGCTTGTCATCGCCTGTCCCTGCGCACTTGGGCTTGCCACCCCTACCGCCCTCATGGTAGGAAGTGGCGTCGGGGCGGAGCACGGAGTTCTCATCAGAAACGGCGAAGCGATCCAGACACTGAAGGACGTTGCAGTTATCGTGTTCGATAAAACGGGCACCATCACAAAGGGGAAGCCCGAGGTGACAGACGTCGTACCTTTCGGGGAAACCGGCAAAAAGGAGCTTCTGTCCATCGCAGCTTCTCTTGAGTCCGGCTCCGAGCATCCCCTGGGAAAGGCGGTTGTTGCGCATGCCAGGGCAGAAGGGATTCAGTTGTTGCCCATCCGCGAGTTCAGGGCTGAGAAGGGAAAGGGAATACAGGCCGAGATAGACGGACAGAAAGTCTACGCGGGGAGCAGGAGCTACCTGAAGGAGGAAAGGTTTTCGGTCCAGGAGGTCGTGAGTTTCATCAGCCCACTCGAAAAGGCAGGAAAAACGGTAATGATCGTGGGGAGAGGTGGAAAACTCCTTGGAGCCCTCGCCTTCGCAGACACACTCAAAGAGGATGCTGTTCAGGCCATCGACGAGTTGCGGAGCATGGGGATAGAACCTGCCATGATCACCGGTGACAACCGCGTCACTGCAGAGGCAATCGCTGCACAGGTGGGCATCACACGGGTCCTCGCAGAAGTGCTCCCCGAGGGAAAACTGAGAGAGATACGCAGGCTGCAGGAGACCACCGGGAAGATTGCAATGGTAGGCGATGGTATAAACGACGCACCTGCGCTCACCCAGGCGGATGTGGGAATCGCAATCGGAACAGGGACCGATATCGCAATCGAAGCTTCGGACGTCACCCTGGTGCGCGGCGATCTCGCTGGGGTTGTGACCGCGGTCAGGCTCTCCAGGGCGACCTTCAGGAAGATCCGTCAGAACCTCTTCTGGGCGCTCTTCTACAACTTCATCGCGATACCTGCTGCCATGTTCGGGCTTTTGCATCCGGTCATCGCGGAAGCGGCAATGGCAACGAGCTCCGTCAATGTAGTCACGAATGCAAACCTCCTGCGCTGGGTGAAAGTCACCCCTCATTACAATCGACCGGAAGAACGGTAGAGGAGCCTTTCTATGAGCAGAGTTGCCAGGGTGGAGTTCACCTCCTACGAACACAGTATAGGGAAGGCGCTGGACCTCCTCTCCGTCGGAGATCGGATCCCCCAGAAGGGTCTGATCATCATCAAGCCGAATCTCACCAATACGAGTGCCCCGCCGGTTACCACACCCGTTGAGGCGGTGGAAGCGGTCTACCGATATTGCCTTGAGCACTCAAAAGCCAGTATCGCCATCGGTGAAGGTGCAGGAAGCGGCTCTACCCTGGACGCCTTCGAAACTCTCGGATACACCGCACTCGCACAGCAGCACTCAATCCAGCTCATCGATTTCAACACGGCGAGGACCGTGTGCCTGCGCAACGATGATGCAGTGAGCCTGAAGGAGTTTCATCTCCCGAAGCTGCTCCGGGATGCCTTCGTGATCTCCCTTCCGGTGCTCAAGGACCACTGTTTCACGGTCACCACGATAGCCATGAAAAACATGTTCGGCATCGCCCCTGCCCCGGTGTACGGGGGGAGCTGGAACAAGTCTAAACTCCACCGTCCCTCATCGCACATCTCTGTGGTGGACGTCTGCCTTCACTGCAGCCCCTCACTCAGCATCGTCGATGCTTCAGTCGCGCTGTCTGGAGGACATCTTTCCGGTACCCGTAAACCGCTCGGATTGATCCTCGCGAGTTTTGATCCTGTTGCGGCGGATGCAGTGGGAAGCTCACTTCTGGGACACGATCCAGGAAGAATAGAGTACCTCGTGCGCGCACACGGGATGCTCGGGAGCATGAAACAGATCCAGATTGTCTCTTGAAGAAACAGCGAATCGTCAAGAGCATTCACCGGTCCTATACCCGTACATGCCAGGAGCTGATCCTGTTTTTTTTTAGAGATTGGTGGGGTGCTGTCTGAATGCGCCCATCCTGGGCGGTAGCCGGAGATTGGTGTGCTGCTGTCTGACCACCCCCATCCTGGGCGGTGGCCGGAGATTGGTGCGCTGCTACCTGACCACCCCCATCCTGGGCGGTGGCCAGTACCTGAACAGCGCCTTTCCGAAGATGTCATAGCGCTTTACGAACCCCCAGAACCTGCTGTCGTTGGAGCGATCACGGTTGTCCCCGAGCATGAAATAGCTGTTGTCCGGGACGAGGACGGGCCCGTAGAAATCCCTGTTGTTCATGAGGCTGTCACCCGGGGGAATTACATCCGAGTCAGCGTGGTATTCGGGCCACCATCCTTTCACGATTTTCCCGTTCACATAGATCTCTTTGTTCAGGATTTCGACCTCGTCACCCGGAAGTCCAATGCAGCGCTTGACAAAAAACTTCGGCTGGGGATCGATGTTCACGAAACCGAGCGTCAGTGTGTAGACGACTGGTGTTAGCATCTGGATGATGATGTTCGGAGGATCGTAATCAGGTGCAAGAAAGATGACGATATCCCCCCTCCTCGGGTCACGGATCGCAGGGAGGCGTTTTTTTGTGAAGGGAACCTTTGCCCCGTAGATGAACTTCGAAGCAACGATGAAATCACCAATTTCAATCGTGGGAATCATCGATCCGGTGGGGATCTTGTACACATCCACGATGAAGGTCTTGATGAAAAGCGCGATTACGAGGGCGAAGACGATGGCTTCGATGTTTTCCCTCAGCTTGCTCTTTTTCTTCTTTTCTTTTCTCTTTTCCATGCCATAGCCCGGTTCGGTTTGATATAGTAAAATACTACCACAATGATCCACGTACAATATTTTATTGCAGCAGAGGAGATGATATTTACTCTTTCGGCAGATGAAAATAAATACAAAAATAATATTTTCATTCCTGACCCCAGATATGCTATAATCTAAACAGTTAGGGCTATTTACAGAAAACGGGGTGCAATGGTGGCCGACCCGCATGACAAGGAGATCACGAGTGAAGACCGGATCAAGCGTATTTTCGGCATTCTGCGCCTAGACGGGCGCGAGATCGAGCTCCACCTGCCCAACTACATCGAAATCGTGAAGATCACAGCCACCACCCACGACACCTTTACGGTAAAGCTCTCGAATCCACTGATCAACTTTGAAGACGAGGCGGTGGAAAATGTGGTCATCAATTTCATCTTCTCAGGTGTCGAGCTGTTCGGAAAATGCCGGGTCATGGGCCAGGAGCGGAACTTCGTCAACCTGGGATTTCCGCAGTCTCTGTCGAGCAGGACGAGGCGGCGTTTTCCCCGTGTGCATCTCGGGGAGAAGATTTCGGCAGAGCTCAGATACCGGGAGTTTCCTCAGAAGCGGCTCGAAAAGCTTGCCATAAAAGACCTTCCCGTCAAATATTCACAGCTCTACTGGGAGGCGCAGAGGGAAAATGCGGACATCAAGAAGGTGTTTCTCATGGCGCTGAAGGAGCTTCGGAATGTGTCCCCTGTTTCAGAGATCATCATTTACTCCAAAGAGAGCATGAAGAGCAGGGATGCTCGGGTCATGCGGAAAACAGGAAAGCTGCTCTACATCGATGACTGCAAAAATGCACAGTCCTACTACCGGCTCATCACCTCGGAGAAAATCACAAACTACTCGGACTACTTGAACGATCTCAAGATGTCCGGTGCACCGTCAGAGGAGCTCACCCTGGAGATCCAGTCCATCATGCGGGAGGACATTTCCCGAGGGTGCAGCTCGAAGGTGCTCGTTCCCATTTTTTCCAGTAATGACGTGATCGGGCACCTCTTTCTCTGCCAGAACGACCCGGCCAAGAAGATTACCTCAGAAAACGTGACTGATCTCTTTGCCCTCTCAACGCTTCTTTCTCATGCAATCGAGAACTCGAGGTTCACCGCTGACCTGGAGGACGTTGTTCCCTCGAGCCTGGTCGACATAAGCGAAGGCGGGCTCCTCTTGAAGGTAAAGGACCAGGGGGAACGGCTGAACCTTCCGGCAGGGGCTGAGATCGAGGTGAAGTTCAGGTCCGGGGATCAGGAGATTTCAGTGAGAGGCGCCATCGCCAGGAAAGAGCTACAGGCGCAGAACTACGCCATCGAGTTTACCGACCTCAAGCCGGAGATCAAGAAAGCGCTGAAGAAATTCATCGAAGATAACATTGAAAAAAGATCCGAAAGTCAATAACTTATTGCCATGAGCAGATACAGAGGGAAGCTCTTCGGGGCGGCGCTCGGCTTCTCCTTCGGCGGTCCTATCGGAGCCCTTATCGGCGCAGCGGTCGGGCACTTCATCGATAAAAACCAAAAAGAGGGCGGTGTCTGGTATTCCCAGGGGAGCGAAAGGGAGCTTCATTTCATCACGAGCCTCATACTCCTGTTGAGTGGAACCGCACGGGCAGACGGGGTGGTGACCCTTCAGGAGGTTGATGCCATTCGGGCCTTTTTCAGATCACAGCTCGGGTACCGGGGTCCTGAGCTCAAGTTCATTGAACGTATCATCCACGAGTCCTTCCAGAAGCAGGTCAATCTTAAAGACACCTGCGCATCTATTTCCCAGCGTACGTCCTACGAGGAACGACTCTTTTTGCTCCACCTGAACTACCAGGTGGCAGTCTCCGACGGCTGGCTGAGCCCTCCGGAAGAGGAGTACATACGGCATGCATCCATAAACCTCGGTATTCAGGAATATGATTATCTGGTTATTCGAAACAGCTTCAGTACGTACAAAACCGCATCCGGTGCTCCTGGCTGGGTCCCAGGGGCTCCGGTCGATCCCTACACTGTCCTCGGGATTTCCCGAGACTGCTCTGAAGAAGAAATCCACAAGGCATACAGGAACCTGGCGAACAAGTACCACCCGGACAAGGTTGCCCACCTGGGAAAAGAGTTCATCGACCTCGCGAACAGGCGGTTTATGGAAATCGGGCATGCCTATGAGGCTATCAAGGCAGAACGGGGCCTTGACCGGGAGAACCGAAGCACTTGAAAAACAGTCCATGTGGTGTTACCTTAAATGTAGAGAGGGTGAGGTCTCTGCGGCTGTGCAGGAACAGGAACGAGTATGAATCTTGAACACGGTGACATCAAGAAGCCGACCGGAAACGCGATCATCTACTGGATGATCAAGGGTGGAAGCAGCGAATTAGAGGGCGCCGAAATAATCGCAACAAACTTCATCATCTCCCCCCTTCAGTTCGGCAAGGAGATCCTTCTGGTCAACTTCCCACCTGTGTTGCTTGAGAGCAGAGAAAAGCTTTTGGAAGTCGCGGAGATCAACAACATAGATATCATACGCGGCGGGGAGATCGCGGTTTCCAAGGACATAAAAGATTTTCAGAAGTTTTATGAGAAGCAGATTCACAAATACAACGGAATGATCCAGGAGTACCTCTTGGCTTTCAAAGAAAAAAACAACATGAAAACAGAAGAAAAAAATCTCCCTGAGCTCATTCACGAGACGGGCGCGGTCATGGAGCACGTACGCCAGCTCGTGAAGAAGAAGAGCAAAAAAGGCATCATCCGGGGAAAAATAGAAAAGCTTCGGGAGCTCCAGCGCGACCTGAACAGTGAGATGAGGGGATTCGATCTGGGAAAGATCATACGATATATCGACAAGCCAGACTCTCAGGTGGATAGTCTTGTGACTCTCTATACACAGAAGTTCATCGCAATATTTCTCGAAGACTACGAGAAGGCATCTATTCTGAAGCAGGAGATAGAGAAGATAGAAAAAAACCTTCCCTGAAGGGAATCGAAATAGTTGCAATTCGTCTGATCACCGCGGAGGGGGAGGCGAGGCTCTCCCGTGTCGTATCCTGAGTCCGGGATCAATGTAGTTCGTTGCCTTGAGGGGCCTGAGGAGAGAAATTTCTTGGGGAAGGGAGAACCTCTCGCGTTCCTCTACATCTGTGATTCGGTGAACTCCGTGTAGTCTTTGTAATCGAGGAGCTCGCTGATCTCTCCCTTGTTGCTTATCGCGATCTTCACAACCCATCCTTCTCCGTAGGGATCTTTGTTTATGGTATCGGGAGAATCTTCGAGCAGTTTGTTGATTTCAGAGACCTTTCCTGAAATCGGTGCGAGGATATCTGAAACAGATTTCACTGATTCTACGGTGCCGATCGCGTCACCCTTGCTGAAGGATTTACCTGCCTCAGGCAGTTCTACGAACACAATGTCACCCAGCTCGTTCTGGGCAAAGTCCGAAAGGCCAATAATAGCGCTGTCCCCGTCCGCATGCACCCAGATGTGATCCTTCGAATATTTGAGTTCTTCCGCCTTCATTGGACCCCCTTGTCGAATTTTCTTCTTAATCTACTACACATTTATCCTGTTGTCAATTATTCTTAAAAATGTGGCTTGCCAAAGATGTGGCTTGCCACATCAGGGTACAGGGGAGGAGAAATGAGAGAAGACATTCTGGCGAAAGCGAAGGAGTGGACCGCTCCGCAGTTCGACGAACAGACGAGGAAGGAGATCCAGGCGCTCATCGACCAAAGGAACGAGAAGGAGCTCACCGACCGGTTTTACAAGGAGCTCGAGTTTGGAACCGGCGGGATGCGCGGAATCATGGCTGCCGGGCAGAACAGGATGAATACCTACACCGTGGGAAAGGCCACACAGGGGCTTGCGAACTACCTCATCAAAACACATCGCGACACGAAGGAGCGGGGAGTGGCCATCGCCTATGACTCGAGGAACAATTCAAGGCGGTTCGCACAGGAGGCGGCAGGAGTGCTTGCGGCAAACGGTATTAAGGTGTTCGTGTATCCCGAGCTCAGACCCACGCCGCTGCTCTCCTTCACGGTACGCTTCCTGAACGCACGGGCCGGAATCGTGATCACCGCAAGCCACAATCCCAAAGAGTACAACGGCTACAAGGTCTACTCCTACGACGGTTCACAGGTCACATCGCCTGAGGACGTACGGATCGTGGAGGAGGTGAACAGAGTTGATATACTCATGGGAGTGAAGCGGATCGAATACCATGAGGGGATGAAGGAGGGCCTGATCATGGAGATCGGTCCTGACGTGGAAGAACGCTACCTGGAGAAAGTGATTTCCCTTGCCGAAGATCTGGAGGCGGGAATCCAGAATGAGCTCAAAAAGGTCAGAAAGGAGATCAGGATAGTGTACTCGCCTCTCCACGGAACAGGGGGCACCCTTGTGCCGAAGGCTCTTGAGCGAATCGGAGGCGCGTCCCTGCTTCTCGAGTCTGAGCAGAGCAACCCGGACGGGAACTTTCCCACCACCCCCTCGCCGAACCCGGAAGAAGCCGCTGCGCTTACCCGCGCAATTGAGTGCGCGAAGCGTGAAGGTGCAGACCTGGTGATCGCCACCGACCCTGACTGCGACCGGCTGGGGCTCGCGGTGCCGGATAAAAGTGGCAACTTCGTTGTCTTGAATGGGAACCAGATCGGGAGCATGATGGAGTACCTGGTGGCGTCCTCCTACAAAAAATCCGGCCTCATGCCCCCCCGCCCTGCGATCATCAGCACCATCGTGTCCACGGAGCTTGCAGGGGAGATCGCCAGAAGCTTCGATGCGGACATCTACTACACGCTTACCGGTTTCAAGTATATCGCTGACCTGATGCGTGATTTCGAAAAAACTGGCAGGAACAGCTTCATCTTCGGCTACGAGGAGAGCTACGGATACCTTGCCGGGACGTTCGTGCGGGACAAAGACGGAGTCATCGCGGCGGTGCTGTCGCTTATGCTTTTGAAATACTCGGCAGCGGTCTACGGCTCAGTGCTCGGGCTGCTCGAGCACATCTACCGCACTTACGGAATGTACCGGGAATTTGGCAACTCCTTCACCCTGAAAGGTGCTGAGGGCGCGAGGAAAATCGAAGCCATCATGAAGGATCTCAGGAGGAGCCCGCCTGAGAGAATTACCGGGAGCCAGGTAGAGCTGCTCAAGGACTACCAGATGCAGACGCTCACACGGCTGAAAACCGGAACGGTCGAGGAGATGAAGGATCTCCCCGTGTCCAACGTGCTTCAGTTTTACACGGGGGATGGGATCAAGATCTCGGCCCGCCCCTCAGGGACAGAGCCCAAGATCAAGTTCTATTTCGGTTTCCACATGCCATTTTCAGGGAGCATGGATGAAACCGGAGAACGACTCGCGCAGCGCTACCGCAGCGTTTCCAATGAGTTTTTTCAGTACTGCGGCCTTGTATGACAGACAATTGAGAAGGGGTCAGAATGTGCAATGGGCTGATTCTGGGGTTTGATTATCGAACTTTTTTCTGATCAGCTCTTCGGTATGGTCGATGAGCTCGTCCACAAGACGATGCTCAGGCAGGGTCTTGAAGGGTTTGCCGTTTTTGAACAGGATCCCGGTTTTGTTATTTCTTCCCGCAATCCCGATATCCGCGTTGCGTGCCTCCCCGGGACCGTTCACGTTGCACCCCATCACCGCAACGGCGATTCCCCCCACCTGCTCGAGTCTTTTTCCCTCAGCCTCATACTTCTGGGAAAGCAGCCGCAGTCTGCGGTCGATCTCTCCGGTCATCTTCAGAAGATCGAGCCTGCACCTCCCGCAGGTGGGGCAGGAGATGATGCTGTAGCCGGTGGGCAGAAGCCTGCAGGAGCCCAGAATCTTCCTGGCACGCAGCAGCAGCTCCCTCACCCCCTCATCACTCACCGATGAGGGGCGAAGCAGCACCGCATCCCCCACCCCCTCGTACAGCAGGCTGCCCAGAGAAACCGCGTTCTCCAGCAGCTCACGCTCCCCTCCCTTCCCAGAATCAAGGGAAATGAGCTGCCGCACTCCAACGCGCTCCTTCATGAGCCGAAGCACATTGAACTGCAGCACCGGATCAGGGTGTTGCAGCTGCACATACACCCGCTGCACCCCCGCCTCCCGGTACCCCACAGCCAGAAAAGCCGCCTCGTTCTCAAGCGCCACGTATCCCGCATCACTCCCGTCTCCCCCCTCCATGCACAGGTACAGCTCTTCCGGACGCCTGCCGCCCCCTTCCAGCTCCCCAAGCAGACGCTTGGCCACCTCAGCACGAACCGCCACCCCCCGTGCACCCCTGCGTACCGCCTCCCTGCACCATTCAACCGCATCGCTTGCCGCCACCGCGTTCAGGGAAAACTCCGCACACAGCTGCTCCATGCGATTCAGATCATCTTCCCCTCTGATCGAAAGCCAGAGGTGGGAAACCCCCTGCTCGGATGCGCTCCGGAGGATGCGATGAACCTCGCTGTGGTTTGCAGGGATGTGTGGAAGGAAAAGATGAAGAGATATGGAACTTCTCACAGACATGATCCATACACTGTTTGGTATTTATTATAATATAGCCCACAAAGGTGGGAATTTAAAGGTATTAATGGAGATTTCCACAGGTGAATCTTGATTTTACTGTTTTCTCCTAATAATATACATTCATGGCCGGGCTGCTCACCTTCACCTCGGATTTTGGGACCGAAGACTCCTATGTGGCAGAGGTAAAGGGGGTGCTCAAGGCTCTCGATTCAGAGATCCAGGTGATAGACATAACGCACTGGGTCAAGCCAGGGAATCTTACGGCTGCATCATTCGTGCTGCTTCACGCCTTCAGGTATTTTCCGACTGGAACCACACACCTGGCGGTCATCGATCCGGGAGTGGGGAGCGAGCGGGACATCCTTGCAGTGAGGACGGAAACCTTCCTGTTCATCGGGCCGGACAACGGGGTTCTGCACGAGGCGGTGACTGCAGCAGGGGGAGGGACCATCTTCGCTCTGGACACGGAGCGGTTTCTCAGAACGCTTCAAGCTGTATACCCTGAGAACGAGGTGGCGATGCGGATCGTGGAGCAGGGTCCGAGCTCCACCTTTCACGGGCGTGACCTGTTTGCGCCCTTTTCAGCGTATCTGCTCGGGGGGCATCCCATCCGGGAAGTCGCGCGGCAGAAGGAGACGATGATCAAACACGAAATCATGCGCCCGGCAGTGAATGCGGACCGGCTCCAGGGGAGAATTGTGTACATCGATCGGTTCGGAAACCTGATCTCGAACATCGAAGCACGGATGGTGGGGCAGCAGGACGAGATATTTCTGAAGTCAGGGGAGAGCGTGACCCTGGTGGGGAAGCTGAAGCGGTCCTACGCATCGGCAGGACAGGGGGTGCCGCTTGCCATTGCGGGGTCTCGGGGACTTCTTGAGATTGCGGTCAGCGGGGGGAGCGCGAAGGAGCATTTCAAAGCCAGCTACGGCGACGATGTACTCGTTTTGAAAAAGCCAGAGAGCGGGGGAGAACACCTGAAGCGCTTGAGAATGCCCTGAGTACATCAGCGTTATCGGCAGCCGAGGACAATCTCCGGACGCATCAGAGAGGGAAGAATGATAGACATCAGAATGCTGCGGGAAGCTCCCGGGCGCTTCAAAGAGGGTGCCCGAAAGAAAAGGTTCGACGTGGATGTGGATGCGGTGCTCGCTGAAGATGAAAAGAGGCGGGCGCTGCAGGCGTCCATCGACGCACGGAAGAAGGAGCTTTCCGACCGCTCGCTCAGGATGAAAAAGGCCACTGCTGAGGAGAAGCAGGCGATCCAGGCGGAGCTCAAGGAGTTTTCCCGCTCCATCAAGGAGGATGAAGGCCGCCTCAGGGACGTTTCGGCCCAGCTCGAGCAGCTTCTGCTTGCAGTCCCGAACCCTCCCATGGACGATGTGCCGGTGGGAAAGGACGACAGCGAGAACGTGGAGATCAAGAAGGTGGGAGAGCCTCCGCGGTTTTCCTTCAAGCCCCGCGACCACGTGGAGCTCGGCCTCATGCACGGACTTTTCGACGTCGAGCGCGGCGTGAAAGCCTCAGGACCCAGGAGCTATTTCCTCAGGGGAGACGGCGCGCTCCTCGAGCACGCACTCATGCGCTACACACTGGACCTGGTCATTGCGCGCGGATTTGAGCCCTTCTGCACCCCGGTCATCGTGAAGGAGGAGTGCATGGTCAGCTCTGGCTACTTCCCCACCGGGCGGGAGGAGGCATACGCAATAGAGAAGGACGGGCTCTACCTCATCGGCACCTCTGAGGTGACGCTCATCTCCTTTCACATGGATGAGATCCTCAGAGAGGAGGAGCTTCCCCTCCGCTACGCAGGATGGACCACCTGCTTCAGGCGGGAGGCGGGAAGCTACGGCAAGGATGTGCGGGGGCTCTACCGGGTGCACCAGTTCCAGAAGGTTGAGCAGGTAGTGATCTGCAGGGCCGACTTTGACGAGATGAAGGCCCATCACGATGAGATACTCGCAAACTCGGAGCACCTCGTGCAGAGCCTCGGGCTGAGCTACCGAATCGTGGAGGTGTGCACCGGAGAGATGGGGCTGGGGCAGATCAAGAAGCACGATATCGAGTGCTGGATGCCTGGCCGTGGAGGATACGGGGAGACTCACTCATGCTCCTCCTTTGCCGATTTTCAGGCCCGTCGCGCACGAATCCGCTACAAGTCCAGGGAAGGAAGAAACCTCTTTCCATTTACACTGAACAACACCGCGGCAGCAAGCCCGAGGCTTCTCATCGCAATCATCGAGAACGACCAGGAGGAGGACGGGAGCATCACGGTTCCAGGCGTGCTCGTCCCCTACATGAATGGAAAAAAGCGGATCGGGTGAGCGCTGCTTTCGCCGGGCCGGGTGCGTTTCCGGGAGAAGCTGAGCATGCCCGCGTGGCGGCATTTGCCGGGCCGGCGCATTCACGGAAGAAGCCGCGCATGCCGCATCCTCATCGAAAGGATCGATACAGCATGGAGTACATCCTCTACGCGGTCACAGGGGCCGCGCTCCTGGTCTCCCTTTTCGTGAACCAGAAAAAGACCCTTACCGCCCTGAAGATCTCCCTGAAACGGTTCGTGCGCATCCTCCCCGCATTTGTGCTGATGCTCGTGCTTGTTTCGGTCGTGCTCTTTCTCGTCCCGGACAGAACGATCACACGCTTCCTCGTTCAGAAGAGCAGATACGGCGCCCTTTTCATCGCCTCGCTGTTCGGGAGCATCACCTTCATGCCGGGCTTCATCACCTTTCCCCTGTGCGGGCTGCTGCGGACAAAAGGGGTCCCCTACATGGTGCTGTCCGCATTCACCACCACACTGATGATGGTGGGGGTGCTCACCTTTCCCATAGAAAAGGCCTACTTCGGGGCGAGGGCGGCTGTTCTCAGAAACAGCATCAGCTTCTTCATCGCCCTTTTTATCGCGATTGTGACCGGCATATTCTTTGGTGAGGTGCTGTGATGAAGCGCGAAGAGGCGGGAATGCACGTGGATGGCCGGGGAATCCCCTGTGGCGAGGTGCGGTGATGAATCAGCGAGCTGCGGGAACGCACCTGGATGCGCGAGGAATCCCCGTTGGGGAGGCGGTCAAGTACATCATTATCGGCAGTTTCGCTGTGCTCGTCGTCTTGTCACTCCTGCTCCGGTTCAGCCCTGGAATTCGAATCGGCAGGAATTTCGTGAGCTTCGCCTTCGAGATGCTCAAGATTCTTCCCTGCGCCTTCATCCTCATAGGGCTGTTCGAGGTGTGGGTGAAACGGGAGACTGTGGAGAGGCATCTGGGGAAGGAGTCGAGCATCCGGGGGTACCTCTGGGCGATCCTGCTTGCGGGAACCACGGTGGGAGGCCTGTACGTTGCTTTTCCGGTTGCCTATGCGCTCTTCCGCAAGGGAGCGAAGCTCAGCGTGATCTTTACCTACCTGGGAGCCTCGGCGATCGCCCGGGTGCCCATGACCGTGTTCGAAGCGTCCTACATGGGGGTGAAGTTCACCGCGATACGGCTTTTTGTCTCGATCCCGCTCGTGATTCTGAGCGCGGCGATTCTCGGGCAGCACCTGGAGAAACGGCATTTCGAGATACGAGAGGGCGGTGCTCCCAGAACGACCGGGAGGTGAGCATCCGGGATCGGCCCTGCAGGAGCGCTGAATATCTTTTTGATGTAATATCATATAATAAAGAGGAGTGTTCACGTGGCTGAGAAAAAAAAGACAATCGGGTGGATCGGTACCGGCGTCATGGGTGTGTCCATGTGCGGACACATTCTCGATGCAGGGTATGAGGTCACCCTCCACACCAGGACAAAATCAAAAGCCGATCCGCTTCTTGCAAGGGGCGCACGGTGGGCTGAGACCCCCGCAGGAGCGGCTGAATCCTCGGACATCGTGTTCTCCATCGTTTCCTATCCTTCGGACGTTCGCGAGGTGTACCTTTCAGAAGGAGGTGTGCTTTCCGGGATGAAACCGGGCGGTACCGTGGTTGACATGACCACCTCGAGCCCGAATCTGGCAATTGAAATATCAGTGAAGGCGAAGGAGAGAGGAATTGAATCCCTCGACGCTCCGGTGTCAGGAGGGGATGTCGGCGCACGAAACGCGACGCTCTCGATCATGGTGGGCGGCGCCAGAGAGACCTTCGACCGTGTTCTCCCGCTCTTCGAGCTCATGGGAAAGAGCATCAATTACATGGGAAACGCAGGGAGCGGCCAGCATACCAAGATGGCGAACCAGATCCACATCGCAACCACCATGATCGGTGCAGTGGAGAGCCTGCTGTATGCCCAGCGGGCCGGGCTCGATCTGGAAGAGGTGATCGCCGCCATCGGGAGCGGCGCTGCAGGGAGCTGGACCATCAACAATCTGGGCCCGCGTATCGTCAGGCGCAACTTCGACCCCGGATTCTTTATCGAGCACTTCATAAAGGATATGGGAATCGCCCTGGAGGAGTCCAATCGCATGAATCTCTCGCTCCCGGGGCTTGCCATGGCGCACCAGTTCTACATCGCAGCAAAGGCCATCGGCCTGGGGAAGAACGGAACGCAGGCCCTCGCCCTGGTGTTCGAGCGGATGAACGGGATTGAAGGGTAAGGGGTGCATGCTTCAGTGGCGCGGCGGTCGTCGTTACAGCCATCGCACATTGTTTCTTCGCTGATCTCCCAGAATATTGCTGCCAGGACCTCTTCTTCTTGATGAAGCATCAACCCTTTTTTGAATAATTCCTTTGTTTCATATGAGGAAAAGCCGTTGAATGAGTAACGATAGGGAGAATCAGCCGGGGAAAGAATGAAATATTTGTGGAGAAATTCGGTGGTTTCAAGCTCAGCAGAGCGTTCTCTTGGCGCGCCAATTACCCTTTAGTCCGTTATGTAGTACCTTTCCACGACATCTTCTTCGTCAAAATAGATTTTTAAAGCAGAGGGCCACTCAGAGAGAAAACTGTTCCCTTTTTCAATGGTATAAATAAGTGCCCCGTCTGATACCGTCGGCGGACCAAGAAGGTCTACTACTTTGTTTTTTGTCATCCCGTCCAGTATTTTTTTTCTTGTTAAATCCCGTACCATCCTTCCCCTCACCTTCTCATCACCGCATATCCAGAGTTCACCATCAAAATCTTTTTCCTTCAAGAGTGGGATACCTATGATGAGAAACCCTATAATTATCAAAAAAATTAACACTGATGAAAAGATTGATAAAACCATTTCACCCCTCGTTCATAGGCACACAGATATTTGCAGGATCATTCCAATGCTGCACTGAATTCGTCATTGGTGAATAATTTATCAATAAATAATTATAAATTGTCTATTCGTGTAAATCCATGCTGTTATTGGGAAAAGTTCAGCTGTATTTCATTCGTGTTTTTGATGGGATTCGTCTTCACGAGTGAAAAGCCGTCTGAACAGGGACGGGCCGATTGCAATAATGGGGATGAAGATAAAGACGAACAGCACGTGGAAACGCACCCAGAGCCACCAGGTGAGGAGGCCCCCTGCGGCAAGGGAGAGAATGATGACAAGCAGTCTCCTTCTCATAAACGGTGGTCGTGGTTCTGAGCTCTGATCGTTCATTTCACAAGCTCGTCCAATGCATCCTGGAGGGATACCGGGAGCCCCTGGCTTTTCATGAACAGCGCAATGCCGGTTACAAGTGTTATGAGGTTTGCGGGATCGCATTGCCGTCTGCTCATGTGCCCCACCCGAAATACGTGATCCTGCATCTGCCCGAAAGATCCGGTGATCTGAATGTGAAACCGCTCTTTCAGATACTCTATCAATGATGAAGGATTGAGCTTTCCCCCGGTCGAAATGGCGGTGAGGCCATGCGCGTTCTCTCCCTCAGCAGCAAACGGCTTGAGCCCGAGATGCCCGATGGATGCACGGAACGAACGTGAGATGTCGCGGTAGAAACGCTGGCGGGCCTGCACACCCTCACTCCCCAGGATTTTCAGGCTCAGCGCGAGCGCCAGAACGGTATTGGTCGGAAGTGTCACCGGAAAGGGATGCCAGTCATGCCACTTTTTATAGAATTCCCACCACAATCCCAGATCAGCGTACCATGAATGCCCGCGCATATGATCCAGAAGGGGAAGCAACTCCTCACTCACCGTGACGATCCCGAGCCCTGCAGGGCACTCCAGTCCCTTCTGCGATGCGGTCACTGCAACCTGTATCCCCCAGCTGTCCATCTCAAGTGGTTCAATGCCGGCGCTGGAAACCGCGTCGAGCAAAAAGAGTGTTTCTGTATCCTTCAGGGCCTGTCCCACTTCCTGAACCGGATTTATTACCCCTGTGCTCGTCTCCACGTGGGTCATGAACACAGAGCGGGCCCCTGTTTTTTTTACCGCCTTTCGTATCGCGTCCGGATCAGCAGGAGACCCCAGCGGGAACCGGAGTATCTCAACATCGCGGGTATACCGGGAAACGATGTCGCAGAGTCTCTGCCCGAACATGCCGTTGTCGATTACCAGGCATTTCCTGCCGCTCGAGAAAGCTGCTGCTGCCGCATCATTTCCTAAAGACCCGGACCCGGGCATGAGGAAGCTCTTTCCACGGCAGCCCAGTATGTCGGACATCCTATCCGAAGTGTCAAGATATCGCTTTGTCCAGTCCGGCCCGTAATGCGCAACTGGATGTTCCCAGTAGGCGCTGAGAATCTCATCCGGAACCTCGACCGGGCCCGGAATCATCAGGGTATACCTCATGAGTTTTCCCCCTCGATCTGCGATTCGGTGAAAAATGCATCGAACATCGCACAAATGTTTTCAGGAGGGACATCCGGCTGAATGTTGTGCACGGGATTGAGCACATAGCCTCCGCCCTTGCCCAGTATCTCGAAGATCCTCTTCGTCTCCTCTTC
>Ga0180438_10005468_pt1 | contig 17616 bp, 11 predicted proteins | sample SS_ome_12_FD_132455 | JGI IMG/M metagenome (GOLD analysis project Ga0180438, IMG submission 132455) | Hypersaline lake sediment archaeal communities from the Salton Sea, California, USA - SS_3_D_2 metaG | ecosystem: Environmental > Aquatic > Non-marine Saline and Alkaline > Hypersaline >...
CAACGCCCCATCCTTCTGTCGCTGTACTGCGACACGACAGACTGCCTGGCTCGAACTCCCATCTCGCGAGCGGTCTCCGGGTGAGAAAGAAGAAAGACCAGCTTCTCCCTCATATCTTTCACGTTGTACGGCTCCACAAAGAAGAGCGTCGTCTCGTCCTCGCCGTAGTCAAGGAGACCGGGCACCCTGGTGATCACGGTGGTCTTCCCCAGGGCCTGCGATATGAGGAGACTCATCTGACCGAACGAATACGTGTGATAGGGCAGGGGTATGACGATGAACCTGGCTCGCAGGATCAGTTCCTTCATCCTGAGCCTCGGGACATAGCCGATAGAGCTGACTCCCGGTACCCCCTGCCCGATACCCTCCCGCCCCAGGATCAAAAGACGAGCGTCGGCGTCAAGACCTCTCCATGCCTCGATCAGGGTGTCCCAGTCCCTCTTCATGTACCCAAGGCACAGCACGTAGTCTTCTTCCTCTCCGCCCGGACCCGGCGAGTAGAAGTGAGTATCTACACCCACATGCACGATCCTGAACCTTTCCGGCTCCAGATGAAGCACATCTCTGTAGAAGGGGATCTGACTCCTGGAATGCCCGATCACACCGGCCGTCGACGGGAGACTCATTCTTATCGGAACAAGTTCCGCCGGTCTTCGGCGCCCTCCGTTGAAAGACCCGGGGTCGATCACCACGTGAGGGGGCCTCTTCTTGCCTGCCAGGGACCTCATGAGAGCGAGCAGGACCCCGCTCTGGGCTGAGTGTGAGATGACGAGATCGTAGCCATCGAGCCTGGGCAGCACACGAAGCGGCTGCGAAACATAGAATTTCAGAAGTCTCTTCTCTATGGGGTGAAGACCGGCAAGCCTCGTGTAGTCAACCACATCAACGGTCATATCTTCATCATCCCAGTACTTGAAGAACCAGTATCTCTCACCCTTCACCACTTTGTTCGAAGGCTGCTCGTCCGGCAGGTCAGAGTCCGAATATCTCACCTGCCAGTTGACCAGCATGAGTATGCGTCTATGCCCGTCCATGCTCCGCCAGTTCCATCATCGTTCTCTCCACGCGGTCCGTTACTGCCTTCCAGCTGTAGCGCTGTTCGACATACTCCCTGCATCTCGATCGCATCTCCGTGGTGAGGTATTTTCCCTTGCGCCGCAGTATTGCGTCCGCTATGTACTCGGGATCGGACCGCTGGAGTATCAGGTCTTCGTCCAGCCCCCTGAGTATCTCCGGCGTGGCGCCCGCGTTCGTACCGAGAACGGGCGTTCCAGATGCAAGTGCTTCGAGGGTCACCATGCCGAACCCCTCGAGAGAAAGGGTCGGCAAGACAAAGAGGTCTGAAGCGGCGTAGTATTCTGGCAGGAGATCGTCATCTATGTAGCCGAGGAGTTTCACCCTCTCACCGAGTCCGGCGGCACCCGCCCGTCTCTTGAGGCGCTCCATAAGGTAGCCCCTGCCGCCTATGAGAAGATGCGCATCCGGCTCACTCTCGAGGACAATCTTCATCGCGTCCACCAGATTCTCCAACCCCATTCTCGCTATGAGCCTTCTCACGGTGAGCACCAGGAACCCATCTTCGGGAAGCCCGAGTCTTCTTCTCACGTTCTTCACGTCGGAAATGGCTCTGAACCTGTCAGTATCGACACCTCCGGGTACAACTAAGACCTTTCCCGCTTCTCGCGGATGCATACCCTCGAGCTGTCTTCTCGAGAAGTCGCTGAGAACCGTTATTCGCTTCGCCATTTGGAGGCACTTCTCTTCTATGCGAAGAACGGCGCTTGAGTATGCGATATCCGCCCACCACCTGAGAAGAAGCCTGGAGGCCCGCGAATTGAGACGCCTGGGCTGACCAGCTCTGCTTTTCCATTCAAGATACCGCGACGCATGGTAGGTGAACAGACCCGGGATATTCTTCTCCCTGGCGAAGAGAAGACCCCCGAGCCCCGGTGAGTAATGATGACACCACACCAGGTCGAAACGATCCGCATGGAAGAGACTGCCGGCCAGGTCGTGGACCAAGAGCGGGCTCGTGAATGTCCACGGAAGGAAGAGACCCAGGGCCGGGCTGCCGTAGCGGAAGACCCTCATACCGTCCAGCCGGGCCGCAGGTTCACGCTCGCGCGTCGCCCTCTCCCCGACCAGGGTGACCTCGTGCCCCCTGCCGCTGAGCCTCCTGGACAGCTCGAAGACAAACCTTCCGCTCCCTCCGTCTACGTCGGGGAAGAAGGACTGAGTCACAACCAGTATCTTCATTGCTTCATCCACCCCGTCTTATCAAGCCCCTCAACAGCCTCTTCCACCGCCTGGAAGAAAGAGCCGGGAGTTATGCCGGACGAACACTTCCCCATCCTCTGCTCGCACGACCGACAGTCCTCGGGTCTGCAGGTTTCGCTCCGGAGCACAACACGATGAATGGCAGAACCCCCGTACGCGCCCCAGCGGACTAGGTCTACACCACCGCCAATATACACCGCTGGGATCTGCATGGCAACGGCCATGTGGAGGGGACCCGACGCTACAGACAGGAGCACGTCACTCTGGCCTATGATTGCGGCTGTCTCTCCGACGGTGCACCTGCCCGCCGTGTTCACACAGTAGCCGCCCAGATTCTCCCCTATGTAACGGCAGAGCCTCTCTTCATCCTTGGATCCTATCAAGACTATCGTGGAACCAAACCTCTCACGAACGAGACGAAGAAGGGCCACCCACTGATTCGGCGACCATCTGAACTCCTTCGCCCCCCTTGACCCGGGATGAACACAGAAGACCGGTCTGTGGCTGCCCGAGAGAATGGAAGCAGCAAGTTCCCTGTCCTCCTCTCTCGAGAGGGTCCGTTCGAAGCGAACCGGCCCATCTTCTGCGACCCCTCCTCGAACCGCCATTCTTCTCAAAGCGTCCGCGAAGTGGCCCGCTTGTTTGTCAACAGGAAACCTGCGGTTGAAGAAGATGCCTCGGAACCCCGAAGAGAATCCGATCAGCCTCTCCGCGCCGGACAGCCAGCATATGAGGGCTGATAGAACCGATCTGTCAGCCAGCACGTCTATGGCTGTGTCAAACCCGGAGGCTCGAAGAAATCTAACGAGTCTATACACGTCGGAGAACCTGGCGTGCTCAAAGTCAAAGGGGAGGAACACGTCAACGGCCTGGAAGCGCCGCACCAGCCCTTCCACATAGGGAGAGGTGAGCACCGTGATCTTCGAATCAGGATACTTCAGTTTTATACCGTTCAGAGTCGGGCTCGTCAGCACAGCGTCGCCTATGCCGCGTGTGAACATGACGAAGAGAAACCTTCCCGGGGCTGACCCCAGGGATATTGAATCCCTGCGGGAGACACAGAAATATACATCCATGGCCCTTCGTGCCACGGGGACAGCCGTCGCGTCCAGAAGACGACCTCCCTTGTGCCTCAGCCTGCGCAACGGTCCTTCTGTTGATGCAACAGGCCTCTGTCTCCCGCCTCGGGGACGGGCTCCCTCCAAGACAGTCTGGTAGAGGCGGCGTATGCTTCCGATCACGCGCTCCGGGGAGTACCTCTCTGCTGCTCTTGCCTGACCTGACCTTGAGAGTCGGATCCATAGGTCGGGACTCGCTGCGAGCCTGTCTATTTGTGACGCCAGAGTGTCTGCATCCCCGGGCTCAAAAAAGAGCCCAGAGTCAGACAGGAGCTCGGGCGCGGATCCTGTGCTCGTGGCAATGACCGGGATGCCCGAAGCCATCGCCTCCAGGATGGTCCTTCCAAAAGGTTCAGGCCAGATACCGGGGTGCACAAAGACAAACGAATCCACATATGCATCTCTGATAGTCTCATAGGGCACGTTGCCCGTGAACCTGGTCCTCTGCCCCACCCCGAGGGATTGCGCGAGAAGCTTCAAATCCGCCATGAGAGGACCGGCCCCGACGATCGTCAGGCCGAGATCCGGATGAACATTCGACACCCTACCGAATGCCCTGACCAGGGTCTTCACGCCTTTCTCGCCTGAAAGTCTGCCCACGTAGAGGATCTTCTTCCGCACAGCCGGGAAAGCCGGTTCTGAGCCGGCCAGGAATCGCGGGTCAACGAAGTTCGGGATGACCCTCATCTTCCCGGGTGCGAAGCCCGCTTCTACGTAGATCCTCATCTGGGCTTCGGAGAGCATGATGAGCGCATCAGCGCCTTCCTGTATCAGGTATCTGGCAGCCCGATCTGTCATCCACTGGTGCACGCGGCCGAGCGTGGTCGAGGGATCTTTCAGTCCGTAGACCTGGTGAGGGTAGTAGAAGCTGTATGTGGTCATCGTCAGTACGGAAGGGAGTCCCAGTGCGCTCGAAGCTCGGGCGGTAGCGGGATAGTACTTCATGTTGTAGCCGTGCAGCACGTCCTTCCCTTTTGAGAATTCCTTTATGATCGGATACGCGAGCAGGTTGCTTTTCTCTATGGGGAAATGGTGAGAAGCCGCTGCGCGGGCCCGCCACACTCTCACGCCGTCTTGAACGTCCTCTCCGTTTCCGTCGAATGACAGGACCTCTACGTCCAACCCTTCCCTTCTCAACCCTCGGGCAAGCAGATGGACACTTACCTCTCCCCCACCCTTCACGTTCGGAGGATACCTCTCGGTGACTATTCCTATCCTCAAATCGAGCCTCCCAGGCCGCTGAGGTCGGCATAGACTCTCTCAAGCCTCGCCGCGAGAACTCGGATGTCGTGATTCTTTTCGACCAGCTTCCTCCCCTCCATTCCCATCTCTGACCAAATACCGGGATTGGCAAGGAGGAACATCATCCTCTCCGCCAGCGCCTCCACGTCCCTCTCTCCGACCAGAAAACCGCTCTTTCCTTCGGAGACAATCTGCGGTATATCGTCGTGCCTCGTACTCACCACAGGCATCCCCAGAGCCTGCATCTCAAGGAGAGTCGTGGGCGCGCCCCCCTCCGAATCACCGTCAGAGGCCGTGACGCTGGGTTGAAGAAAGATGTCGGCTTCTCTGGAGAGGACAGCGTACTGCGCATACGAGAGGGGACCGGTGAACCTGATCGAACCGTCCAGGTCGAGTGATGAAACGAGACGCTTCAGGGAGCCGAAGAGAGGTCCGTCACCTATCACCATCATCTCTGCGGCAGGGAAACGCCGGTTGACTTCGGCAAAGGCTCTTATCCCAAACTCCATTCCCTTCTTCTCCACCATCCGACCGCACATGAGGACCAGAGCATGTTCAACCGGCTTCCGATCGCCGTACATCTTGGGAGGGAACTTCTCCAGATCAATGCCTATCCGCTGCAATCTTACTTTCCCGCCCGGGCAACCGGCCTTGACGAGCTTCTCCAGCATGGAAGGACCCTCGACCAGGAAGAGGTCGCCGGCGGAGAACAGGACCTGATATGCCTTCTTCCAGTATGGATGTCTTGAGCCGGCGCCTATGTCGCGTCCATAGAACGTGGTAACGTATGGCGTTCCCGGTCTCGCGCTCAGTCTTACATACCTGTAGCCGGCATACCCCCCGTGGGCGTGCACGATATCAGCGTTAATCCTTCCAACTGCCTGCTCGGCGAATGGACTCCGCGGCAGCAATGCGAAGTGGGTCTTGGGTGATCTTGTCACCTTGTGCAGAAGACGCGAGTATCCGACCAGAAGAGGTCCTTGCTCCGCAAGGACGTGTTTTCTGTCGAACGGGAAGAGATCTTCGTTCTCCGTCCGTTCAGCAACGACATGAGACTCAACACCCTTCATGTTGACCAGGTAGGAGTAGATGAAAGTCTCAGACAGAGGGAGGAACGTCTCCTTAATGTGGGCTACTTTGAGCAAGGTTTCCTCGCTACGGCTATGTAGTTCCAGGTATCAGTCTCGAGTCTGTGCATCTTGTCCAGGAAGAGACACGCGGTCTGGACGATCAGGAACGTGAGGCCGAAGAGAGGGAGGAGCGCCCTCTTCTTCAATGTCTCCAGGTAGTAGCAGAACCTGCTTCCTGCTGTGACCCAGTATCCCGCCATCGCCCTGATCTCGACCACCTCAAGACCGTTCTCGAGTATGAGATGCTCCAGACCGTACCTGGTGAATCGGAAATAGTCACGGGGGACTTCATGCAACCCCCACATGTGTGGAGCCGAGACCACGGTGTGCCCTCCGGCAGAAAGAACACGCGCAATCTCGGCTATCATTTGCGAAGGATCCTTCACGTGCTCCAGCACCTGGAATGAAACGACAGTCTCGAACGCGCCGCCCCTGAAAGGCAGATTCAGCGCATCTCCGTACACGTCCGCTTCGCCGGTGTCGGCGCCCGGAAGGTCCACGCCGAGATACGATCTCACCCTCGGCGAATAGAACCTCTTGTATGGCTTCTTCCCGCAGCCCACGTCGAGAGTCAGGCCGCGGGCAAACCTGGCGGCGCTGGCAATGTGTTTCTCCCCGATTCTGTGAACGAGCCAGTTCTTGGAGAAGAGCGACCGCTTCATCCGCCACCTCCGGCCGCTCTCCCTCTCATTAGCCCTGCTCCGCGAAGCCTCGAAATCAGCCCTGGGAGCTCCCTGAGCTCTTCAACATGTAGCAGCCGCAGGAAGAAGTAGTACGCAGCTACCCCGATAACAAAGGAAGAGAGAAGAATAAATAGGTTGCTTTCCGCGACCAGGGCCCGGGCCAGCATTCTCCACAGATAGATAGCCGCCGACATGAACGCCGACGAGGCAAGCGAGGGTGCGAGAGCTGCCATGTACTCTCGCGAAGACAAACTTATCATCCGGTTTGTGATCCACTGTATGACAGGGAAGGCGAAAAGCGCCAGAGCGGTTATGCCGAGAGCCACGCCTGCGATGCCGTATCTGGACCCCAGGAATACAGCCAGTATCATCCCCGCAAGGAAGATGAAGTTGTACTTAAGCTCTACGTCAGGTCTGCCTTTCGCTTTCAGAACTGACCCGACAGTGGTCCCTACGCCCTTGAGCATTCCCAGAACGCACATAATCCTCAACGGGAGTATGGCTGGAGTCCATTTAGGACCGTATATCACACTGATAAACTCCGGCGCCAGTATCATCAGTCCGGAGAGCAGGGGGAAGATGATGAGCGATAGGTATCTAACGGTCTTAGTGTACCCGCGTCTCAAGCGGGCGTCTTCACCTTGTATCCTCGAAAAGGCGGGAAACGTGACGTCCGTGACCATGTATGAGACTCTCGTAAGAGGGAAGGATATCAATTTGAACGCAAGAGTGTATATGCCCAGTGGGAATGCGCCGAGCCTCCTGCCTATGACAAGATAGTCCACGTTCTGGCTGAAGTAACCGACAAGTCCAGATCCCATGACGTTCGCGCCGAACTTGAACAGTTCCAGGAATTTCTGCGGGGAGAACCTCATGGCGGGCCGCCATCTGAGAACCGACCACCAGAGGGCGACACCCACCGCACTTCCGAAGAGAGTGCCGCCGACAAGGGACCACACGCCGAAGCCCAGAGCCGCCATGGTTATCGCAAGAAGACCGTACGCCAGTGATGTCCCCACTTCAGCCGCAGCGATGGCCTTGAACCTCAGGCTTCGCAAGAGGGTGGCCCTGTGAACCACCCCGGGGGACGATATCACAAGGCTTGTCGAAGAGATTATGAGAACAGGGCCGACAACAGGGTTCTTGAAGAACCTCGCGGCCAGAGGGGCAACCGAGGCACAGAGCCCAAAGAGGACGAGCCCGCCGATGATATTCGCCCAGAACGAACTCGATAGGTGCATCTGGTCGAGCTCTTCTCTCTGGACGATCGCTGCGCTCAAGCCCATCTCCCTCACGGAGTAGACCAGTCCTGTGACTATCGCCGCCATGCCCACCAGCCCGAAGTCGGAAGGCAACAGCAGTCTTGCAAGAACGGCTGTGGCGACAAACTGGGAGGTCTGTCTGACGATCATGGAAAGACTGTTCCAGCCGATCCCAGCGAGCGCCTTCTCTCCTATTCTGGTCCCTGGACCGCTCATCTCTCTTCCCAACGACGCGAAGCCCCCGCTACATCAAGTGGGGACTCCATCTCTCGCGAAATCGACCTCCATGCGTGGCCAGCGGAAAGAGCTACGATGAGAACCTGTCGGACAGCCAGGAGAAGAACCTCTTCCTGGTCCGCTCCAGCCTCTTGGGCGCTTCGAACTCCAGCGTCTCCCCATTGAGAACAGCCGATGGGTTCTCTTCGACCAGAGCTTTCGCGTCCTCGCCGATCAGTTCTCGGGCTCTCCTGAGTGCAGAGGAGAGGCCTGGAGGCCTGCTGCCGGCTGAGTGCGCGTCACTCGCGATGAAGTGGACTATTCCATTCCGAAGGAGAAGCTCAGCCGTGTTCTTGACGCTCTCACCATACTTCCCCATGATGCTGCCGGCATTCATCTGAACAAGCGCCCCTCTCTCCACCAGCTCCAGGAGCTTTTCCGGTCTCTCCATTATGTTCATATTCCGCTCCGGATGCGCAAGTATAGGCGAAAGACCCTTGAGCAGAAGTTTGAAGACAAGCTCGTGCGTGAATCTCGGCATCTCCTGCAGAGGAAGCTCGAGGAGGACGTATTTCCCATTGAAACCCAATGTGAGATGGCGAAGAGACTCAGGACGATCAAGCAGTGTGGAAGATATGTGCACCTCGGCACCGGGGAGAAGCTCGATGCTGATGGACTCGCCCATCAGGGAACTCTTAAGGCGTGCGACACCGTCCTCAATCCTTTCCTTCAGAACTGAGAATTCCTCGTCCATGACATGAGGGGTCGCGAAGAGGTGAGTTACGCCATCTTCTCTGGACTTCCTCGCCATCTCCAGCGAAACCTCAGGGCTCTCGGCCCCGTCGTCAAGACCGGAGAGGACATGCGCGTGTATGTCTATCAATCAATCTCCTCCCAGTCACCCGCTTCCCCCGGAGGACCGATCCAGTTCTGCCGACTGCTTCGCCCCTTTCTCTCTCTTCCTGCGCCTTGAGCGGGTGGGCTTCTCATCACCATAGTAATGGTAGTAGGATCGATAGTGATAGCTGTAGTTGCCTGTTTTCACGTCGTTCAGTATCGCTCCCAGCAATCTCGCCCGCGCATTCTTCAGAAGCCTTGCCGCCTGCGCAGCTGCACGTCTGTCGGTCTTCTCTGACCTGACGACAAGAACGACCCCGTCAGCCTTACCGCTCAGCACCGCCGCGTCCGTGACGGCCAGGACCGGAGGAGAGTCGAACAGGACGTACTCGAACCTCTTGCTCAGCTCGTCGAGCAAGCGGGTCATCCTCTCAGATCCGAGGAGTTCCGAGGGGTTTGGCGGTATAGGGCCGGCAGGCAACAGGAACAGATTCTCGTGTTCCGTACGCACAATCACCCGGTCAAGACCTGCTTCATTCATCAGAAGGCCTGTCAGACCGGGTGACCTCTCAACACCGAACATGGAGTGCTGCACAGGCCTTCTCAGGTCTGAATCGACTATCAGTGTCTTCAGCCCCAATTGGGAAAGCGTTATTGAAATATTGGCAAGACTCGTGGATTTGCCTTCTTCCGGCAACGGGCTCGTGAATAGAACCGTGCGGCATCTCCGGTCGAACTGGACATACTGAAGGTTTGTACGTACGGTCCTGTAGGCCTCCGCGATCAACGAGCGCGGTTCGAAATGCGTTATCAACAGGCTGGCCAGTGGACCGCCACCATCTCTCGATGCGGCCCGTTTCTCTCCCCGGACTGACGGGATCGAACCCAGAAACGAGAGCTTCAGATCCTTCTCTATCTCTTCTCCCGTCTTGAGCGACGTGTCGAGGTACTCGAGGAAGAGAGCAAGCCCGATACCGATGATAAGACCTCCCAGGGCACCCAGCATGGTGGTGCGCTTCTTCTTCGGCAGAATGGGTCTTTCAGGTGCAACAGCGTTGTCAACGATCCGGATGTTCCCAACCTTCATCGCCTCAGATATCCTGGCCTCTTCCAGCTTCGTGAGAAGCATGGTGTAGACCTTCTCCCCCACCTCTTTTCTTCGTGTGAGTCTGGCCAGAGTAATCTCCTTCTGAGGGAGGTCTTCCAGTCTCGCCGAGTACGATTCGATCACCTCCCCGAGCGCGGAAATCCTCGCTCCGAGAGCGCTCATCTGTGTCTCGGCTTCGATTATCCCTGAGACTATGCTCTGGTAGACCAGGTCCGTAGCGGAGGGGCCGGTCTCGAGGACCTGTCTTGTGGACTTAGCCAATTCCTCTTTGACAGTCTCGATCTCGTTCTCAGCCTCGACAACATCGGGATGCAATTCCGTGTACTCCTTGAGGAGCTGCGCCCTCCTTATCTCCAGATCTGAGAGTCTTGACTTGAGCCTCGCGACAACAGGATTGCTGCTCACCGTGGGGCTCGCAGCCACCGACTTGTACTTCGCGAATGCCCCTTCTCCTGTCAGCTGTGATCTCAGGAGGGAGAGACGCCTCTCGTCCTCTCTTCTGGCCATCTTCGCTTCTTCAAGGTCTGCCTCGAACTTTGCGAGAGTCTGGATACTCTCTTTCGCATCCTCGTCCAGTAGGATCAGTTTCGTCTTTTCCTTGTATTCCTTCAATTTCTGCTCGGCGTCGCGAAGAGTGTCCGCTGCGACCGCAAGCTGCTCCTCGATGAACTCCCGGGCCGACCTGGCCTCTCCCCTTGCGTAGGCGAGATTCTGCCTGAGATACTGGTTCGCCAGTTCATTCGCGATTCTCGCAGCAAGAACCGGGGATGTGTTTCGAGTGCTTATTCTTATGATATTCGCACCCTTCACAGGTCCTACCGTGGTCGCTGCCTGAATCCTTCCCGCGGCGCGAACCGGGTCCGCGATGCTGAACCGTACGGTATCGCCCTTCTGAAAGCTGTCTGAAAGAAGCTTAAACGACAGCCCATTGGTCACGAAGTTCTCGCCGATGCTGCCGTTGCCAAGCGTGCGCCCGTCCGGCCCCTCGAGACGGAACCTCCCTGACTCGGAGACTATCTCGATCATGTAGTTGCCATAGGGAAATTCCGAGCTGAGTATCACCTCCCTGAGCTCAGCATTCAGATCTCTGGACATCCCGGACAGGCTGAAGTTGAGATTGAGGGCTGTCACAACCTCTTCGGAAAGGCTGCGGGATTTGATGACCTCAATCTCTGTCTCTATGGGATTCCCTCTTTGCAGCGATGCCAGATCACTCAGGATCGTACCCTGGACCCCGATATTCTCGATCCTGACGGTAGTATATGCTTCATAGACAGGTTTCATCCTCATGGTGTAGTAGAGTGTGCTCGCGGACCCGAGAATGAAGACCACGAGGATTGGGATCTTCCTCTTCCACAACACGTGGGCGTATTCCAGCAGCCCCTGACCCTTATCCTCGCCGCCGTCCATCAACCCCTCCGAGGAACAGTTAGTCCTTGATTGAGTTGTAGAGAGACCAACCCAACGCTATGGTGGAAAGAATTACTGCGAGCTCTGACCAGTTTGGCCACCGCGACCTTGGCACAACCACAATGTCCCCGGATTGTATCCCGATATCATCGAGCGTCTTACCCGTTCGAATGTATTGAGCGGCGTTCACCACAAGTACTTCCTCGCCCCTCGTTATTTTCGTTCGTTCCATGACCGCTTTCTCCGCAAGACCTCCGGCCATGGCAATGAGATCAGTCACATTCTCCGCGCCGCTTACCCAATACGAGCCAGGCATTTTGACGGCGCCCAGAATGGTGACGCGGAACATGGGGATCACTATTATCATGGGGCTCTTTATGAAGTCTGAGTATCTTTCTACGAGTGTGTCAGTGAGAGCATCAGCCGTCAGTCCGGCGGTAGCGATCTCCCCCACAAGCGGCAACCTCAGGTCGCCGCTGGAATCCAGCTGGTACTCGCCCGATAGATCCTCCTGTCGCCACACGCGGATGATCACCTTGTCGCCCGCGCGGAACCGGCTTTCATCTCCGGCATCCTCCTCGGCACAGAAACCCGGAAGAGCCAGGACAACCGTCAGTAGTATAACAGCCAGCCTCTTCACGGCTATACTTACCTCCTCGACGTCGCCTGGAGCAGCTTCCCTCTTTTGCTTTCTACCGGGCTGACAAGATTGGCGGGTCTCTCACCCGACAATGCCGCAACAAGGTTGCGGCAGGCCATGACTGCCATCTTCTTCCTCGTGTCAGTGGTGGCGCTGCCCACATGCGGACACAGTACGACATTCCTCAGTTTGAGAAGCTCAGATTCTATCTCGGGCTCCTGCTCGTATACGTCAAGCCCCGCGCCGGATATCGACTTTGACTTAAGCGCCCTGACCAGCGCCTTCTCATCGACCACCTTGCCTCTAGACGTGTTTATGAATATGGCGGTAGGCTTCATCAGGTCGAATTCCTCTACAGAGAACAGGCGCGACGTCTGCTCCGAAAGGGGAAGATGAACTGAGACGAAATCAGACTCCTTCAAGAGAGTCTTCAGTTTCACCTTCTTCGCGCTCACCCTTTCTTCAAGTTCACCATTTGCCAGGGAATCGTAGTACAGCACCTTCATCTGAAATCCCGCCGCCTTCAAGCCCACAGCTGTCCCTATGCGTCCCGCTCCCACGATGCCGAGTGTCCTGCCGTGGATATCGGCACCAACGAAACCCAGCGGGTCCCACCCCAGGAACTTCCCGGACCTGGTGTACTTATCGCATTCAACGACGCGCCGAGCAACCGAGAAGAGAAGCGCCCAGGTCAATTCGGCTGTCGCCTCTGTCAGAACTCCCGGCGTGTTCGTGACAGCAATGCCCCTCTGAAGTGCCGCATCGACATCTATGTTGTCGTACCCCACTGCGAAATTCGAAATGACCTTCAGCTTAGGAGACGCATCCATCACCGTTCCGTCGATCCTGTCTGTCAGCAGGCACAGAAGACCGTCTTTCCCCTTTATGCGCGCGAGCAGGGTCCGCCGGGGTATGGCCCTCTTCCCCTCGTACACATCCACAGTCCGGCAGCAGGTCTTGAGCACTTCAATCCCTTCCTCGGGAATCCTACGTGTGACTAAAACGCTCCGATTTCGCAAAACTACCTCCCCTTTGGGGCTTGTCCGCCCGAGCCTTCCGAATGGATGCTGTCCCAGACACGTCGGAGACCACACAGCGCGGACCGCCCATGGCAGCTTGGCTGGGGAGCAGGGATTCGAACCCCAGTAACGTGATCCAGAGTCACGTGTCCTGCCGCTAGACGACTCCCCAGTCCGGTTAAGTCATTGTAGCATATGACCGTGCCCATGTCAAGCAAAACGCATGCCACAAAGAATTGCTGTATGACCAAGTCGCGCAAGCAAGAACATAGCCTGTCAATATCGCGTGACAGTAACATAAACATTACAGGTACTGGGGTCAGGCGTAAACCTTTGAACTTTTGCCTGTGGCGCGGGCGGAGCGACCTCGTCCCTACGAAGGCTTGTGCAATCTTATCCCGTATGTCAGCTGATAGCTGAAGACTGATAGCTGATGTTGGGTGGGCGCGGGGTCACATCACCGAGAATTTCGCCTTTGTCATGAGCTCGGCGTGCGCGTCGATTATCTTGGACACTACTGCTGTAAGTTCAACTCTCTTCCCCTGCATCGCGAGCGCGTAGAGTGTCTTGAACCTGGTCTTCTCCTCTTCATTAAGAAGATCGGTCTTGGCAAGTATCTCCTTTAAGAAACTGAGATCAGGGTCATCAAAGAGCAAGGGCACTGCCGCAAGCAACACGGGCGTGAGCGGATGTGTCCCTCCTTCCCTAACCCGCTGTCTGATTACTTCCAGCCTCTTCCTGGCGAGCACATCAAGAGCGTTTCGCTTTCCGTAGCGGTGCTCCAGCCAAAGACCGATTAAGTACACCGGGTCTTCTTCAAAGGCTCGGACGTTCAGCCTGGTCATCTCAATCTCCACTTTGCTGAACTTCAGTCCCGCCAGAGCCTCCTTTGTTGCGGGCCAGTGTTCGGACTGCACCAGCCCCCGTTCGGCAAGGAACTTTACAAGGTGGTATATGGCCGGCCTCTCTGAGAAGAACCTGTCGGTGATCTCTATCCTCAGGTGGCTCGCCAGCTCGGAATCCAGGTCCTGCGCCTCTATCTCGAAATTCTTCAGGTGAGCCTCGAGCCCCGACTTGGTCTTCTGATCCAGCTTGTCAGAGTGAGTAAGATAGCCTTTTATCTTCTCGATGTTCTTCTCGAGCTGGCTTCTTGCCGCTGCGGCTTCACTTGCAGACGCATAGGCCATACATCACCTCAGAAGTATGAGCTTCCCATGGTCCCTGCCCGAGGCGCAATACAGAGCGTAGAAGTAGACGCCGCTGGGCAGCGGTGAACCACGGTCGTCCCTTCCATGCCAGACGATGTCGCGGTGTCCCGAGCCCATCTCAGGCCCGGCGGACCGATAGGAGGGCTCCAGCGTAAACGTCCTCACCGCCCTTCCGGCAAGGTCATAGATGACGAGAGTGGAAGCCTTGTCATTGACGGCCGAGGTGCCGCTGCTGATTGCCAGCCTGCATGTTGTACTGAAGGGGTTGGGTTGCGCTTGCACTCGGGACCGTCCTGGCCCGTGCCGAGCACGGCTCTCCTCTTCTGCGACGCCGGGTTCATAGCGCACGAGCTTGAGAACCCAGTCATTGGGGTCAAACCCGAAGCTATCGGTGTTTGCACCGGGAAAGGCGATCACCAGCGTTTCAGGAGACTCATCTATCCAGACGACCACCGTCGTATCCCCGGAACCATTCCCGAGCTTGATGTCGACGGGCATAGTGAACACCGGTCCGACCAGCTGCTCCTGAGCGACCAGAACCATCACCGTGTCAATCCCGGCTTGCCAGTAGCTGTACACGTAGTGCGGATAACCCCAGTCGTATATCCACTCGTCAAAGAACCAGTCGAGAGCCTGATTGTGAAGCGATTCGCAGACAGCCTGGAACTCAGGGGTGACGGCGTTGCCAAACGCATACTGGTTACCATAGACGTTGAGTATTTCGAAGAAGACAGAGTCGTTCACAACGTGTCTCAGCATGTGGAGAACGGAAGCTCCTTTCTCGTAGGAGGTTGTGCCCCACATCGCCTGCGGATCATATATCGGGAAGAGCTCACCGCTCGCCAGGTAGTAGTTCATTATGTCCGCCACGACATAGTCGTGGTAGGCTTGCCAGCCGCCGAGGTACTCCTCGTATACCGCCTCGCAGTATGTGGCAAAGCCTTCGTTGAGCCATATGTCCCTCCAATCGCCCACTGTCACCCAGTCCCCCCACCAGTGGTGTGCCAGCTCGTGGGCGAGAACCCAGTCGTAGTCGTTGAACCCGTTTATGAGCCAGTTCAGGTGGCTAACACATGTCTGATGCTCCATGTCACCCTTGGGGGTCTCCACGAACGAAAACTTGTCGAACTGGTACGGAGGAAAGACCGCCTCGAAAGCGTCCATCATTCTGTGGACATTCTTGAAGCTCGTTACAGCCTTGGCCGAATCCACGGGATACACATAATTGTATATCCAGGGATACACGGAATCCGGCACGATGACATAGTTGGATATGGACACAGCCACAAGGTAAGTTGACGTGGGATGGTGTTCCGACCAGATGTAGGTCATCGTGCTCTCGGCGTAGCCAGGTATTGTGTCGACAAGAATGCCGCTCGAGACAGCGGTGAGTCCGAGGGGAACTCCAAAGGCCATGTCAAACTCGGCTTTGTCATTGGGTTCGTCATAGCACGGGAACCAGTATCTCCCCATGGAGGGAGGATCTGTGTAGAGCCCCACACCCATGCTGTACGCTACTGTTGGGGTGAACCAGAACCCCCCGAATCCTCCCGGCCCCTCGTTACCCGGGTGCCCGTGATACGCCACGTTGACCAGGAAGGTGTCGTTCAGGGAGAGCGTTGAGTCAAGTCCTATGCCCAGAACACCGCCCACGTGAGTAAAGGGTAACGACTTCGCCCCCATCCAGACACTGTCTACAGTCAGCTGGACCAGATGTAAATACATGCTGTCCAGGAGAGACGCATCGCTTCTGACGAGGATACCTGTCGTGCCGGCAAGTGTTTCAGTGGTTAAGTCGAATGCTATCTTGAGGTCGTACGCCAGTACGTCAAAATCGTGAAGGGAATCCGGTTTCGGAGCGATTCGGGGACGCTCTGCTTCCATGCTGTGGAATTTGTCCCGGGCCTTCCAGGACTCAGGACGGTCGAAGTCCGCCGACATGCTTGCCGCAGCCAGAGCGATTAGCATAAGCAGTACGATAGTTCTCATACCCACCCCCTGTATCTTGACTCATGATAACATCAGGGCTGCGATCCTACAAGGCGGAACTTGCTCTTAGCTGTCAGCTTTCAGCTGCAGCACGATTCACGATGTACGGTGCACTAATGGGGACTCAACGGTTCTTGCCGCGAAGCGCGCGGGGTGTCATTCTGAGGAGTACCGAGAGTATCGAGGTATGACGAAGAATCTCCCAGATCCTCAGGGTGACGTGCCCTTCCACGTTTGGCGGGTGTTGCCAGCAATACCAGCTTACTGTTTACCGTTCTTCGATGGTAGTTCAAAGATGTCATTCCCACCCAGGCGGGAATCCAGCAGAATCTATAGCAGACTTCTGGATCCCCGCCCTCGCGGGGATCACTCGCCTCCTATCGCGGTGGCACGGGAGTCCGAACCTCGGGCGCGACACCCCGCCGCTACCCGCTGGATCTCTCAGGCTCGTCTGCACCATCTGTGGTCAGGTGGGTTCAAATAACGAACCACGAGATAACACAAGATGGTCACAAGAACCTTGACCAGGGCTATTTGGCAGGACTCAACCATCTGGTGAGTATCTGTGCTAATCTGTAGTTGACTCGAACTATGATCGAAGGATTATAAACTCCGAAGTTGCCTCGTCGGCGACACATGTGCCTGAACACTGGAGCGCCTCTCATCCGCGGGCCCTGCGGGAGGAGCCCAAAGGATTTGCTTCTCCCTCAGTGCGACGGAGATTCTTCTTCCCTCGCTATGCTCGGTCATCAGAATGACACCTCTAGACGAAGACCGAGCATCTATGGATCATGAACTCACGTCGCCACGCACAGGCGAACCAATTCCGATCCTCCAGTTTCTCAATTCCTCTTCTTGTTGAAATCTGTGGCTAGGAGAGGGTTTTCCGGGTTCTGCTAGGACGCGAGATCATGGATCCTGGGATCCGCTATCTTGGGTCTGACTTAAATGCGTGTTCTTGCCTGCGAACGACTTCTGCTATCTGATATCCAATTGCGGCGGGTTTTGCCACGAAACGACTTCTTAGTTCTTCGATCTAAGTTTTGACTTCCGTGGTAGCCCCAAGGGGATTTGAACCCCTGTCTCCTGGCTGAGAACCAGGTGTCCTAGGCCGGGCTAGACGATGGGGCCTTAGGCCGGCATTCAACTCAAAGAGCCATATTATCCATAAACGATGCGGCTCTGTCAAGTCTTATGAGAACTCTTTCTTTGCCCAGGAGTTCGACAATATCGAAAAGACCAGGCCCGACCTGCACACCGGTGAGCGCGACCCTGGCGGGGTGGATCAAGGCAGCCGCTTTAATGCCCTGCTGATCCGCCAGTTCGCGCAGCGCGTTCTCTGTCTCCTCGCCAGAGAACGCGCTGATCGAAGAGAAACTCTCCCTGAGCAGTCTCAACTTCTCTGCTACTTCCGGACCTATGAAGTGTTTCTTGACCGCCTTTTCGTCGTACTCAAACTGGTCTGTGAAGAAGTACC
>Ga0180438_10005469_pt1 | contig 17615 bp, 13 predicted proteins | sample SS_ome_12_FD_132455 | JGI IMG/M metagenome (GOLD analysis project Ga0180438, IMG submission 132455) | Hypersaline lake sediment archaeal communities from the Salton Sea, California, USA - SS_3_D_2 metaG | ecosystem: Environmental > Aquatic > Non-marine Saline and Alkaline > Hypersaline >...
GTGGGGGGAGCTGGCATGGGCGTGGGCGTGGCCAAGACATACCGAGTAGCGGTAGGAGGCTGAATCGGGGTAGGCATGGAGGTGGCAGGTTCGCCAGCCGGTTTTGTCTCTGCAACCTCTACTTGGCCACCGGATGCCCCGCAAGCTGCTGTCACGATCAGCAAGGTCAAAACAGCTGCTACACCCAGAAATTTTTGCATTGTTTATTCCCTCTTCTCCTCAGCGAGTCTTCTAGAGTCCTCGGCTGCGCCCTCCCGAAGAAACATGCGATGTCCTTCCTCTTTGCTTAAATAGACCAGCACTAATTGAACCATCACCAATGTCCAGCTTTTCGCTTGGGGCGCCCAGCCGGAATGACAAATACGGCGCTGATATTATATATGCCATTGCTGTATATGTCAAGGCTAGATTTACGCTTTGTTTACGCCTGAGAGGCGTCTTTTGTCAAAATCGTCAAGTCGGAGTAAAATATAGCAAGACTGGCCATCCATTTGCTAACTTTCCTCTGTTTTCCAGGGGGTCAACATGAACCTCGCGCGTTCGCCACAAGTCGCCGCACGGTCCCACCCCGGTCAGGTCCGGGAACTGAACGAAGATAGCTATGGCATCGTCGAGGAGCAAGACATCCCGGTCGAAGCCGTGGCGCACAAAGGCCGGCTCTACGCCGTCGCCGATGGCATGGGCGGCCACGCCGCCGGCGAGATCGCCAGCCGACAAGCCATCGAATCCCTCTTTCAGCACTACTACGCCGACCTGGAGCTTCCCCCCGCCGAGAGTTTGCGGGGAGCAGCCGACAAGGCCAATGAAGCGATCTTTGCCCGCGCGTCAGATGACAAGGCAGGCATGGGCACCACGCTCGTCGCGGCAGTTGTCAAGAATGATCGCCTGTGGGTGCTGAACGTCGGAGACAGCCGTGCCTACCTGGTGCGCGCCGGCGAGATCAACCAGACGACCCACGATCATTCCTGGGTCGGCCAGCAGGTGGAAGCGGGCATCCTGACCGAGGAACAGGCCCGCCAACACATCTATCGCAACGTCATCACCCGATCTCTGGGCAACACGCCCACGATCGAGACCGACCTGTTCCAGCACGATCTGGTGGCCGGCGACGTCCTCGTCCTGTGTAGCGATGGGCTGACGAATCTGGTAACGGACGACGAGATAAGAGAAGCCGTCGGCGAAGGACCTCTGGCCGATGCCGTTCAACACCTGGTCGATCTGGCCAACGCACGAGGTGGTCCGGACAATATCACCGTCGTCGCCGCACGCATGTCGCACATCGAGGCAGAAGAGCCGGGAGTTGCCGGGCGTCTAAAGCTACCAAAAAGCGAATGGCTAACAGTCATCCCGCCGCAGCCGGTTGCCGCAACCCCTGAGGCTGCCGAGCCAACCGAGGAGGCTGAAGAAGAAAGCCCCGACTTGAGCGAAACGGAGAGTCCACCGGCGCAGACGTCAGATCAGGCCCGGGGCGTCGAGGGACAGGAGCCACCTCCACCCGTCTCCCCGCAGCCAGCGGGCGGTGCACGTCCGCTGTGGCTGGGTGTGCTAGGCATTGTAGGTCTGCTGATTCTGCTGGGCGCCCTGGCCTTTCTGTGTACCCGCGTCGAGCCGATGCGCACCTGGGTGGCTACCGAAACGCCTACGCCGACCCACACCGCCACACCCACCCATACGCCTACGCCGACCCATACCACCACACCCACCCATACGCCCACACCGACCCACACCCCAACGGCCACGGCGACGCCCACCCACACGTCCACGCCAACGGACACACCAACGCCCACGGCCACACCAACCGATACGCCGACGGGCACGCCCACTCAGACGTCTACGGCGACGCTGACCGCCACGTCGACTGCGACACCGACGGGCACGCCAACCCCAACCCCCACCGCCACGTCCACTGCCCGACCGACCAGGACGCCTACCTCTACCACGACGCCGACAGCCCCCCCCTCACCCACGACCACGGCCACGACGACGCCACGGCCAACGGACACACTTGTGGCAGTAGAGCCCGAGCCCACACCGTCTCCCCAAGAAGAGCTGTGCTCGCCGTTTGCTGCGGCCCCTCTGCTGCTAGGCGCTGTCGTGCTATCCCGGCAGAAGCAACGATCCAGGCAACGGTAAGCAGAACAGCGTGACATCGCGATATGGAAATCGCGGCTACAGGTTCTTGCCACGCTCTCTTGATTGGACGACCGGGTACAACAAGAAATCGCGGCTACAGGTTCTGGTCACGCTCTTGATTGGACGACCGGTATGACAGCCCTCGCTGCAGACGAACGAAGCCGCTATCATATTCTACACCTATTGACCAGGTTTGGTTCATTTGAGGATCGCCGCACTGATCTTGACGGATGGGGAGGAGAAATGAAATGATCGGAACATTGTGGCACTGGCTGGTGTGGATCGCCATCGGCGCAGCGGCTGGCTGGCTGGCCGGCGTGGTGACCAAGGGCTCTGGCTATGGCTGCATCGGCAACGCCATCGTGGGCATGATCGGGTCGCTGGTGGGAGGCTTTCTGTTCAGCCTGTTGGGCTTTGGCCCGGGCCGTGGATTCCTGGGCAGTGTGGTCACGGCTTTTATCGGCGCGGTGTTGCTCATTACCGTGCTACGCCTGCTGACACGAAAGGACTGAAAAATGACCGCATCCATTCAGATCCCGAGAGAGGAATTTGAGACACGTGCGGAGAAACTGTGTCACTACCTCAGCAAGGAGAGTTTGTCGGGTGCCGTCCTGTTCGACAACTATTACGTGAGCTATTTCACCAGCTTTGCCTTCATTCCCACGGAACGGCCCATTGCTTTCGCCCTCAGCGCCGAGGGAGAGCGCGCGCTCTTTGTGCCTCGCCTGGAAGTGGAGCACGCCCAGGCCGAGGCGCAGGTGGACCGCGTGGAACATTACCTCGAATATCCCGACGATCCGCACCCGATGGTCATTTTTAAGGACGTTCTGCAGGATATGAGAATTGCCGGCCGGATCGGTGCCGATAGCGATGGCTATCCCTGGATCCTGGGTTACCAGGGACCGAGCCTGTCCGAGTTGACCGGCGGGCAAATCGTGCGGGTGGGCAAATTCGTAGAAGCGCAGATGGCGATCAAGAGTCCTGCCGAACTGGCCCTCATCCGCGAGAGTGCCAAATGGGGCAACCTGGCCCACCGGCTGCTGCAACGGTACACCCGCGTCGGCGCGACAGAGACCGAGGTCAGCCTGCAGGCCAGCCAGGACGCAACGCTGGCGCTGGCCGATGCGCTGGGCCCGCTCTATCGCGCGCAGAGCGCCTTCTCCCCCGGTGCGCAGGCAGGCTATCGCGGGCAGATCGGGCGCCATGCGGCCATTCCCCACGCCCTGGCGACCAACGCCACCTTTATGGCGGGCGACGTGCTGGTCACCGGCGCAGGCGCGGCGATGTGGGGCTACCACTCGGAACTCGAGCGCACCATGCTCGTCGGCCCGCCCAGCGACGAACAGCGGCGCTTCTTTGAGCAGATGAAGGCCTCTCAAGAAGTCGCCTTTGACGCGCTGCAGCCGGGCACCAGATGCAGCGACGTAGACCAGGCCGTACGGCGCTATTACGAGGCGCACGACCTGATGCCCTACTGGAAGCATCACACCGGTCACGGCATCGGCCTGCGCTATCACGAAGGGCCATTTCTCGACAGCGGCGATCACACCACGCTGCAGCCAGGCATGGTACTGACCATCGAGCCGGGCCTCTACGCCGCTGACCTGGGCGGCTTCCGTCACTCCGACACGGTCGTCATCACCAAAGACGGCATGGAACTGATCACCTACTATCCCCGCGACCTGGAGAGCCTGACGGTCCCGGTGTAGCTGGGATGCTCAACTGAGTGGGGGTCGAGCGATGAATTCCAAAATGTGATGGTACCCCAAAACCTGCCACCCGCGAGCGCGCTTTCCTTCGACTCTACTCAGGACAGGCGCACGGGTTTGTTAAGCCAGGAGCAACGACTATGCGAAAACCGACGAGCCTGCTCCTGACCCCAGGGCAGTACCAATAGCGATAAGCGCAGCGAACGATACTCGATAAATAGTAGAACGAGCCGCCGCGCAACACGCGACGCACCTCGCCACCGGCTGTCAGGTTCTCTCGTCCATCAGACGGATCGTAGGGATACTTGAACTCAGGATCAAAGAGAGCTCTGCCCCATAGACTCAATGTCCACTCCCACACGTTGCCGCTCGCGTCGAGCACCCCATACGGGCTGGCCCCGCCCGGAAAGCAGCCCACTGCGCTGGTTGTGCCAACCCCCGTATCGCTGTAGTTCGCCCGATCGGGATCCGGCGCGTCCCCCCAGGGAAAAATCCGCCCGTCTGTCCCGCGGGCCGCCTTTTCCCACTCCGCCTCGGTGGGCAGCCGCACCTGCCAGTCCCGATCGCGGAGCAGCGTCGCCAGCGACTCCGGCGTCTCCTCCCACCTCGACAAGCGTTTGGTGAGCCATGTGCAGTATTCCAGCGCATCATACCACGTGACTGCCACCACAGGGTGACTCTCTGCACCGCTGTATCGCTCCCATGGCCCCTGGGCTTGATACCCACTGTGCTGCACAAAAGCCCGAAATTGAGCCACCGTCACCGGGTAGTGGGCCACATAGTATGCCGGCAACTCTACGGTGTGCTGGAGCAACTCATCACTGAAGGCATCTCGGTCACGCGCTTTGTCACTGCCCATCAGGAACGGCCCCGCAGGCACCTCCAGAAAACCCAAGAGCGGCTCACCGGGCAGGTACCAGGCATCCGCCCGGAATCTCGGGTCGCCCAGTTGCGCCAGGGCATTGCCGGCGGCCGTCCGCTCCACCGCAGGCAACTTGCCCCGTTTCAGGATGTGCACCAGCCAGTCCCGCACCCGCGCTACCTTGACCTGATCCCGCTCGCCGACCCGTTCCAGGTCGGCCGTCTCAACCAGCGCCTGCCCGGCCAGGTGCGCACCCCAGACGTCGGCCAAACTACTTTGCACCGCTCCCGATTCGCGGTAGCAGAGGGCCTCTACCAGGGCCCAAATGGCAAAGGCACTGCCTCGCGCCGCCTTGGCTCCGGCCAGAAGGGTCACCTCCCGCCAACGGTTCGGATCGCCACGAGCCAGGTCGGCTACCAGGTCAGGATAATCGCGGTCGGTCAGGTCGCAGGCAGCCAGGTACTCCTGAAACGTGCGGTGCGGAAACGTGTACACCCCCACCCCACGCGGCAGGAGAAGGCCTGCCCGCTGGCTCAGATATTCCACCAGGCGCGCTGGCTTGACGTCAGGATTCTGGCTCAGGCGCATCAGCCCGCTCACCAACTGGGCCTCCGGCACATCGGCCGTGCCCGCCAGGTCAGGTTGCGCCGCGTGGGCCCGGTAGGCCAGTTCATTGAGTAGGTCGCGCACTTTTTCTCGGTCCACCTTCAGCCATTCGGCCAGACTCGGCTGCTGGACCACTATCTTTCCCTGTGCATCGCGCACGACCTTGGGACTCTCCCACCAGTCAAGCAACAGGTCCACCGTGTCGGCGTAGAGTTCCTCCCGTCTCTCCGGCAGGCTGCCCCCGCGCCAGGCATGGAGGCTGGCCATCAGCGTCAGCAGCAATGGGCGCTCGGCCAGGACTGTCAACCGGTCGCTGCCAAAGATGGCCCGTTTCAGCACCTCTGCCCGCCCCTGTGCGTCGTCGGGGTGCAAGCCGCGCAGTGCGGCGATGTGGGCATACCAGCGATCCACAAAACGCCGGATCTGGCCTGGGCCAAAGGGGGCCAGCATCGTCTCGGCAAAGCCGCTCAGCCGCCAGTCCTGCTTCTGATAAGCGTAGTTGCGGCTGGTCACCAGCACCCGGCAGCGAGAAAAGACTGAACGAAAATCCTCCACCGCCTGCTTGATCTGCGCCCGGCGGCGACCGGCCTCGGGCACTTCATCCAGACCATCCAGCAACAGCAGGCCGCCCCGTTCCAGCAACTCGCGGTTCAGATGCCGGGCATAGCCGCCCAAGGCACAGGCTCTCAGCTCGGCAGCGATGAAACGCCACAAGTGCTCGGCCGTGGCGCGCTCGCCGGGATCGGGCAGGCCCCGCGCGGCAAAGTCGCGCAAGATGACCCGCACCGGCAGCAATGGGCCATGCACCCAGGGCTGGTGTTCTTCCTGGTCTTTTCCCTCCTCGTCTGGTAGGGGCGCGGTCAACAGTGCCACATTAACGTCCTCCCGGCCCAGACGCTCTCCAGCCAAACAAGCGGCCACAAAGTTGACAAAGGTGGTCTTGCCGCTGCCGGGACCGCCCAGAAGTACAAGCCGGGCGTGGTGGTTGAGTTGTTCCAGCGCCGAGAGCCGCCGCGCGTCCCGGTCCATCGCCTCGCCGCGCGTCAGGCGGTCGTGTGCGTCGAGCGTGAGGGTGACCAAGGCGGTGTAGACCGCGCCCAAGTTGAGGCGCGCTTCAGATTGGCTGGCTGCCTTGGGATCAATGCCGGTCAGCGAGAGGTGGCCGGTCGACTCGAACAGATGGTTCAGGTAGGCCGCGCGCAGGGTGTCGGGCTGGGGGCCAGACGGAGGTGAGGCCACCTCCACCCGCTCCACGACCAACTGCTGGATGACCGTCTGGATCACGGCTCCTAGCACGTCACGGCCTACGGCGACGCCGCCCTCGCCGGCGGCCACGCTTCCGTTCTGCGCAATCGCGCCACTGCCGGTCAGTTGCGCGTTCAGTGCCGCGACCAGTTGCCGAGGTGGTACGTCTAATCTGCGCTCCTCGAATGCGGCCAACACGTCCTCCCGGAAACGCAGTGCCTGGAAGTTTTCCAGGAGCGGCCCCCAGGTCTCCTCAGCCATCAACGCTCCCTCCAGCGCATTGAAGAAGCGCCGCAGGCCAGGGAGATAGCCCGATGGAAGCCGCCCCTCCCACTCTGACACGGCCGCTTGCAGATCAAAGCCCAGCACCGGATCTAGTAACCCGGTGATGACCGCCTGGCGGAATGGCGGATGGTCCAGCAGTGGGCGCAGGCGCTCCCGGCCGGCAGCCCTGGCCGCCTGCTCGAAGGCGCGATCAAAGGCGGCCCGGCGCGCCTTCTCGGTCCGCTTGGTCAGGCGTTCCTCGAGGTCACAGGCCTCGTCGCTGAAACCAGCCTCGACCAGTACCCCCAATCCCGCCTCCAACGCTGCCCCCAGCAGCATCGCCCAACCGTTCATTTCCGTGACCCTCCATCGGGTGGCCGGTGACCGCCCCAGCCCCGGCACAGGACTGAGGCAGGGGAGCGCAGTGAACGTTCCTCACTCAGAATACCGCTCTCGTAGGCTCGGCACAACTCTGCCAGGCATCTGGCGCAGTCATCGGTCATTCGCTCTTGTCCACACGCGGGCCGCGGATGTGGACGCCACCAAGGACGTCCCCACCGGCGGCAACACCCCCTGCACCAGCAGCTACGCTGCGGGCCTGGGCAATAGCACCACAACCTGCCACTCTGGCCTGGTATGCGCGCTGAGTGACCTTGGCCGCTTCCTGTTGCACAGCGTCCCACCCACCGGCAGGCAGTCCTTTGCCACCTCGCAGTACGGCTACAGGGAAATCCTCGGTAGCCGTGTCAAAGAACGGTGTCTGCTCCGCATGGCACAGCCTGCACGCGCTGTGCGGCACCGTCTTTCCCAGATGGTTCATCAGGTTGGAGACGCGCACCATGGTGTCACCAGGCTGGTTGCCTGCGCCCTGCAAGGCTTCGATCAGGTGGTAGGTGTAAATGCTCATCGCGCCGTCGGGCCGCACCCAGGAACGCTGATTCTCCCGAGACGAGGTAAAGACGACACGGCCCTCACCTTGCTTGAGATCGTCGCTCAGACTCTTGGGGAGGGCCGCTTGCTCAAAGCCGGGAGGCAACTTGATCGCAGGTCCATACTTGGCGGTCGCCATTCCTTCGGCGTGACAGCTGTCCACAAAGACCAACAGTCGCCGGGCCGGGATGTCACGCAGCGCCTCGGTAAAGTTCTGTGCCGAAAGGGCCGAACTGGGGACATCAAAGGGCTCAACGTCGTGGGGGATAAGGTAGTACTGGCCTGTCGGCTGGTCTAGCCAGCCATGGCCAGAGTAGTAGACGAGGACGGTGGCCTCCGGGTCAGCGACGGCTTGTATGCGCAACCAGGCCAGGCCATCCAGAATGGCACTCCGCGTGGCCCTGGTATCGTGCAGTAAGTGAATGTGCTGGTCATCCTTAGGGTAGGCGCATAGACTGGTGTCGGTCAGGACAACAATCAGTGCCTGAACGTCCTTAACTGTGACGGGAAGAGTCCATTTCGGGTAAGCGCACTCGCCGATACCCACCAGAAGCGCAAAGCCGTGGATGAATTGGTTAGACATGGCAACCTCCCTCGCATCATGTGTGTCTTCACCAAGGTCACAAACCGACGCCAAACGCATGTAAATCTGCCGACTTTACGCTGTACCCGTACCGGCCCCCAGTAATGCACCTGAGGCAGTAAGTGCAGCAAGCATTCCTCGATTCACTGTTGAACGCCCCACCGCGCAACACAGGGTTGCCTTTCGGTCTGCCCCTGCGATCAGCAGCCTACTTTTCTGTCCAGGACCACACCTCTTTGATCACATCCGGCATGTCGCTGGTCAACACCGCCTGTTTGAGTGCCTGAAGATCAATGGGCACCCGGCGCGATTCAATACCCAGGAAGCCATTGACCCAGCTGACAACCGTGTATTCGGCCCAAGGCAGGATGCACGCCGTATCCTCGACGGGCATTTGGTTCAGAGGTTCACCAACGCTCCCCGCATTGACTATCATCAGGCCCTTGTGTTGGCGCACCATCTGCACGTGTGTATGGCCACCAGCCATCACCGCTGCTCCATGGCCCGCCAGCATCTCGTCCAGCTCTGCGGCTGGGGTTGTCGGCAGAATCATGTCTGTGTTCGACTTTGGTGAGCCGTGAAAGCAAAGCAAGGAAGTCTCAGCGTCAAAGGGGATTTCGATCAAGCGCTGAAAAGAACGCAAATAATCGAAATCAGCTCCCGAAAGCTGACCGGCAGACCAATCAATCATCTCCCCCAACCAGGGCGGCGCATCCATGTCATCATAGATCAAATCTGAGCCGAGCAAAAAAGACTCATGATTGCCTGTGATACCAGCAAGGTCTAAAGCCTTGAGCCGCACTATCACTTCACGCGGTTGCGGGCCTATCGTAGCCACATCACCCAGGCAAACGATCTGATCCACTCTCTGTCGATTGATGTCTGCCAAGACGGCTTCTAAAGAAATCAGGTTGCCGTGTATGTCAGAGATAAGCGCAACACGCATCCATCACTCCCAAAGAACTCACAAATCGCTGTCGCTGTCGTTCCTGAAGCCTCCACAACCAGGCTGTGTGTGGTCGCTTGCCCTGGCTCGCGCCCTCCCGTTCCCTCTTGCGGATAGGAGCTATCGAGCGTTGGCGAGGCTATTGTTCCGAGTGAAGCCAATGAAACAGAGGGATAATCGCTGCCTCCTGCTCGCACAGAATCCGCTCGGCCTCAATGTACAGGGCCTGCCGCCTCGCCGGGTCACTGGCAGTAGCTGCCTGCTCGACCAATGTGTCGAATTCGGCGTTGACGAAATGTCCTCTGATGGCACCGCTCTCGCCCGAGAAAGAGGCGAGAAAATTATCAGGGTCGTTGTAATCGGCGCTCCAGCCCAGGCGGAAAATGGGAGGCGCGTCGGCATTCAGCAGCTCTATATAGGCATCCCAATTGCCAAACTCTTCGGCCAGGACATTTATCCCCAGATGGTCACGCCACATCGCCAGCGCAGCCTGGGCAAACGCTGCGTTCCGCTCCGTGTAATTGTAGCCCAGCGTGACCTGGGGAAATCCCTCGCCGCCTGGATAGCCGGCCTGGGCCAGCAACTCCCGTGCCCTGTCCGGGTCAAAGGACAGTCCCACCTGCCCGTACAACGCCCGGCCCAACGTATCGGCTGGAGTTAAGACGGTTGCAGGCCGCGCTTGGACGTAGCCCAGCGCGTTCGCCAGATCCGCCATGGACTGCCGATCCACAGTCAGGGCAAAGGCCTGCCGCACCAGAGGATTGTCGAAAGGAGGCTTGGCGAGGTTGAACCCGTAGTAGTTCGTCGCCGGTATGGCGCCAGGGTCCCATGGGAGCCAGGGGATGCCCTGCGCCAGGTTGGCAAGAGGGATCGTTTCTGTGCCAGGTAAAGGCGGCAGAGGCGTATCGGTTGGCGTGGAGACCGGTGTGTTGGTTGGCGGGCGTGGCGTACGAGTCGACGTGGGAGTGCCTGTCGCCGTAGGTGCGAGCGTAAGCGACGCAGTCGCCGTTGGCGTCGGGGAGGGCGGAGGTTCTGTCGGCGTAGGAGGGCGCGGCGTATGACTGGGTGTCGAGGGCGGCAGGGTGTGGGTCCGTGTGGGCGGTGGCGGCGTGTCGGTCGGCGACGGGCGGGTGGGAACTGGCGTTTCCTGCGTGGCCGTCTCGGTGACCAGGGCGACGGCCAGTGGAGTGGTTTCTCCCCGACCCTCGCCGCCCAAGTTGTTCACGATCCAGACGCCCAGCAACGCCAGAAGGGTGAGACCTGCCAGCGCACCGACGACCCTCCACGGGCCTCGCCTGCGGGCGGGTGCCGGGACCTCGACGGCGGCGGTCAATGGCAAGGGCTCAGGCGCGGACCCGGCCGATGATGGCGCAGACGGCGCCGGAGGAGGCGGACTGGGAACGGGCTTGGCCGCTGGCAGATCTGCCGCCTTTGGGAAATGTGCTGCAGCGGATGTCAGCGCATCAGCCATCTCCCCGGCACCCGCGAAACGGTCGTCTGGGTTCTTGGCCAGCGCCTTGAGGATAACCCGCTCCACAGCTTCGGGCAGTTCGGGATTGACAGAGCGGGGCAGTGGCAGCGGGTCGGTGATGTGCTTGATGACGACGGCCATGGGCGTCTCTGCCTCGAAAGGCACGCGGCCGGTTTGCATCTCGTACAGCACCACGCCCAGGGAATAGACGTCGGCACGGGCGTCCACCTGTCCGCCCCGGCCCTGTTCCGGGGCCATATAGGCCGGCGTGCCCACGCCGATGCCAGAGCCAGTGAGGGCCACGGAACCCTCCACCATCTTGGCCAAGCCGAAATCGGTGAGTAGCGCCAGCGACCCTCGTCCAGCAAGACGTTGCTAGGCTTGACATCGCGGTGCAGAATGCCCCGCTGGTGGGCGTGATCGAGCGCAGCCGCAACCTGGCGGATGATGTCAGCCGTCACGTCGAGGGACAACGGTTGGTCGTCCATGATGTCCTTGAGCGTGCCCGCCTCGACGAACTTCATGGCGATATAGCTCAGGTCGCCTTCCTGGCCAAAGTCGTGGATGGGCAGGATGTTGGGGTGATTGAGCCTAGCGATGGCCTTGGCCTCACGGGTGAAGCGCATAGCAAAGCCCGGCTCGTGGGCAAAGTAGGGTGGCAACACCTTGAGGGCCACGTAGCGATCCAGCGAAGGCTGGTAGGCTTTGTACACCGTGGCCATGCCCCCCTGGCCAATCTGCTCGATGATGCGATACTGTCCCACAGTCTGCCCGGCGAGATCTGCCATGACGCCACCTCCTGATTCTGTCCCGCCCCCATCGAAAGGTTAGGATAGTCACCGAAGATGCGGCTGAGCAGTCGCATCTCAGTTGCAAATTGCTGATGCGCGATGGTATTCTATCACGTTGTGGAAGAAATTTCAAGCAGTTTGGGCGATGCCAGCCTGGCTCGACAGTGTCACACCGGAAGCGGTGCCTCGCATGCGCTGTTCCTCCTCAAGTGACCCGCTTGCCCCTGGACGGCTTTGAAAGTACAATACTCGGACCTCCAGACCTCCGAGGTTTTTGCACAGTGGCTTCACTCGGCCAATTGTCCACAAAAGCAGCCATTCTGCCCCTGGAGAGCCCCATCCTCTACACCTCGGAGGTCTGACTACAAACCTTTTTCGACACGCCCTGAGCGATGAAAGCAGACAGGAGATACCACTATGACCAAAGAAAAAGTCCTGACCAGGCTGGCCCAAAGCCGCCAAGCGCTGCTCCAGGCTATCCATGGCCTGAGCGTGGAAGAGATGACTCAGGTACAGGTAGAAGGCGAGTGGACCATAAAAGACGTGCTGGGGCACATCGCTTCGTGGGACAAGGTCTGCCTGGCGCCCCTACAGCGTTTTGCGGACGGGGTGTCCTTTCAAGTCGAGGTCATCGAGGACTATTTGGCGTGGAACGACGTACAGGCCGCCGCCAAGCGAGACCTCCCGCTCGGTGTTGTCCTAGACGAACTGACCGCTGTCCGCCAGGCCTTGGCTGATCTAGCCGAAAGGCTATCGGCCGAGCGGTGGGAGCAGCAGATCTCTTTCCCCTGGGGGGGTGAAGGGACGGTGGCACAGGCGCTGGACGGATTGTCAGGGCACGAAATGGCGCACGTGCGCACGGTTCGGCAATGGCGAGGAGATTGAGGACGCGGGAATACCCAGCCCAACTGGAGCCAACCGCCGACAATTTCGCCGTAAACATCTTGACAACGCCTCTTTTTTGTGATATAATGTGAACGGTCACGTGACCGTTCACGGTAACGGTCACGAAGGAGGCGTTGACGATCCATGGAAAGAGTAACCATCCGCGATGTCGCTGCAGCAGCCGGGGTGTCCTATCAGACGGTTTCCCGCGTCCTCAATGACAAACCTGACGTAGCCGATGAGACACGCCGCCGCGTGTGGCAGGTGATTGAGGAGTTGGGTTACCAGCCCAGCGCTGTTGCCCGCAGCCTGGTGTTCAAGAAGACACATACCCTGGGCCTGATCACGGCCGATTTCAGCGATTACTTTTTTACCCAGGTTATCATTGGCGCTGAAGTCGAAGCCAGACGATCGGGCTATTTCTTTCTCCTGGGCAGTACCGAGCGAAACCCAGCCGATGAACCAGAGTATCTCAGGTTACTCACCGAGCGACAGGTAGACGGCATCCTATTCGCCCGCCCGAGCACGGAAGGGGACAGTGAGCATCTGGTCTCCCTGGTCCGCCAAGGGGTCCCCTTGGTCACCACGGCGTATTACATTCCTGGCGAGGAACTGATGGTGGTCGACGTGGACAACCTGGAGGGGGGCCTGCAAGCCACCAACTGTCTGATCCAGGCGGGACACCGGCGGATCGGGATGATCTCGGGGCCAGCAAGCTGGAAGTCCGCCGATGACCGAGCTCGAGGCTACCGGCTGGCGCTGGAACAAGCGGGCGTCGCGCTCAATGAATCGTTCATCGAAAGGGCGGACTGGTCACTGCAAGGTGGCTATGAGGCCATGAAGCGCCTGCTGAACCGGGTACCCGAGCTAACCGCTCTCTTTGCTCAGAACGACTGGATAGCGATAGGCGCGATGAAGGCGCTGCGGGAGGCTGGCCGACGGCTGCCGGACGACGTGGCCATCGTCGGCTATGACGACCTGCCCGTGGCGGCTTATACGGATCCCCCGCTGACAACCATCCACCAGCCCATGCAGGAGGTTGGGCAGTTGGCAGCCAGGTTACTGATACAATCCGTCGAGGACCCGGACATGGAAAGAGAGGAGGTGCTGCTAAAGCCAGAGTTGGTTCGACGAGGTTCGTGCGGTAGCTGACAGGGAATTGATAGGAAAAAGGCCCACATCTTTGCCGATCTGATCGTGAGGGGAATACAACCATTCATCAGTCTGTCACAAAAAAAGATGTTCGCCTCTGCCGGTCAAGCGTTCGACGAACATCTTTAACCCAATCCCCCCTTGCCGGGCCAGGTTCGGCCCTGGCGAGGGAGGCGTGGCATCCAAAGTATAATGAAAGCTGCACCTGATGTCAAGCGTGGTCAAGGGGCCATGTTCTCACCAATCCCCCCTCTCCATAAACGGGCTCACTGTGGGCTCCGCCCGGTGAAGGAGGTGATGGAATCGCCAATTCTCGTCCGTCAATAGGTGACAAACTCAGTCGTACGTACCCGGTCTAACCTCAGAACTGAGGAGGACTACCCAGCAAGGAGGGGATAAAATGACCAAGCGTTTGACCCGTCGAGAAATGCTCAAGTTATCGGGCACTCTGGCTACCGGCACCCTGCTGGCCGCCTGTGCGCCAAAGCAAACCGCCGAACCCACCGCAGCTCCCACTGCTGCTCCCACCAAAGCAGCCGAAGTAGCCACAGAAGCACCGACTTTGCCCCCGGTGCCAGCTGCCGAGGGAAACGTCGTCGTCATGCACGACAGCAAAGAGTTAACCGAGGAACAGATCGCCCAGTTCGAGGGAGACAATCCGGGGATCACCATCGAGTTCGTCGACCGCGACATGACCCGCTTCTTCGCCATGTACGCGGCGGGCAACCCGCCAGATCTGGTTCGCGTCCAGGCGCCTTCCATTCCGCCATTCCTGGCCCGCCGCATGCTGTATGACCTGACGCCCTATTTTGAGGCCAGTAGCCTGCTAAAGCTCGACGACCTGGCACCCTCCAATGACTACTACAAGGCAGAGAGCCCAACCGCGGTCGGCAGCGGCCCGATCTATGGCATGTGCAAGGATTGGTCCCCGGACTTTACGCTGTACCTGTACAAGAGGGCCTTCGAAGACAAGGGCATCGAGCTGCCCAGTGACACCACACCCCTGACCTATCAGGAAGTCTTTGACCTGGCCAAGCAACTGGCAGCCTTTGAAGGGGATCGCACCACCATGTTCGGCTTCGACTGGGAGTACGGCTGGACGGACCGAATCTGGATGAACATCCTGGCCGAGACCAGTGATTTGCTGTACAGCGAGGACTATACCGAGATCCGGCTGGCAGACAACCAGACGGTCCGTGACGTGATCCAGCCCTTCTTTGACATCTACAACAACAAGCTGGGCGAGAGCCCGCTGAATCCCAGCCCTGACTGGATTGGCGCCGACTTTACGAGGGGTCTGGTCGCCATTCTTGAGTATGGCTACTGGTTCAGTGCCATGGCCGAGAGCGACGTCACAGCCGACCAGGTGCTCTTTGTCCCCGCTCCTACCTGGACGGGGGTGCGCCGTGACCCGACGATGACCGCCACCGGGATGGTCATGACCGCCGCTACCAAGGTGGCTGACATCGCCTGGCAGGTCTTTGAGTGGTACAACGGCGGCCAGCCGGCTCTAGACCGCGCGGGCAGCGGCTGGGGTGTCCCGGCACTCAAGTCCCTATACAACAGAATGCCCAATGAGACCGCATTCCAGCAGCAGGTGCAACGCGTCCTGAAGGAAGAACTAGACCTGGCGACGCCGCCGCTCCAGTTCAACCCCTACATCGGCGAGGAGGTCGTGAGTAACGCGTGGCGGACCTACGCGCAGCAGGCGATGGAAGGCTCAATCAGCTTCGATGAGATGCTGCAGAGTATCGAATTCGAGACCAATCAAGCCATCCAGGACGGGATTGCCGCCATCGACTGATCGACCAGTGCGCCAAGCGGGTACAGGCAGGGGATCGTCTCCCCTGCCTGTACTCTCAATTGAAGGGAGAGTAGATATGCGTGCAGCAACAGCATGCCTGGGCACCGAGGCGGGACGAAAGGTCAAAATAACCAGCCGAGCACGGCGCAGGAGAAGGGCATTCTACACGTTTGTGACCCCCTGGCTAGTTGGGTTCATCTTGCTGACCACCCTGCCACTCATCGCCGGTCTGCTGACCTCGCTGACAAACTACGATGGCCTCAACCTGTTTAACGTGGACTTTGTCGGAATGCGCAATTATGCCAGCGTTCTCAAGGACCCCAATGCCAGGCACGGGGTCAATCGTACGCTGATGTGGTCTTTGCTCAACCTGCCCCTGTGGATGATCTGCTCGCTTCTGTTGGCGATCCTCGTCAACCGGAAAGTCAAGGGGATAGGCGTTTTTCGGACGCTGCTATACATCCCCTCTGTAATTCCAGGGGTGGCGCTGGTGTGGACGTGGAAGATTATTCTCGAGCAGAACTTTGGGCTTCTCAACGGATTCCTCAGTCTGTTTCGCCCGGGCACAGGCATAGGGTGGCTGACCAAGTACGCGTTGGGAGGTGTGACTGCGATCGCCGTCTGGAACGGGCTCGGAGCAGGGATGATCATTTTCCTGGCCGGTCTACAAGGCATCCCCGACGAGTTGGTGGAGGCAGCCCGTATTGACGGTGCGAACAACTTTCAAGTTTTCTGGAATGTGACGCTGCCCATGATGACACCCGTTCTTTTCTACCAACTGGTTCTAGGACTGATCGGCGCCTTTCAGCAATTCGTCATACCGCTCCTGGTCACGACCACGGCGCAACAGGGCATCCCGGTCCGGGGGGCCTACCTGTACATGATCCATGTCTACCAACAGATCTTTGCCACGGGGCGATTCGGATATGGAATGGCCCTGCTGTGGCTCCTGATCATCGTCATTGTTCTGCTCACGGGAGTGGTTTTTGCCACGCAGCGCTATTGGGTATACACGGAGATAGGGGAGGTATAGCATGCAAGCGCTGAAAAGGGTACGGGGCGCCCGCGGAAAGGCACGCAAGAGCCTGGGGCGCCTGATGTCCTACATCTTGCTGATAGTGGTTACAACCTTGATCTCGGTGCCCCTGATCTGGCTGGTCATTACCTCGCTCAAGGTGGACACCGAGTATCTATCTTATCCGATCACCTTCCTGCCAGCAGTGCCCCAGTGGCGCAACTACCTGGAAGTCTTTGCTCCCCAGTATCACTTCCTCAGGCACGTCGGGCTCACGGCTTTCCTGGCTCTGACTTTTGCCACGCTCACAGTGCTTACCAGTTCTCTGTTCGGATTTGCCTTCTCCCGCTTCTCTGACGTCAAAGCCTGCAACAGATTGTTTGCGCTCGTCGTCGGATTGATCATTATTCCAAGTATCGTCACGGTCATCCCCCAGTTCATTATCTTCTCCCGGCTGCACCTGACCGGCACCTATTGGCCGTGGATCCTGTGGGGACTGGCGGGGAGTCCCTTTCACATCTTTCTCTTCCGGCAGTTCTTCCTCTCATTCCCCAGGGAGTTGGAGGACGCCGCCGAGGTAGATGGGTGCACGCCCTTTGGCATCTTCTGGCGCATGTTTTTGCCCAATGCCAAACCAGTCGTCGCTACGTCCTTTATTCTCAACTTTGTTTGGGTTTGGGGCGATTGGTTTACCCCTTTGATATATCTCAGAAACGACAACACGACGGTGGCGGTCATCATCAACACGGCCTACAAGACTCCCACAGGACAGTTTCTCACCACGCTTACCCTGGCCGCGGTCGTCGTCTACATCCTCCCGATGGTGCTCACCTTCTTTCTGGGGCAGCAACACATCCTCAAAGGCGTGGTCACAAGCGGGTTGGCGGGGAGGTAAGGATGAAGATCGGGGTCTGGATTCATAGTGGAGGCGGCATCCCGCTGCAGGAGCAGATCGCCCTGGCAGCGGAGACCGGCCTCCGGTCGATCCGATCCTATAGTCTAGACTATGCGGCTCAGGCCGTCCCCGCGCTCAGGCAGAAAGGCCTGAGCCTGCTGGCTGGGATGCACGTCGACAGCGAGGCGTTGCTGAGTGACTGGCGCTCACAGGTGCGGCTGGACGAGATCGCCCGTTATCATGAACTGGGTATCCCCCTCGAAGCGATCTGCGTCGGCAACGAGCTGCGCGAGGGCGGCGATGAGCCGGACAAGAAACGCTTCA